>VAPM010181979.1_pt1 | contig 10195 bp, 10 predicted proteins | sample 3395091 | NCBI WGS metagenome assembly VAPM01 (sample SAMN08290445, study PRJNA428436) | hydrothermal vent metagenome | isolation source: Deep-sea hydrothermal vent chimney 3 | place: Pacific Ocean: Juan De Fuca Ridge | reverse complement strand
GAATTGAATCGACAAGTAGCTCTGCGGTGGGTGATCGCCAATATTCGGACTGTGCTAAACAAAACTAAAAAGCTCAAAGCCAAGATAATCCTCGAAAATACAGCTGGACAGGGGACTGAGCTGGGCTATACCTTCGACGAGTTGGCGACTATTCAAAAAGGTTTGCAAGGTAGTAAACGCGTGGTTTTTTGTCTCGATACTTGCCACGCTTTCGCCGCTGGCTATGATCTCCGCACGCCTACTGGCGTGAAGCAGACTCTCGCTGAGTTCGATCGGCAGCTGGGTATCAAAAATCTCGCCTGCATTCATTTCAACGACTCCAAGTCTAAGTATGAGAGTCGAGTAGATCGTCACGCAGATTTGGATCAGGGTGAGATTGGCTCGACTGGACTGACTGCTGTCGCCAAGTTTGCTCAGGCTAAAAAAATCCCCCTGATCTTCGAGACTCCTGCTATCACAGCGAGCTATGCCGAGCAGTTGAAAAAACTACAAGGCTGGTTAAAATAAAAATCCACTCATACTGTCAACACATTCAACAGCTTTAAATATTTTTTTACTTCTAATCCTTATCCTCATGAGCGATACCATCTATACACGCGAGCACCCTGGCGACTTCGCCGAAAAAGTCGAGAAACACATTCCAGTCATCGAGATTGAAAATAGTACAATCACTGTCAGAGTCGGCGCCGAGGTACACCCGATGGAGGAGGCGCACTATATCGAGTGGATCGCGCTCTACCGAGATGGTACCGAGATTGCCCGCCAGACATTACGAGCGGGTGGTGTACCCGAGGCGAAGTTCACAGATATTGAAAATACAACAGGACTCAAAGCTCGCGCCAGCTGTAATCTGCACGGAGTCTGGGAGAGTGAGTAGTGTCCGAAGTACTGTACAAATGTACACTTGAGCAGACTATCTAGTTTGGGTAGTCTGCTTTTACTTTGTCTCGCAAATATCTCAAAATACTCTTCGGTACGCTTTGGTTGGTGCTGCTCGCGGTAGCGGTTTATTTTTATGTTACTCAGCGTGAATCACTGACTATCACTAGTATCCGGACATGGGTAGCTACGTTGGGATATTGGGCGCCACCACTTTATATCCTTGCCTACACTATTCGTCCGTTGGTGTTTTTCCCTACCTCTATCATGACGAGCGCGAGTGTTTTACTCTTTGGTCCGTTGCCGGCGTGGATCTTTGCCTATGTCGGTGAGAATCTCTCTGCCAATCTCGCTTTTTTTGTGGCGCGCTTCCTCGGGTCAGACTTCGTCCAGAGTCATGAAAACAAACTAATCCAAAAGTACGATCAAAAACTTGCTCATTGTGGTTTCATGACTATTCTCACGTTGCGCTTGATCCCGCTTTTCCCATTTGATTTCGTCAATTATTCAGCTGGACTCTCGCGAGTACGCCACTGGAACTATCTCTGGGGTACGCTGCTGGGTGTGATCCCTGGACTCTCGGCGTATATCCTCCTCGCGGCTGGCATCACTGATGATCTGCGTTATTTCTGGTGGTCGCTGGGACTCTTTGCCTTACTCATCGGTGGTGGGTGGCTCTACCGCCGCTACACTCACAAACAAAAACCCTGCCAGTAGCAGGGTTTTTGGAAGTGTTTAGTTTTATTTAGACGCGGACTACTTGATATCTTTGCGGATTCTTTTGATCGTATCGGCTGCTGTGTCGCGACCACCGAGACCAAAAGCAATAGCAAAAGCTGCTGCGAGACCGAGACCGAGGTTGTCAAAGAAAGATTGTAAAAGGTCAGAACCAATGCCGAGCTGCTTGAGAGCGGCGAAGATCGTGAAGATTACAATAGCGTAACGCGTGACACTGGAAGCGATGCTAGGTGAGCCAGTCTTGGTTGCTCGAGCAGTACCGTGGGCTAGATCTGCGAGGAAGTTTGCTACGAGGACACCGACGATAGTGATGATAACCGCGATAATGATATCTGGAATGTAATTCAAGACATCGTTTAAGAACTCATTGACCTGAGCTAGACCAAACTTGTCCATGGCCGACATGAAGAAAGCGATGAGGATAAACCACTTCACAATTTCTTCAAAAACTCGACTGATGTTTAGTCGGATACCCGCTTTTTGGAAAATCCCCAAAATACCAGTAGAACCAAGGAGATCGTCGAGGCGGATCACTTCGGTGACCTTGGCGACGATTTTGGCGAGGATGACGGCGATGATCCAGCCAGCGAGTAGGATCACGATACCTTCGGCGATGTCTGGCAGGATACCTAGTACGCCGTCCCAGAGGTTACCAAGGGAGTTTTGGATACCATCGGTGAAACCCGCAAACGGGTTGGCGACAGCAGTAGTTGTTTCTTCCATGAGAAGAGGGAATTAAAGGGTGAAAAGGAATCCGCGGAACCGAGTGAGAGTTGAAGAAATATAAGAAGTAGTAGATGCTTAGGTATTGAACACAAAATTAGTTCAAGGTGTATTTAAAAGGAAATAATAGTCAGCGTCAACGAAGTACACAAAAATAGTACAACTATTTGGCTTGAATAAGCCAAAAACTCAGGTTGACGCACTGGGATAAAAGATTGCCTAATCTACTAGATATTGTGTCCGAGAGTTCTCCTAGCTACACTCATTGAGTTTAACCAATTCCCTATGTACGAAATCACAGATCTCAAAGTCGGTACGGCGATCCAGCTCGATGGCGAGCCTTACCGGATCGTCTGGAATCAATTCAGCAAGACTGGTCGTCAAGGCGGTGTGATGGCGATCAAGGCGAAGAACCTAAAATCTGGCGCAGTGATTCAAAAAACTTTCCAAGGAGCGGACAAAATCACGCCGGCAGAGATTCGTATGCAAAAGGCTCAGTTTCTCTACAAAGATGGTGAGGGCTACCACTTCATGGACGGCACGACTTTCGATCAGTTCGCCTTGCTAGATGACGCTGTCGGGCAGAGTGGAGTCTTCCTCCAGGACGGTGAGGAGTATGACCTCATGTATTTCGGCGATACACCGATCAATGTCAATCTGCCAGTCAAACTAGACTTCACTGTCACTGAAACTCCACCAGGGGTCAAAGGCGACACCGCGCAGGGTGGTACGAAACCGGCAGAGCTAGATTGTGGTGTCTCGGTGCTGGTACCGCTCTTTATAAACGAAGGGGAGAAGATCAAAATCAACACGGAGACGCTGGAATATGTGGAGCGAGTCGCAAGCTAATCGAAGTTGCAAAATATTGGATGAGCACTAAAGACGCTGTCTTTTCCTCGTGCCCTCTGCTAAACTGCCTCAATGTCAAAATCAAAAGCTAAATCCGATAAGCCGTTTAAGCTTGTCTCGAAGTTCCAACCCTCCGGAGATCAACCAACTGCAATCGCTCAGATCATAAAAGGCATGAAAGGTGGTGCTCAAGACCAAACCCTACTCGGTGTGACTGGTTCGGGTAAGACTTTTACGATCGCGAATGTCATCAAAGAACTCCAGCGACCAGCGCTCATCATCTCGCAAAACAAAACGCTAGCAGCGCAGCTCTGCTCAGAGTTTCGCGAGTTTTTTCCCGACAACTCTGTCCACTATTTCGTCTCCTACTACGACTACTACCAGCCGGAGGCGTACATGGCAGCGACGGATACTTACATCGAGAAGGATGCGAGTATCAATGAGGAGATCGATAAGTTTCGCCACGCGGCGACGCACTCGCTCCTCACGCGTAAAGACGTCGTGATTATCGCCTCCGTCAGCTGTATCTATGGTCTGGGTGCGGTGGAGGACTACGAAGCGATGGCGACGACGCTCGTGCTGGGTGAGACAGTCAAACGCGATGAGTTCCTCCGGCGTTTGGTCGATATGCAGTTCACGCGGGCGCAGATGGACTTCAAGCGCGGTCAGTTCAATGTCCTCGGTGATACGATCGAGATCTACCCACCCGACGAGGACGGACGCGTGTTGCGCCTCGAGTTTTTCGGTGATGAGCTGGAGCGTTTGACCATCGCAGATCACTTTACTGGTGAGATTTACGAAGAGTTGAAAGAGTACACGCTTTTCCCTGCCAAGCATGCGGTGACGACGCGTGACAAGATCGAAAAGGCGGTGGTTGAAATCCGTAAAGATTTACAAATCCGTTATGAAGAACTCAAAAAAATAGGTAAACCTCTAGAAGCTGAGCGGATCAAAACTCGTACCGAGTACGATATCGAGATGTTGCTCGAGGTAGGCTATGTCTCGGGTATTGAGAATTACACACGGTATCTCTCTGGTGCCAAACCTGGTAGTCCGCCGAGTACGCTTATGGATTATTTCCCCGATGATTACTTGCTTTTCATCGATGAGTCGCACGTCACCGTACCACAGATCGGGGGTATGTACGGTGGCAACGAGTCGCGCAAGCGTAATCTCGTCGAGCATGGCTTCCGTTTGCCGAGTAGTTTCGACAATCGCCCTTTAAATTTTCAAGAATTCGAAAAACGTATGGGTCGGACAGTCTATATCTCAGCGACTCCATCAGAACACGAACTAAAAAAGTCGGGTAAGGCAAACATCGCCGAGATGATCGTCCGTCCGACTGGTCTACTAGATCCAGAGATCATAGTACGTCCGAGCAAGCACCAGATCGACGAGATCATGGAGGAGATCCGCCTGACTATCGAGCGTGGTGAACGGATACTGCTCACGACTCTGACGAAGAAGTCAGCCGAAGATCTGACCGAGTTCTTGACTGAGCGCGGTGTACGTGTGCGCTATCTCCACTCTGATGTCGATACTATGCAGCGGATCGAGATTCTGCGCGATCTGCGTCTGGGTAAGTTCGACGTGCTCGTCGGTATCAATCTCCTGCGGGAAGGACTGGATCTCCCCGAGGTCAGCACGATCTGTATCCTCGACGCTGACAAGGAAGGCTTCCTCCGTAGTACCACAGCTCTGATCCAGACCATCGGACGCGCCGCGCGGAATGTAAACGGTCATGTGATTATGTTCGCTGATAGAGAGACCAGATCTATGAAAGCCGCTATCGGTGAGACGAATCGCCGTCGCAAGATCCAAGAGCAGTACAATAAAAAGCATGGCATCACTCCTGCGACGATCAAAAAAGCTGTGAGCGACATAGCCGAGCACAAATATAGCCTAGAAGAAACACCCGAGATCAAGCCTGATGAGATCCCGACAGAGGAGATCGCTACGGTCATCAAGCAGCTGGAAAACAAGATGGACATCGCCTCACAGACTATGGAGTTTGAACGGGCAGGTGAGCTGCGTGATCAGATCGAGGCACTACGTGCTCTCCAGGGTGAAGGCAAAAAGCACCTGAGAAAGAAACAAAAATAGATTAAAATATTCACACGGACCCTTAGCTCAGTTGGTTAGAGCAGCGGGCTCATAACCTGTTGGTCCCTGGTTCAAGTCCAGGAGGGTCCACCACGTGGGTTCTCCCGCCGTAGGCGGGAGGTTCTACGTAGTGCGATGCTGCGGTAGTGCACCAGATCGCACAAAGATCGAATTAGACCTGCCGTACCGGTGCGCACCGTAGCGAGGAGTGGAAGCTGTGTGATATAGTACGACTAGTTGGTCGTGAGTTTATTTGACGCTTCTTATGCAGTTCCAAGGTAAAAAAGTTTGTTGTCACGAGATCCTGAAGCACGAAACTAAAAAACATGTTTTCGTTAAGTTTTTGTTGGTGGTGTTAGTTTTTTTGGGGTACTTCGGTTTCATCGCTAGTCAGTATGGGCTCAAAGATGGGTTTTTTGTAACGGCTTTGACTTGGTCTTTTTTTGTACTTTGTACTCCTGTTGCTGACGCTGGTTTTTTGTTGGATTTTCCATTTCGACTGATTACTCGGATCAGAATGTTGTTTTCTGAGATAGTAGTTTGGGGTATTGCGATTTCATTGAATTTCTACGCCTTTTTTGTTCATCCTGAGATTTACGACAAAACGGAGCTACTACTACTTTTTAAACATATCTTGGGGCAGCCCTTTCCATTTTGGGCGATTATTTTTGTTTCATTGATCGGTACTTTTATGTCTATTCAGTTTGGAGATGAGCTGATGGATAAAGTAAAACACAAAGATCGAGATCTATATAAGCGGCAAAAACATCGCTTTAAATTTTGGGGAATGATATTTATAGTGATTTTGTCGATTATTCTATACGACTTTTTGCTCAAGCAGCTAGGAGTGGAGCTACCTATTTAGGTCTATTATCAAATCTGAAAAACTCCTGAATTTCCTCTCAAACTAGGGCAGAGTGCTGCTTGACATACAATAAATAATACTGTAAACTATAAAAAACAAATAATTCAAAACTAAAATAAATGGCTAAAGCAAGCGCTACTTCGATGTTTACTGCGGCGGGTTTAAAAGTAGTACCAACTGAGTCTAGTACACCAGCTTGGGATTTTGATGAGTTGTTGGATCTGGCAGTAGAAAAAGAAGCCAGTGATATTCATTTTGGTGCTACTAGTAAGATCGCTCTCAGGATTTTTGGTGAGATTCGTTTTGTCGAGACTGCTGGTGTCTTGGATCAAGATACAGCTGAACGACTGATTATAGGTTTGATCAAAAATAAAACTAAACAGCAAGAGCTATTTCAAAAACGAGAGTTGGATTTTAGTTATCAACATTCCGATGGTACGGTTTTTCACTGCAATGCTTTTTTTCGTCGGGGACATCTCTCGATAGTCATGCGACGGATACCCAAGTCTATACCGACACTTGATCAGCTAGGTCTGCCGCCAGCTGTGAAGATGTTTTGCCAGTCTAGGCAGGGTTTTTTATTGGTTTGTGGTCCAGCCAATAGTGGTAAATCTGTAACCATCAGCGCGATCCTAGAGCAGATCAATGAGTCGCGGGTAGCCCATGTAGTGACGATCGAAGATCCGATCAAATATCTCTTTACCGATAAGCAATGTATTTTTTCACAACGTGAGTTGTACAGCGATGCTAGTTGTTTTGATGCGGCTATGCGGGCGACACTACGTCAGGATTCGAATATAGTCATGATCGACAAGATGCGTGATCAGACAACGTTAAATGCCGCTATGGACCTTTGTGAGTCTGGCAACTTGGTGCTGAGTACGTTGAACGCTACTAGTGCATCGCAGACCATCAAAAGGCTGGTACAGTCTGTCGGTGTCGACCAGCGAGAGCCAATGTTGTGTCGTATCGCAGATAATCTAGTGGGTATCATCAGCCAGCGTCTACTACCCAAAGTCGGTGGTGGACTAGTCGGTGTCTACGAGGTCATGATCGCCAATAAGGTCATCCGAGAAGCGATCAGTCAGGGGCAGCTCACCAAACTAAATAGTATTATTACCAACTCCGAAATCCTCGGTATGGTCAATATGCATAAGTTTGCTGAAGCACTGGTCGAACGAGGTGTCGTATCACCAGACTCCTTGAAGCTTATTCATTAGTTTTATTGTTCCCAGTCCCAGTTGGGTTTTTCTATCGCTGTGATACCAGCCGTGTCGACCGTGAGTTGGATTTTTTTGTTGCGACTGGCGTTTTTCCAGCTGTGTTTGAGCACCATGAGAGTGGCGTCGTCTTTTTGGATATAGTCACGGTCTATAAAGTTGGCAAAGTCGCGTGAGATACTATCGAAAATACTTTTGGCTTTGTTGCGACTGGCGTGACGCTCTACGCTCTGACGTAGATTTTCCATACCGTACATTTTGCCATGTTTGTTTTCGGCTTCGGTGATGCCATCGGTGAAGAGTACGATGACATCGTTTGGTGCGAGTGCGATCTCTGCTTCGTGGATTTTGTCACTGGTGTCGGGTATGAGTCCTAGCGCGATACCACCGGTCTTGAGAGCTTTGCATTTACCAGTGGCAGCGCGATAGATCAAGATGTGTTCGTGACCGCAGCCAGTGTAATGAAGCTTTTGGGCTTGGTGTTCCCAGCGTAGCATGACCAGTGTCATAAACATCGAAGAGGTAGTTTTGGGTGTCAAAAATTGATTGACCTTATTCAAGATCTCGCGAGGACTCTCGTGTAGTGAGGTAAACGTATGGATCAAAACGTTGACCATCGACATGAGTAGTCCGGCCTGTAGACCGTGACCAGTCGCATCTCCGATATAAAAAAGCGTTGAATCTTTGAGTGGGATAATATCGAAGTTGTCACCACCGACCTCGGTAGCTGGTCTGGTTTTTACGATGATATCTAGTCCTGGCACTTGGGGGGATTTTTTTGGGAGGAGCTGACGTTGAAAATCGCCAGCAAAGTTTAATTCCTCAGTGAGTCGGTTACGATCTTCAATATCGGTGCTGACCTTTTCTAGGCTGGTGATCATAGTGTTGAAGAATTCTTCTAGTACGCGGACTTCTTTAATATTATTAGTTAGTTTTAGTTTTTGATAATTTTTGCCTTGAAGTATGGCTTGCATCTGCGTGGTGACGCGCTGGATTGGTCGTACGATCTGGACGATGAAGAAAACCAATAGTGAGCCTAGGAGTATGCAAAAAAGCCAAAACAACCATTCAAATGTAGTGGTAGCTGTGTTTATCGTAGCGAACTGCCGAAAGGTTATGCTCAGAGCTAGACCTATGAGTGCCAGTCCGCCAGTCAGGAGTACTATTTTTTGGGTCAGGCTAAAGTGGGTGGACTGCATGGTGGGTTAGCTTTGGGCTGGGGTGGGTTGAGCTGGTTGGTTGGTAGGTCGTATGATCGGTTGGGCGAGATCAGTACTTTTTATTTGGAGGTCGTGTTCTGCTGGGTTGTGTATTTGTTGTTGTCTGGCAGTTAGAGGATTGTAGATGCCATAAAACATTTCGATTAGTTCGGCTGTTGGCATTTGGCTGACGGTCAGGCCGCAGTTTTCTAGATTACTTTTGACAGATTCAACGTGTTGGTTGAGTGCTTTGACTATGCGACCAAACTCTTTTTGGCGTTTTTGGAAAGCAGTGACGCTATCGGCAGGGTGGATATAATCCCAAAACTGGCCAAAGATGCTAGCCGACTTGGTACGGACAGGGTCGTACGGTATGACGACATAAAATTGTTTTTCCATGATGTCGGCAAACTCTACGAGTTTGCGAATATATTCAGTGTATTCAAAAACTTGATTACGTAGGAGCTCGTTTTTTTGGTTTTTGCCGATGGTTTTTAATTTGCTGAGGTAGTTGCTGATGTCGAGTTTTTTACTACGTACGATGACCTGTACGGGGAATTCTAGTGAGTTCAAAAAGTTTTGGTAGGCGGCAGCGAGTGAGTTTTGTTCTTCTTCGGACTTGAGATTTACATTGATGCTGCCGACAGTAAGTACGGCGCGAAGTCCGCCGTTTTTTAGTACGATGGTGTCGTCGCGGATCTCAGCGATACGCATGTAAAGCTGCGTGCTGGCGTTGGGATCTTTTTGTTTGGCTTGGTGGATAGTATCGGACATATGGTTTGAGTTATTTGGTGGGGGTGGTGAGCTGATCATCGGTGCCACCGAGACCACCAGTATCGAGCACGTGGCTGATGCTGCCGAGTTTATTTAGGTTGGCGGTGGATTTTTTTACTGTTTTTTTTATTGGTGTGTTGGTGATTTTTTGGGTCGGTGCTTGAAAGAGTCCAATATCATCAGCTGATTTTACCCAGAGGCGTTTGGGTTCGTTTAAGTAGCGTTCTAGCATCAATAAAATCCAGTGTATAAACGGTACGCCGTTGATTTTGAAAAAGGCAATGGCAATCGTCAGTAGTGAGATAATCACCACGGGTGGTAGCCAAATCTCGGGATTTTGATGTTGTAGTCCGATATAAAAGGTATAAGCAAAACCACCGCCGATACCACAGATAATGAGCTGACGGAGCGTCATAAAAGGGAGGATTTTATCCTCGATTTGGACGTTCTGTGGGACTTTGAACTGCATTTGGTTTTTGATTTTCCCGTGAGGATATTTATTTTTATGATCTGCTAATTATACCAAAAATAAAGCCTAAAAGCAAGGAATCTCGTGCTAAAATAACACGACTTTATTTTCTTTGAATTGTGAAACACATTCGTAATTTTTGTATCATCGCACATATTGACCATGGTAAATCCACGTTGGCAGATCGTTTGATCGAGCTGACGGAGACGCTGGCGAAGCGTGATATGAAAAACGCTCAAATGCTAGATACAATGGAGCTAGAGCAGGAGCGTGGTATCACGATCAAGCTCCAGCCAGTACGCATGAATTGGCGAGAGCACCAGCTCAACTTGATCGATACGCCTGGGCACGCAGATTTTGCCTATGAAGTGAGTCG
>VAPM010063764.1_pt1 | contig 10198 bp, 9 predicted proteins | sample 3395091 | NCBI WGS metagenome assembly VAPM01 (sample SAMN08290445, study PRJNA428436) | hydrothermal vent metagenome | isolation source: Deep-sea hydrothermal vent chimney 3 | place: Pacific Ocean: Juan De Fuca Ridge | reverse complement strand
GATTTATGAATAGTGGGCCAAATGGTGGTATTGCTAAAACCGTTCAATTGGTTTTAGCTTCAAACCGATTAAATTTAGCATTATTGATAGTATTATTTTTTGCAGTTGTCTTGTATCAGCAAATGACAGCATCTTACCGTTTAGGTATTTTGTTAGTCCCTGTAACATTATTAATGTTTAATTTCATTTTAGCATTATTGCTGCGAAAAAATTTTATTGCTAAACCTGCACTATTAATTTTTCACATGGCATTGTTTGCTTTAGTTAGTTTGGCGATAGCGGGGCAATTTACTTATTTAAAGGCAACACTCGAACTTAGTACTCACGAACAGTTTAATGGTCAACTTGAAAATGTTGATGCGGGTCCTTGGCACGATTATCAGTTAGATAATGTTAGGTTTACTAATCTTGGTTTTACAATTAATTATCATAAAGGCATTATGAGGGATAGCACTCATAATCGTATTCAACTCGATAATAATTTAGAGCAAACAAAAATTGTTGAGATAGGTGATCATGTTCCGTTGGTTATAGGTCATTATCGATTTTACACCTCACATAATAAGGGTTATGCTCCGTTGTTTCGTTGGTATCCTGCTGATGGTAGTCCTGTGCAGCTTGGAAATATACATTTGCCTGCTTATCCTATTCACGAATACCAACAGGCGAAAGAGTGGACTTTGCCGCAAACACAACAAAAAATTTGGACAATGTTGGTCATCGAAGAAGATCTGTTACCAGAAGATAGTGATTTTAATTTTCGGGTATCGTATAAACATCATCTAATTATTCGTATCGCGGGTCAACGGTATGTATTACGCCAAGGTGATGAAATTAATTTACCCAGTGGTATTTTGCGTTATGATTCATTAGTGAGTTGGATGGGGTATAGCGTTGATTATGATTGGACTCGGCCGTGGTTATTTGTTGCTAGTTTAATAGCGTTGCTTAGTTTGACTTTTTATTATTTTGGTCGACTTAGAAATTAGTGTTAAGCCGGATGAGTAGCTTGGGTATTTAAATTACCCAAGCTATCATTTGTTAATTAACCTCAGATCGGTATAAGAATATTATTAGCGCAATTTGATAATCTTGATGTTTTAACTCTAGATTCCGGCTCAAAAGACTACCGGAATGACGGTTAGTTTTAAATTTGAGCTTTAAAAAGTAACAATAATCCTTATACAAACCTCAGGTTAATTATTATCGTGTAAAAAATTGTTGACGAAAGGTTACTTTTAACGGTTTTTCTTTACCATCAACTTTGATTTTAACGGAGAAGTCCAAGGTTTCTCTATTGGCAACAGAGAAGTCACTGATGTAATAAATGGCTTTTCCTTCTTTTATTTCTTTCATGTTTAAACTTTTTAGTTGCCCCGTTAAGTTGCTGGCTGTTCCTGAAACGGCGGCGCTAACGGCAGTGTTTGTTTTGTTTTTCTTTTGTACGGAAATATTAATCATACCGCGATTTCGACTCCGACGAATTTGGTAATGCTTTGCGGTCTCAGCTTGTAATATATCAGTGGTAAATGCATTGTAATGAACAATATAGTCGCCGTAGTCTTTTGATTTATCGGCATAAACAAGATTACTCGTCATTGCGAATAACAGTGTCGCGATGAATGTTAGTATAGTATTATTTTTTAATAGCATAATTTACTCCTTAAAGAACGCCCACACAGTAAAATTATAGACTAAATATACGTAATGATCCGATATTGATATCTTAGACTCGCTCTCATATAGGTATTGATAGAGAGTGTTTTATTTAAGCATTTTGATTACAGGTTCAAATTTTAACAACTTATTTTCTTATATAAATCTTAGATCGGCATAAGTATGACTTTAGTGCAATTTGATAATATTGCTGTTTAAACTCTGGGTTTCGGCTCAAAAGACGACTGGAATGACAGTTTTTTTAAATTTGGTTTTAACAAATAATCATTATTCTGAGGATAAGCTTTAGGCTAATGGTGTTTTTTGGGTATTTATTGTTGTTGTATTCGATATAACGCAATTTGTCCCATTAAATTCGGAAATAAGTTAATTAAAAAATGATTGATGTGCTGGTTATCCGCGACAGTGCGGTGTAGGATTTTGATGGATTTTTCTCGACATAAATCTTCAAAATTGCTTAATGTGCATAAATGAATGTTTGGGGTATCGTACCATTGGTGCGACAAACTTGGGGTTACCGGCATGCGCCCAAGCATAATTTGTAGACGGCATGACCAATAACCAAAATTCGGAAAAGTAACAATACCTTCGCGGCCAATACGTAGCATTTCATCTAATAATTTATCAGGGTGTTGAATTGCCTGTAATGTTTGGGTCATGATGACATAGTCAAATGAATTATTGTCGAAATCTGACAAACCGGCATCAAGATTGGTTTGGATAACATTAACGCCATTTTGAATACATTTCACGATATTATCGTTATCAATTTCAAGACCATAACCGGTAACATTGAGATTGTCTTGCAGGTATTTTAATAGTGAGCCATCACCACAACCCAAATCGAGTACTCGTGAGTTTGGTTTAATCCATTTTATAATGGCTTTAATTTCAGGACGTAAAGTGATGTCGTTGTTTGTCATTAGTGACATTCCTTAGCGACATTATTCATATACGCGGTAAATACATTATAGTAGTGTGCGATTGGTATTAAAAATGCGTCGTGCCCCTGATTTGCTTCAATCTCGGTATAACTAACATCGATATTTCTATCGAGCAGGGCTTTGACAATTTCTCTGGAACGTTCGGGTGAAAAACGCCAGTCACTCGTGAAGGCTGCAATAAAAAATTTTGCTTTGGTCTTTGCTAGTGCTTCAGATAAATTACCATTAAATTCATTCGCGGGGTCGAAATAATCTAAGGCTTTAGTCATTAGCAGGTAAGTATTTGCATCAAAGCGTTCGGCAAAAGATTTACCCTGATAGCGTAAGTAGCTTTCTACTTGAAAATCGGCATCGTAGCCATAGGTCAGGCTGCCATCGCGTAATTCACGACCAAACTTTTTACCCATAGCGCTATCGGATAAATAGGTTATGTGTCCCAACATACGTGCCAGCATAATGCCATTTCTGGGGATAGTATTATGTTCGTAGTAATGGCCTTCGTGAAAGTTTGGATCCGACATGATGGACTGTCGCGCGACTTCATTAAATGCAATGTTTTGTGCTGATAACTTTGGTGCTGCGGCAATAACGGCGCAATGACGCAAGTCATCCGGAAAAGTAATCGCCCACTGCAAGGCTTGCATACCACCAAGGCTGCCACCAACCACAGCTGCCCACTGTGAGATTTCTAATTTGAGCATTAATTGTTTTTGGCTATTAACCCAGTCGAGAACGGTGACTAATGGAAAATCGGGGCCAAAAGGTTTATTGCTTTTGGGGTTGATGTGCATTGGGCCTGTTGAGCCTTTACAGCCTCCAATATTATTGGAACAGACAACAAAAAATTTGTTGGTATCAATTGGTTTGCCTGGTCCAATATAGCTATCCCACCAGCCGGGTTTTTTATCGCTATCGCTGTATTTTCCAGCTGCGTGATGATCGCTGCTTAGGGCATGGCAAATTAATATTGCGTTACTTTTATTTTTGTTTAATTCACCGTAAGTTTCTACGATCAATTCGTAGTTTGGTAATGAAATACCACATTGTAAATTAAGGGTATCATTAAATTTGATGATTTTAGAAGATACAAGTCCGACAGAGTTTGCCGAGCTGTTTTTTAAGTTATCTGGTATGGTCTTTTTTGGCATCGCTTTATCGGCATCTGATTTTTCAGGCATGATACTAGTTTGATTATACATTAGCTCATGCAGAAACAGCAGCTCTATTTAGTGCCAAACAAGGTTAAATGAAAGGATGTAGTAAACGGTGATTGTTTTATTATGCTACCGCGGCATCACCGTTATTGCTGGATTCATCCAAAAATGATTCCAAGGGTTTATTAATGGTTTCCATCAATACATTGATATCATTTAATTGTTCTTTTAATTTTGTTGTGGAATTTTCTAATTCGGTTATTCTGCCTTGTAGCGTGTTTCGTGATTCATTAATTTTGCGTAAGCTTTCAAGGCGTTTTTCCATTTGAGATTTATGTTCTTTAATTCTTGCAACTAGTGGTGCCATTGCAGCCTTACCCCAAGTAGCCGAGTCTTGATTGGCATTATAAAAGGTATTACGCGCATGACTGACCATTGAGATAAAGAATTTTTTTACAACAAAGCTTTGTTCGGTCATGGTGGTTAAACTACTGCGACGATAAGCTTCGGCTTCGTTGTAGAGTCTATCCATATCACGTTTGTATTTGGTAAAACTAAAAAGCCGTGGTTTGGTTTCTTGCAAGCCGTGTTCTTTATTAAAATTACGGTAGATGGTTTGTATTAAGGTATTTAATTGATCAACCTGTCTTGAGGCATCTCGAGTCATGCCGGTAATAATATCAAAGAAGGCTTTCATATTGGATTTTAAACCACCGGTGGTCCAGGTTTTTGACATGCTATTTCGGGTGTCTGACATCACTGAATCTAATTCGGTGATGCTCAAAATTTGCATTAATTTTTTCATTTGTTCAGAAAAAATTTTCTTATTCGATTGAAAGCTTTCAACACTCTTATGGTAAGTGACCTGCTCTTGGCGGGTTTTTTTCATTAAATGTTGAATCACATCTTCATTTTTACCACTCAAACCTTGGAGATCTTTTAATTGCTTATGCGAGTCGAGTAAACGAGATGCAATTAAATCGTAAGAGGTTTTAGCCATTGAGCCAATTTCAGCAACAACATTGTCTCTAACGATAACTTGTTTTTGCGGCAAAATGTCTTGTGACAAAATTGATTCTAAGGTGAGAATATTACTTTTTTTCAATAACTCAGTATCGTGTCGAATTTTTGCCAAAAGCCCTTTTTGGGCTGAAACCGGAAATACATTGGTAGCATCAATCCCTAACATTTTTGCTGCAGTTTGACGTTGCGCATTAATTGTTTTGGAGATGCTGGCATCATCTTTGAGCTCGTCCCATAAGGTATCAATTTTATTTAACACAATGATTCGGCCATGTTTGCCATCGTCTTCGAGTGGTTTCACGTGATTGGTCCACATGGTCATATCCGATTTTGTGACTCCGGTATCCGCTGCGAGAATAAAAACCACCGCTTGCGCATTGGGTAACATATTTAAGGTGAGTTCGGGCTCGCTACCAATGGCATTTAAACCTGGGGTATCTAAGATGGTTAAACCTTCTTGTAATAATGGGTGCGGAAAACTAATTAAAGCATGTCGCCACATGGGGATGTCAATTTTACCATTATGTACTTCTGATTCATCAAATAGATTTAAACGTTTGGCTTCTTCAATGCTAACTTCTTTGGTTCGTACGACTTCTCGAAATGCCGTTGCCATGCTTTCGGATGACGTGGTATCCAGATCAATCGATGTCCAGTGAATTGGAATTCGTTTGTATTCTAAAATACTCATTTCTTCTAAACGGGTTTCTATTGGTAATAACCGAATATAACTTTTACTGCTTTCTGAATCATAAAATAACTCAGTCGGGCACATGGTGGTTCGACCGGCATCGGATGGCAGTAAGCGTCGATCGTATTCTGAAAAGAAAATGGCATTAATTAATTCAGTTTTACCACGAGCGAATTCAGCAACAAACGCAATGGTGAGTTGATCGGATTTTAGTGCTTCAATTAGTTCAAATATGCGCAATTCAGCTTCGGGAGTGGACATCTGGTTATCGTTCAACCAATCTTTGTATTTGTCCATGGACGATATTAAATCGTGCTTCCAGCGGCCATAGGCCTGCATTTGATCTGTAAAACGGTCTTTTGCCATTGGGTAAAACCTCAAATTCCTTTCTTTAACAACAATATAGCTTTATTCCGTTAACGAAAAAAGGTGTTTTAGTTATTTTTAAAAAAAATAGCCTAATTTTTATTCAACTTAATGGTTGATATTATTCTATATTATCGGCTTATGCCTAAAAAGCTTTATAAACTATTGAAAAATTGTGATGATGTTCTTGGTTATGGTAAATATAGCTTAATTGCAGCAAAATTTATCGGGTATATTCGACACATTTTTAATTTTAAGAATTTTACTACGGCTTGTTTTACCTCGCAGTATTTTAATCTGATTCTTTTTAATCTGAAAGCATTTTGCTAAATATTTAATTAAATGTTTATTTGCTTCGCCATCGAGTGGTTTTGCAGTTAAGCGAATTTTAATGCAATTACCATATAACCCAATTACTTTATCACAACTGGCGCTAGCTTGGATGTAAACTCGCAATTTAAGTGTATTTGTTTTGCTCCAAATACAGGCTGGCTGGGTGTTTTGTTTGGATTCCATGTGGCGTTATGTTAACTATCGGTATGTCCCTAATGGATCAGCATAGAATAATATTGGTGCCGCGATTAAAAATTTTGCAAAAATTAATACTGCAATGGCAACCAATGGTGATAAATCCAGTCCTGACATTGGAGGGATTATCCGTCGAATCGGTTGCATTAAGGGATTAATGAGTTGGTAAATCAAATTTAATACTGGGTTATATGATCCTTGAGTTATCCAACTGGCGATAACTACCACCATGATGCAAATAAAATAAATAGTAATGACCGTGTCTGCAACTTGACCAATTGTTAACATTAGCAAACTAAAGAGATCCGGCAGTTGTCTACCCGGCAATAAATTAACCAAGACAATTTCGATTATTTGAACGATAAACACTAAGATTATTGATGATAAATCAACACCAAATAAACCGGGTATGAAACGTCGGAGTGGTTTGAGAGCCGGATTAGTGACTTTAACAATAAAGGAACTTACCGGATTGTTGTAATCTGCGCGCACTAACTGCATCAAAAAACGAACAATCAGTGCAAACATAAAAAAACCAAGAAATAGTTTGATCACCAGAGCGGTTGCGCTACTAAAAAAATACATTGTATTGTTAATCTCCTAATTCATCGGCCAAGGTTTTTGCACGTTGTTGTGCTGCAAATAATCCTCGTGAAAATAATTCCATCATAGCACCTTTATCAAACTCTTTAATAGCTGCCTCGGTGGTGCCGCCGGGTGAAGTGACTTTTTGGCGAAGTTCAGCTGGGTCTTGTTTAACTTCGATAGCCAGTTTGGCTGCGCCAAGCGCTGTTTGTAGACACAGTATTCGAGCGGTTTCTGGTTTCAAGCCCATTTTTATCGCTGATTGTTCCATTGCTTGCATGACATAGAAAAAATACGCCGGACCACTTCCAGACAAGGCCGTCACGGCATCCATATCAACTTCGTTATCGAGCCACACAGTGAGACCTACTGCGCGCATTATTGATTCAGCTGTTGCGTGTTGCTCATTATTGACATTGTTATTTGCAAATAATGCGGTTGCGCCCGACTCAACTAAAGCCGGGGTATTTGGCATGCAGCGTACGATGGCAGCATCAAAACCGAGCCATTGTCGAATTTTTGGTTCGGGAATACCGGCGGCAATGCTAATGAACAATTTATCCGTTGTTGTCGCTATTTCTAATTCAGAAATGACATCTTTTAAAACTTGGGGTTTTACTGCAAAAATAATAATATCGGCGTTAGTGACAGCTTGTTGGTTTGAATTGCCGGTGGTAACGCCAAAATCAGCATGTAATAACGCACGATGCGGTTCATCGGGTTCGGATACATGCAATTGCTGCGCGTTAATGCCACTTTTTATCAGCCCGCTGATAAGACTGCGAGCCATATTGCCACCGCCAATAAATGCTATTTTGTTATTTTTATCCATAGTGTTAATTTACTTGAATCTGTTGTTTTAATAAAGAGTCGGTTGTTATTATAACGGTTTATATTATGTTAGTGGCGCGCACCAAAAATATCCGTACCGATACGAACCAGAGTGCTGCCTTCGGCAATGGCGGCCTCTAAATCGGATGACATGCCCATTGATAAAGTGTCTAGTTCAAATCCCTGTTGTTTGAGTGTTTCATAGAGCTTAAACAGCTGATGAAAAGGCAGCCGTTGTTGTGATAATTCTGTGCTTGGTTCAGGCACGGTCATTAAACCGCGTAAATTTAAATTTGGCAGTAGCTGGATTTGTTCGGCAAATTTAATTGTATCTTGTACTTGAATTCCTGATTTCTTAGCTGCGTTATCAATATTGACTTGGATGCAAATATTTAGCTTGGTTAAGGTGTTTGGACGTTGTTTATTTAATCTTTGGGCAATTGATAACCGATCAACGCTGTGTACCCAATCAAAACTTTCGGCAATTTTGGCGGTTTTATTGGATTGAATCGGACCTATAAAATGCCATTCAATATTTTGATATTCAGCAAGGTTATTAAAGTGTTCAATTTTGGGAAGTGCATCTTGCAGATAATTTTCACCAAAACTTGATAAACCTGAAGTAAGTGCTTGCTCTATGGCCGGAATAGTTTGAGTTTTACTCACGGCCAATAATTTTATTGGCTGTGTATTTCGATTAAACTGGTTTTTTGCAGTGTTGATACGAGATAGCACATTGTTTACACGGTTTTGGATGTTGTTCCTTGTCATTTCGCTAGTTTACTTGTTAACTATAGGTAAAAGACACCAATATCTTTATCTGGCAGACTATAGAATAATGAAAGATGACCGATAAACCGATTGTATTGTATATTAATAAAAAATTGTCGAATCAAGAATCACTGGAATTGTTAGTGATGAGTATAGGAAAATAAAATACCGATGGATATAACAGAATTACTTGCGTTTAGTGTTAAAAATGGTGCTTCCGATTTGCACTTATCTGCAGGATTACCACCCATGATACGAGTTGATGGTGATATTCGACGCATAAACGTACCGCCAATGGAGCATAAAATAGTGCATTCCTTGGTGTACGATATAATGAGCGATAAGCAACGTAAAGATTTTGAAGAGTTCTTTGAAACGGATTTTTCATTTGAAATAAAAGGTGTGGCTCGATTTCGGGTGAATGCATTTAATCATAATCGTGGTGCTGGAGCTGTTTTTCGAACCATTCCATCAAATATATTAAGTTTAGAGGAACTCAGTACACCACCAATATTTAAAGATATATCTGATAATCCACGGGGGATGGTATTAGTGACTGGACCAACTGGATCCGGTAAGTCGACCACCTTGGCTGCTATGGTCGATTATAAGAATAACAGTGAGTATGGCCATATCTTAACAGTAGAAGATCCGATTGAATTTGTTCATGAGAGCAAAAAGTGTTTGGTTAATCAGCGCGAAGTTCATCGCGATACTCTAGGTTTTAATGAAGCACTTCGTTCTGCTTTGCGTGAAGATCCCGATATTATTCTAGTGGGCGAATTACGTGACTTAGAAACCATTCGCTTGGCATTAACGGCTGCTGAAACCGGGCATTTAGTATTTGGCACCTTGCATACCAGCTCTGCTGCAAAAACCATCGATCGGATTATTGATGTGTTTCCCGCTGCCGAAAAAGACATGGTGCGTTCCATGTTATCGGAATCATTACGGGCAGTTATTTCACAAACATTAATCAAGAAAATTGGTGGCGGCCGGGTAGCGGCACATGAAATTATGATTGGTACACCGGCGATACGAAATTTAATTCGTGAAGATAAAGTGGCACAAATGTATTCGGCAATTCAAACTGGACAAGGTATTGGAATGCAGACTTTAGATCAAAATTTATTAGATTTAGTGCAACGTGGTGTGATTAGTAAACAAGATGCCCGAATGCGAGCGATGAACAAAGATGATTTTTCGTAATCATTTCGACATTAAGTTGGCAATTAACTTTTTAAAATTAAACTATAACTGAGATATAGCAATAGGATTAAATTATGGATTTTGATTCACTATTAAAACTGATGGTACACAAAAATGCCTCTGATTTGTTTATAACAGCGGGTGTCGCGCCAAGTTTAAAAGTGCATGGAAAAATCACACCGGTATCACAAGCCAGCTTAACACCGCTTCAAGCTAAAGAAATTGTGTTTTCCATTATGACACCAAAGCAACGCGAACAGTTTGAAAAAGAAAACGAATGTAATTTTGCGTTAAGTGCTTCTGGTATTGGTCGTTTTCGGGTGAGTGCTTTTCAACAGCGTAATCACGCCGGTATGGTGCTACGTAAAATTGAAACAACCATTCCAACTATCGAAGAATTAAACCTGCCGCCAATCATT
>VAPM010548734.1_pt1 | contig 10201 bp, 9 predicted proteins | sample 3395091 | NCBI WGS metagenome assembly VAPM01 (sample SAMN08290445, study PRJNA428436) | hydrothermal vent metagenome | isolation source: Deep-sea hydrothermal vent chimney 3 | place: Pacific Ocean: Juan De Fuca Ridge | reverse complement strand
ATGGATAATTATTTTATTTATAGTATTTATGACGAGTTGTCGCAATTCTACCAGGATTAAAGAAACGCCTGAAGTGGGACTTTTTACTAAAAATATCGTAATAGACGGAGTAACGAGAAGATACGCAATTTATATACCGAAAGATTTAGGGAATTTATCTCACCCTCTAATTTTTGAATTACACGGTGGCGGTGTTTATATTGAAGATATGACAGGTGAAAGTGGATATAAAACACCATACAAATTATGGATGAACCTTGCTGATAATGAAAAATTTATAGTCGTTTATCCTGAAGGTCTAAATGGTTCATACGGAAAGCCTACGTGGAATGATTGCCGTGCAAATTCCATTGTTAGTTCTACGGCTGATGATGTTTATTTTACTTCTACTTTAATTAACGAGATTTCATCATCATATAACGTTGATCCAGATAGAATTTATGCTTCCGGCACATCAAATGGCGGACTTATGGCTTTAAGACTTGCTGTCGAATTGTCTGACAAAATTGCTGCTGTTGCGGCAACAGTTGCCTCTATGCCTGATAGTTCAGAATGTGGTCAACCTGTAAATCCTATTTCTGTTTTGTTTATGAACGGCACAGATGATAACAATTTGCCATATAATGGTGGAACATTGTCAAATCCCCCAAACCTGGATCACGGTAGTGTTTATCCAACAGAAGTATCGGTGAATATATGGACAGCAATTAATCTAACCGATGCTATTCCCATTGTTTATAGTTTCCCCGATCTAGATACAGAAGACGGTGGAATTGTAACAAGATACATATATTCAAACGGTAATAAAGGAACCGAAGTAATTTTATACAAAGTTTCTGGCGGGGGACATTCCGCACCGAGTATTAAAGAACAATACTCAGAATTATTTGAGCTATATTTCAACAAGCAAAATCACGATATTGAAATGACCACAGAAGTATGGGATTTTTTTAAAAATAAACGGAATAAGTAAAATGAAAAGTGGTGTTATTAAATCCCCCACTGTATCGTTCCGCCTGACATTTTTCCGTTACACTCCAAAAATGCAAGTGAACTTAAACGTTGAATAGCTACTTTTGGGTGGGGCTATCGTATGTCGCTAAAGCTATGCATGGCGACACTATTCATTTACTTTGGCGACAACTGCTCTGGCCGTAATTTTGGCGCAAAAAATTCTTCAGCATGATCAATATCAACGTCTTCATTTTTATCATTGTGCAGTGGCAGTTCGGAATCGTTCCAGCCTCGAAGGCCGGTTTTAAGCGAGACAACTTTTTCATAGCCCATTTGTTGCATTACATCGGCGGCAAAGATACTGCGATTGCCTGAGCGGCAAATTACAACTACTTCTTTCTGGCGTGCTTCGACCAGTTCGGGAATGGTGTCGTCAAAGTCGTACTCGCAGGATGTTTCCAGTATGCCGCGTGGTACGTTGATGGAATTGTAAATATGCATGGCTTCAAATTCTTTTGGTTCACGTACATCGATAAGCAGGGGTTTGTCTTCTTGTTTGAGCATTTCTTCGAGGTTCCAGGGGAAAATCTCATCGACACGCTCTAAACATTCTTGTATTAACTGGCTAAATTTTTTCATTTTACTATTTTATCTTATTAATTTAATTTTACTTTTTATATTGAGTTAGATTGCGGTGCTGTTATTGCTCGCAATGTCCCGCGTTATGTCGTTGCGATCGATAGCGTGGCAACCTTGTTCTTGTATAAAGCTGAGGTTAATTCGATTCTGCATTTTTTTTATTAATGCCATGCTGCACGGCCATAACGGCGGCTTCGACTCTTGAATGCACTTCCAGTTTTCTTAGTATGGCTTTTACATGCAATTTTACGGTGCCGTCTGAAATACCCAGGTTTCTGGCGATGCCTTTATTGCTGAGCCCTTCGGCAAGTAAGCCCAGAATTTCAGTTTCGCGTGGTGTAAGCCCGGTGAATGGGCTGTCTTTTGATTCTTCTTTAGGCTCCGTTTTACCCTGAACCGCTCGGGCAAGGATAGGCGCAAGATCCGGTGCTACCACTGTTTTGCCATTAACGATATCGCGCAGTGCGATAACCAGCTCGTCGGGTTCCATGTCTTTTAGCAAATAACCCTGGGCACCATTTTTTAGCGATTCAACCAGATCGGTTTCATCGGTACTGGTTGTTAACATTACTACTGGCAGAGTGTCGTAAGCATCGCGCAGTAGTTTTAATACACCGAGGCCGTCAATGCCGGGCATGCGCATATCAAGCAGCACAATATCCGGTTGCAGTTTTTTTACCAGTTCAACGCCATCTATACCGGTGTTAACGGAGGCGAGTATTTCAATGCCACGGGTAGATAGCAGGCCCTCTAAACCAACACGGAACAAAGTGTGGTCATCAATAAGTAAAACTTTTAAACTCATTCTTTATCCTTGCCGGTTATGGGTATAGAAGGTGGGCTGACTAAAATTTTATTCGTGGTGTCTGCTGCTTCTTCGTTCAGGTTCTGGTGTTTAAAAGTGAGTGTTGTTCGCGTACCTTCGCCTAGTTCACTTTCAATTGTAAAGGTGCCGCCAATGCGTTTGGCGCGTTCATCCATAATGCTTAAACCAAGATGATCGCCGGATACACGATCGGATTCTGGCGGGATGTCCATACCAACACCATCGTCTTCAATTAAAATACTGCATTCACCCTGCACATTGCTGCGCATAATAACCCGAACAGCATGTGCCTGACTGTGTTTGCTGATGTTATTCAGTGACTCCTGAATAATACGCAAAGCCTGCACTTCGATATTGGGCGACAGACTCAGCACATTCCATTCTTTCTGCAAGAATATGGCGATATCATTCTGGTATTCAAATCGTTCAATCAGGTGCTCAACTGCGGGTACTAAACCGCGTTTATCGATAGGTGCACGGAAGTGGGTGATCAATTCACGCAGTTCCAGATAGGCTTCGTCCAGATTGTTTTCAATTTTTTCAAGCTCATGCCAAATGGATGGTTCTTCGCCCAGGCGTATTTTTTCGTCCAGCACTCGAACCTGAAAGCGTAAGCTCGCCAGTGTTTGTGCAAGTGAGTCGTGCAGCTCATGTGCCAGCCGGTTACGTTCTTCCATAATGGCAAAGCGATTGGCTTCATCGTCTGAACGGGCTTTATCAATGGCCATGCCCAGGTGGCGGCCAATACTTGTTAATAAGTCTTCAATGTCTTCGGGTTCGGCAAAGTCTTCTGAGTCAACAAATAAATTGTATACTCCGAGGGTTTTGTCCCTGTATTGAAGCGGTACGGCTATCATATGGACGTTATCGACATCAAAAAATTGTCGACCAACAATTTTGTCGCACTGGGTTATGTTTTTCTGGAAAAGGACATTACCATCACGGTAAGCGGTGCCACAGAGGCAGTGTTCAGACGGAATAAGTTGTTCGCGCTCCATTAAGTCTTCGTCAAAACCAAGGCTGGCAACTAACCGCATTTGATTGTCGTCGGTAACAAGTCGTACAACGGCGGCGCGAGCATTTACTACATCTTTTAAACTGTGCAAAAAGCGGGTGAGTAAGTCATCCAGGTTGCGGGACACGTTAATGCTCGCTGCTACATCATAAACAATTTCAAGCGAGTGTGATTTGCGTTCGATATGCCGGGTTTGTTTTTTTACCTGACTTTGCATATCAAGTGTCAGGTTTTCTATTTGATCGCCCAGTTCGTTAATATTTTTTGCCAGGGTGCTAAAGTCACCAGGTAAATACTCGGGCAGCCGGGTTGATAAATTCCCATTGTTAATTTCAATGGCCCAGGACTTTAATTGTGATAAGGGTAATAACAGGCGCTCCTGTATTTTCTGGTAAAGTATAATAAGCGTTGTTAGTGCTAAGGTGACCAGTGCAAGTATGCTTATCAGTTTGCCGGGGGTAACCGGGCTAAGAACCCACAGTGATGTTGCGCCCAGGCTAATAATAGTAAAAGCTAAAATTACCATGGGCAGGCATAATGGGCTCTTCCAGAAACGGATATTTTTGATTGAAGTACCCCCCTGGCAAAGGATGCTATCTTCAGAATTGTTTATTGTTGAGCCCATCTTCAAAGTTGATATGTTACAGGTTGTGCTCTGAATTGTTGTCTTCAGAGGTATAGCTTGGGTCATTCGGGTTTTTGAAAATAAAATGTTGTTCGCCGTTATCCAGTTTTACAAAATCCATTTCGGTGCCATTAAGTAACTCGATACTTTGTGGCGCGATAACGATAGTGATGTCGTGTGATTTAAAAGCTAAATCTTCTTCTTTTGTTTTGTCTTCAAAGCCCACGCCATAATGAAAACTGCCATCGACATTTTTTTTTGCAGCAACACGCAAAGGCAGGCCTTCGCTCTGGCTTTGTTTGGCCGATTCTTTAATTTGTGCTGCGGCTGCTTCAGTGACTGTAAACATAATTAACCTCTTTCAATTTTCTGTTTTGTTTGTGATACAAAGCGAATAAAACGCTGTGTCCAGTGGTGTTGTGATGTATCACGTAAATGTGTGTAATTTGCGAGTAAGTTCTTGTAAATGAGCCCATCATTTTTACCATTAATGCCGGTGCCGCGTTTAACGTTATAGGCATATTTTAAATCCGGGTCAATATTATAAAGTGATGAGTAATGAAATTCATGTGCCGGTAAAATATTGTCGGCCATTTTGTCTGGCCAGAGGGCATTTTCTGTTTCCTGTAACTGCACATAACCCCGGCCTTGAGGGCGCTTATGCATTTTACAGTCTGCAGGAATAGCACCAACCATTTCAGTTTGTGTTTCGTTCCACTGTATTGAGCGAGATAAGTACATCAGACCACCGCATTCTGCATAAGTGGGTAAGCCATTTTCAATAGCATTTTTAATCGCTTCACGCAGCGACTGGTTCCGGTTTAGTTGCTGTAAGTGAGACTCTGGGAACCCGCCACCGATAAAAAGCCCGTCAATAGCGGGTAAGCTGCTATCGGTTAATGCGTTAATAGTAACAAGTTCGGCACCATTGTGCTCCAGAGATGTTAAATCATCCGGGTAATAAAAGCCAAAGGCAGCATCGCGGATAATGCCGATTTTAACTTTTTCGGCTTTAGCCGGGCTAATATTGGGGGTTGGAGTGTCTTTTGTTGTAATTTTTTGTACTTTAGTGGCAATGGCAATAATGGTATCAATATCCACCTGGCCACTAATATGCTGGCGTATTTGCTCAATTTTATCGTCTGCAAACTGGCTCTCATTGCTTGGTACAAGCCCTAGATGGCGCTCGGTTATTTCAAGTTCCGGGTTGTGCTGTACCGCGCCAATAACAGGCACATTGGTATAATGTTCAATAACGGCTTTTAGTTTTTCTTCGTGGCGAAGGCCACGGTATTGATTGAGGATAACACCGGCAATATTGATGTCTTTTTCAAATGCCTGATAGCCGAGAATAAGTGGGGCAATGCCTCGGGTCATACCTTGCACATTAATAACCAGCACAACAGGAGTTTTGCTGAGTATGGCCAGTGCAGCATTACTGTTACTGCCATCAAGATCCAGACCGTCGTACAGGCCCTTATTGCCTTCTATCAGCGCAATATCCGAGTTTTGTTCTGCGGTCGCAATGCTTTGCAGGATTTCTTCATGCTGCATGGTATAGAAGTCGAGATTGGTACAGGGGTTGTGCGCGGCGCGAGACAGCCACATGGGATCAATATAATCGGGCCCTTTTTTAAAGGGGGTAACGTTAAGTCCTTTTGCATGCAATGCAGCACACAGCCCGATTGAAAGTGTTGTTTTGCCAGATGACTTGTGAGCCGCAGAGATAAATAATCGACTCATAGTTAAACCCTGAAGTAATTTAACGGTAGAACATGTTTGCTGTTCTACCGTTATATATTAAGACGCTTTGTAGTGGGGGTCGACATCTTTATCAGCAAGACTTGCTGGTAAGAAGTCCATAATTTTAACACAGAAGGCAACAAGGAAGAGTGACACAGCAATGCCGCCTAAACCTAATAAGGTTTCAGCTAATGTAGGCGTGTAGCTTGCGATAGCACCATCTGCAAAGGTTGTTTCAATGACTTCTTTACCCGGGAAAATTTCCATTGGGTAAGCCTGACCACCAATAATGATACCGTACACTTGAGCAATTCCACCGATGATAACTAATAATGCACCAAAACCAACTAAACCACGAGATTTTGCTAAAGAGGGTGTGTAAAAAATGATGAGTGGAATAATACCACCAAGAATGACCTGGCCAATCCAGAACATTTGAGTATAAATACCACCATTTAAAAGAATGAAAGCTTCAAAACCCTGATGTTGAGCTTCATAGAGATTCGTTAAATGATAAATAGCCACAATGAATAGAACAGCGGCGACAAAAATACCGAGTAGATTTTTTAAACGATTGAAAATCGCATCACCAAGAGGGCGTTCAGTCCAGTTATAAGAAGCCATTAAAACTAACAAGAAAATAGCTAAACCAAAAGAAAATGACATAAGAATAAACATAGGTGCCATAATAGCTGCATCATACCCTTGACGAGCAACCAGGAAACCAAAGATGGAACCTGTACCAGTCGTTAATGCTAAACGCCAGATAAAAGCAGCAATACCCGCTGCACGCGTGTACTGTACCAAGTTGCGTTGCATCATTGTCCAGATATAAACAATAACGATGGCAAAGAAGCCATTATATAAAAGCATGTTCCAGGCAAAGATAGACTTTAAGTTGTAGTAGGTCATTGCGATAACCAGACGCTCCGGGCGACCCAGGTCCAGCACAAGTACCATTAAACCGCCAGCAAGCAAGGCAAGCGCTAAAAGTCCGGATAAGCGAGCAAGGGGTTTATAGGCTTTTTTATTAAAGGCAGATGAAATAGAAGCCACATTTAATGCACCCGATGCTGCAACAATCAGAAATACGGCAAACACATGCGGCATACCCCAAACGATTTGGTTTGACATGCCTGTCACATAATGACCATGGTGTTCCATATAATAAAAGGCACCCAGTGATGCGAGTATAAACGCACCAAGCAACGCGAGTAGTGAATAGTAGCCACTGCTACGGCCTTCAATTGCAATAAATGGTATATTTTTTTTCATCGTTATAAACAACTTTAAATTAATTAAAAGTTAATATTATTGTCATGCCGGTTACTTTAGTGGTTATTACAAGCCCTGATAACGTACGCCGGTATTCAAGTCGAGATCAGCACGTAATTGCTGGCCACCGTTTTTCGTAAGCTCTTTTGAGATAACACTGTTGCTATCTTTTAAGTCACCAAAATACATCGCCTGGTGGCCTTCAGCATTACAGGCTTCTACACAAGCCGGTGTACCATCGTTATCAACACGGTGTGCACACATCGTGCATGCTTCAACGGTGCCTTTACCACGTGGTGCATGAACTTTCTGGTTCTCAATGGCTTCATGTATAAATGAACGTGCTTTATACGGGCAGGCCATCATGCAGTAACGGCAACCAATACAAATATGTTTATCAACTAATACAATGCCATCTTCACGTTTAAATGATGCACCTGTTGGGCAAACATCAACACAAGGTGGTTTTTCGCAATGCTGACACATTAAAGGCAATGACTGAACATGGCCGGTTTGTTTATCTTTAAGTTTTACTTTGCGGATCCAGACCGCTTTTTGTGATGCGCGTGAATGTTCTTCGGAGTTGTTTATATCGCCCCAGCCATTCTCGGTTTTACAGGCAGTAACACAAGCTGTGCAACCTGAACCACATTTATTGGTGTTGATTAACAGTCCCCAGCGATTTTTATCGCTAACGGCTTCACCAGCTGGTTTTGCATGTGCAACTTCGGTTAATAACATGCCGGGGGCAAGTGCAAAGCCTGCAGCAGCAGCCGTTTTACCCAAAAATTGCCGACGGTATAAGTCTGTTTTTGTTTCGTTAGTATTGACCGGTTGTGTCATTTAACTGTACTCCCGGTTTTGCTGGCCGCTGTTGGCTTGTCATTGTGACAGTCAAAACAATCAATTTTTACAGCAGCATAGTTATGACATGAGCTACAAAAGTGTTTGTCATCACCATAGCTGGCAAATTTTCCTTCATCGTCTTTCGATACATGGCAACTAATGCATTCAGCAAGGCTATCTTTTTTAGTTCGAATACCTTTACGCATTGTTTCGTCACGCTGGTGCATGATGAATTCCATGTGATTTGTGCGCATAACTTTAACATCACGAACACAAAGTGTTTCAGGATTTGCTTTGGCTTTTGCTTTAGGCACAGTCGGCATTAAATTATCTGCCTGTGCGAACACGGGCAGGAATAATAAAATGCTTAGCAGCGTGCTTATTATAGTTTTATGGCTTAACACAGTCATACCTCGGTTTTTATTAGTCGCCCATTGCCATGTCGATGTAACCAGTAGGACATACATCTGCACAGATATGACAACCGATGCAACGGTCATAGTCTGTTGCAACATAGCGACCCATTGTAGCTTCGTCTTTCTTGACACGGTAAACCGCATCTTGTGGACAGTAAATAACACAGTTGTCACACTCAAAGCACATGCCACAGCTCATGCAACGATCTGATTCTTCAACCGCTTCTTCTTCAGTTAAACCAAACAGGCGTTCTTTAAAGTGGCCTAAAACTTCTGTAGAATCTGGCACTTCTTCTTTACGCTTGTGGCGTGGTGTGAAATCAAAGTGACCGAGGAATAATTCATCGGATGCAATGATTTCATGTGCAGAGCGATCTTCGTAGTTATGGATTGCAAAATTACTTGACTCAGTTGCCCATGCGCTTGAATGATCATATTCAGTTGGTTCAAGACCTGTTTCACGTAATTTCTGCATTAAGTTGAAATGATGCTTGTCAACTTTAGGCCGGCGACCCATTTCTTCAGAAGACAGGAAATGTTCAATACTTTCGACTGCAATAGATGCCTGACCAATGGCAGTTGTTAACAAGTGAGGACGTACCACGTCACCTGCAACGAAGTGACCATCTTTACCGGCAACCTGGAAATGTGCATCTGCATCAATAAAGCCTTTATCGTTACCAATGCCTTCGATACCGGTTAAGTCAGCACCTTGACCAATCGCTGCAACAATTAAGTCACATTCAATATCGTACTCAGAACCTTCGATAGGTGTTTTGCCGTCGTCTCCCAGTTTAATTACTTTAAGTGCGGTTGCGCGGCCATCGGCATCGCGAACAACTTCAACAGGCTGGATACAACCAACAATGCTAACACCTTCGCGTGTTGCATCATCAATTTCATGTTGTGCTGCAGGCATATTCTCAATCGCAGAACGTGAACATAAGGTTACAGTAGCACCTTGACGTTTTGCGCTTGAAGCAACGTCATGTGCGGTGTGACCAAGTACAACATTTTCAGGGCGATCTTTTTCATGTATTTCTGTAATGTGACCTAAACGACGCGCAACAGATACCACGTCGATTGATGTATCACCACCACCGATTACAACAACACGTTCTGAAACAAGTTGTAATTTGCCCATGTTAAAGGCTTCAAGGAAATCAACACCGGTTAAGCAGTTAATTGCTTCTGCACCAGGAATTGGAAGAGGGCGGCCTTTTTTGGCGCCGAGTGCCCATAAAATTGCATCGTATTGTTTTTCAACATCAGCCATGCTGACATCTTTACCGACACGTGTGTTTAATTTAACTTCAACGCCCATGTCGATAATACGCTTGATTTCGCCATCAAGTACTTCACGTGGAGTACGATAGCCGGGAATACCGTAACGCATCATGCCACCAAGGTCTTCGTGGTCATCAAAGATTGTGCAAGCATGACCTTTTAAACGAAGCTGGTAAGCAGCAGCAAGACCAGCTGGGCCGCCACCGATGATTGCAATTTTTTTACCAGTATCTTTTGCCGCAGATTCAAATGTAAAACCTTTATCTAGCGCAGTATCACCAATGTACTGTTCAACAGCATTAATGCCAACATAGTCCTCAACCTGGTTCCGGTTACAACCGTCCTGGCATGGAGCAGGACAAACGCGACCCATAATGGATGGGAAAGGGTTAGCAGCAGTCGAGCGACGGAATGCATATTCCTGCATTGTCATATCAGCGGCTGGTTTTTCAATACCACGAACGATGTCTAACCAACCACGAATATCTTCGCCTGATGGACAACTACCTTGACATGGCGGTGTGCGGTGAATGTAAGTTGGGCACTTGTTCGAAGTGTCTTCATTGAAAATTTGT
>VAPM010244768.1_pt1 | contig 10202 bp, 4 predicted proteins | sample 3395091 | NCBI WGS metagenome assembly VAPM01 (sample SAMN08290445, study PRJNA428436) | hydrothermal vent metagenome | isolation source: Deep-sea hydrothermal vent chimney 3 | place: Pacific Ocean: Juan De Fuca Ridge | reverse complement strand
GATATCGGTACCGTCGATTTTGGTTTGCTTGCTGTCGGTGGATCTGCCTCCCTTACCATAACGATATTCAATGTTGGTAATGCTAGTCTGGAGATGGATATAAATAGCATCGTAAATTTGTCAGCCCCTTATTCAATAGTAACTGAGGATTGTTCAATTGCAGTGCTTGCGGAAAATACTACGGATAGCTGTTCTATCACGTTAAAATTTGATCCAGGTGCTCTAGGTGTTTATAACAGCCAACTGAAAATTATTCCATCCGTAAATCCGAATAATGTTACCTTGAGTATCGATATATCTGGAGAAGGTGTACCTATCACTCCCGTCACACAGATTGTAGGCGATATATCGTCTTTGGATTTCGCAGGCATTACAATTCTAAAAACATCTGGTGTACAGGAACTTGTTGTCAGGAATCGTGGCGGTGGTACATTATCCGTCATGTCTGTGGCGCTTTCAGGTGTAGATAGTAATTTATTCAATATCGCTAACGGTTGTAATGCCGTTAATCTAGCAACGGCGCAGACATGTACTATTGCAACGGACTTTAACCCTATTATAGGCGGTATTAGAAATGCAACATTAACCATAGAGTTAAATGATGGACTTAACACTATTGTAAAAACGATATCGCTTACTGGTGAGGGCCTGGAGCCCGAAATTGAAGTTCCTTTAAGTTATGATGCCGGAACTGCACAGCTAAATGAACCAAAGGTATCTGGTTTTTTATTAAATAATACTGGAAACGGGGAGTTGGTAATTACATCTGTCAGTATATCAGGGCCAGATGCAGCTGATTTTTCTCAAGGTAACACTTGTCCTGATGTTGCAACTTTTCCCGTTCAGTCGTTACAGGCTCTAACTGGTAAATGTACCTTCATCATCACTTTTAATCCTGCTACGGTTGGTAAAAAAACAGCGACACTTACTATTACTTCGACAGATATTGATGAATCAGTAATTAATATTAGTCTAACGGGTGATGTTGGCGTAGCAGACATAGAATTGATAACTGATCTTGATGTGGGTGTTTCATCTATCAGTGGTATCCCCGCATTCAATGAGTTTAAAGTTTTTAACAGGGGGAAGGCTTCACTTAATTTTGCCTCATTTGACTTAATCGGCCCTGATTTAGCGAATTACAGCATACTTAGTGATTGCCCGGGAATTAGCACTGGAGGAACGCCATCACCGCTAGACTTTAATGAAAGCTGCATAATTGTGGTCAGATTACAGGCAACAGTCATGGGTACCGCGTCAGCACAGTTGATACTAGACTCGAATGATCCGGATGAACCAACTGTTATAGTTAATTTGTCTGGTGTGGGTGATACTGATATTGATGGTGCTAGCGCAAATATTGAGCAGTCGGCTCCAAATTTTGGCGACGGGAATAATGACCAGGTGCAAGATGACGTACAAAACAATGTTGTATCGTTTATAACTAAAGCAGGCAGTTATGCGACGCTTGCTGCACCTTCAGTGTCTGCAGTAGCTGATTTGACACTGCCGGACAATCCCGATGTTAATGGTTCGCCGCAGGGTATATTGTTTGACCATGGTTTGTTTAAGTTTGAAATTCTCGTTACACCTGGTAATGCCGTTGAAATGGCGATTTATATGCCACAGGGCGATGCGTCTAGTGTTATATACAAATATGGTCCAACACCTGAAAATAATACACCCCATTGGTATGATTTTTCTTTTGACGAGGTAACGAGAACAGGTGCCCGCTATATCGGAAATGTTTCAATCGAAGCACCTGGCGGCGGCTCGCCGATTACTCGCAGCATGTTTATCGTTAGCTTTATTGATGGAAGCCGCGGTGACGATGATTTGCTTGTGAATGACATTATTACAAACACAATGGCATTAGGAAAAGTAGATAGCTCAAATGAAGGTAGCAGTGGTGCTATATCGTGGTTTTCACTTCTTCCCACTTATTTTTTGCTCGCCTGGTTAAGACGTTTTAGATCATCTAAGTATTAATCGTTAGTTTGCTTGATAATAATCATATAGATTTTATATAGCCTTGGGTTTGATAGACCTAAGGCTCGCTGGTTAATAACCTCCGTTTTTTAATTTTTCGCCTCAATATGTTGCCATTTTGAGTGGTGACAAACGGATTTATGAATAGGCGCATTACTGGTGTAAATTTCTTGTAGCAGATTAGCGCGCTTTGCTTATTTACAAATACCTGATCTTTTGCTTGCGTTTTACCTCTATGAGCGGGTATTTCTGCTCAGCTTGTTATCAAGATAAATTAGTTAATCCTGCGAGTATGATGAAAACTTATAACGCCCTTCATGTTTTCGAATTTTTTAGTTGTAACATATTGGTAAATAAAGAGATTTTTTAATCTAAAGCATGTTGTTAGCATCTCTTGCTGCATCAATATAGCCGTTTAATTATGGTAAATAAAACAGTTTATGTGATTGCTGGCGATAGTCTGTATTAATAAATGCTTATATGCCTCTGCTTTAAGTTTGTCGATAAAAATTACAATTAACTATCATGTTGAAAACATTACAAATATTGATTGTTTTCTGGTTGTAAATAATCTTGCCGAATTTATTATTTTACAAAAAATACTGATTTTATTAAGTCTTAAACATAACGTAACTATTTGTAAAATATGTAAAAATTTTACAGATTTTTTTTAAAGCCGTTATCTGATGTCGGTGTTTTTTACATTTATAGTAATCTTAACCAGTGTTTTATAAAGGATAGTTTTTTGTCCCCATATAAATAATTCTATATCATTGATAAATAAACTAAAAATCACATTGGCACATGTCATGCATATGATACAGGCAGGGAGATTACTTGGCAGTATCGAATAGTCTCTTATAATTAGTTAAATAAACCTAAGGGTAGATAAATAATGAAATTTGCAAAATCTAAAATAGCTTTAACAATGGCCGCTGTACTTGCTGCTGGCGCTGTACAAGCTGCAACAACTCACACAATGACCAATGGTCGTTTTGATTTTAAAGGTGCTGATGGCGTTGTAACTGCGGACGGTCACAATGACGTGCAAGGTACATTCGACATGATCAATGGTACAGGTACATTCACAACTTCAACAAACTTTGTTGGTTACACATGGAATGCCGATGTTGTAGAAATGCGTATGAACAGTAGCTTCCAGAACGGTGTTGGTACTGTTGGTGAAGTTAACTCTTTCGCATTCAACGTTAGAGAGTTCTTTACTGGTGCTTCAGGTAGTGTGTCATGTGTAGCAGTAGCGACTGCTGGGTACGATGACTGTGCTCAATATGCTGGTGACATTCTCTTTGAAGGTGTGCCAGGTGGTGTTAATTTCCAGTATGATTATGTTCTAAACCCAGGTCAGTTTGCAGCGCATACTTTATTTGACTGGTCATCTAGCAATGACATCCCTGTGTTAGCAATTATGCAAGTTACGTCAACATCTGGTAACCCGCTGAATCCTACTATGGTTGTAGCATCGGTTGACCTTAACGGCAATATCTCTGGTAACCCATTTGGTACTAACCCTGCCGGTGGCACTGTTGGTGATGGCTCCTTGTACGGTGTGCCAATGATGGATTGTGCGACTGTTGGTGGTGTGGCTTGTGGTCCTTTCCCAAATCAAACTCCAATCTTCAGTGGTACTATCGTTCCTGTATCAGCTGTTCCAGTACCAGCTGCAGTTTGGTTGTTCGGTTCAGGTCTTCTGGGTCTAGTTGGTGTAGCTCGTCGCCGCAAAGCGTAAGCTGACCATTCTTTGTAGGAGCAATATTGTAGTTTAATTGCTTTATAAAGAATAAAATGGGCATCCTGTTGGGTGCCCATTTTTTTTGTAACAGTTTTTTTAATTAGAATGTTATGTGTTTAGCCACTTTTTTCGACCTGCTGTTTGAGGTATTAATTTAATGTATTCCAATACACCTGAACATGGGGTGGTCTGGGTTTCATCTTATCCAAAATCTGGTAATACCTGGATACGCTTCGTACTCACTTATTTGTTTGCGGGTAATGTACAGACTTCTGCGGATGTTGATGCATTTATACCTGAGGCAATGATCGTGCCCGGCTATAGGCTCAAGCTCCCTGATGACAGCTCTGTACTACTAAAGACACATTGGAAGATGGATATGTCGTTGCCCATGATGGATAGGACGAAAGGTTTTGTTTATCTCGTGCGCAATCCATTGGATGTGATGATTTCGCAGTTTCATTTTAATATGATGCGAAATTTCAAAGAGTACAGTAAAAAAACCGATAGCGAGATCAGGGAACTAAAAAACTACTATATTAAAATGTTCATCAAATATCAGGGGAATCCGTTAGTTGGTGATGGCGGTGGTAATACGAGCTGGATAGATAATGTATCAAGCTGGCACGTTGCTGCACAACAATACCCTTTTGTAATAGTGCGCTATGAAGATATGGTGGCAAATCCAGAAGCTGAAATTGGGCGTGTTGCTGATTTTTTTAGAAAAAAACTTGGTAAGGATGAAATTTCCAGCATTGTTAGAAAAACATCTTTTAAAGTGATGAAGAAAATGGAGGAGAAAGAAATTCGTAAAAAGCAACAAGGTTTCTTTTTTCATAAGGAACTTAACGACGCGCATAACTTAGGCAATCGTTTCATGCGACAGGGAAAATCTGGGGAGGGGAAATTGCATATCAACGCTGACCTGTTGCAGCAATTTTTTGATACATTTGAAGAAAGCATGGAAATGATGGGATATAAAATTAATAGAAATACGGGGATTGTGCGAACTGGATCATTTAAGTTAGAGCGGGGCACACCGCTTTCTACGTGCCCCGAATTTGGGTGTGCGACGTTACAGTAACTTTGTTTTATTTTCAGTAGTAAGTAAAAAATTATAATTATTATGAGTAAAATAAAAAACCAGGTGCATGAGCTTTTGTCGCAGGGGAAAACAGAAAAAGCTTTGTTTATCCTTAAAAAAAATTGCAAGAAAAAGCCTCGCAATGCAGAAAACTGGGCAACACGAGGTTTTGTTTATGGGGATTTAGGATTTTACGATAAAGCAGAAATGTGCCTGAAAAGATCAATATCACTCACCACCACCGCAAATTACACATATCGTGTTCATCGTGCCCTGGGCAGTTTGTATGAAAGCAGAAAGAATTATCGAGAAGCTATCACGCATTACGAAAATGTGCTTGAGCTCAAGCCAGAACAGAATCAAATTTATCTTAACCTTGCATCTTGTTTAAAGCACGAGAGACGTTATGAAGAGGCTATACACGTATATAAGCAACTGCTGAGTATTGACCGAGAGAATTATCAGGCCTGTCGCTATATTGGTCAGCTTTATGAACAGACACACCAGCTTAAAAATGCTCGTAAATACGCTGAATTATCGTTAAAAAAAGCTGCCGATGACATAGAATCGCATTTTCTCATTGCACAGCTTGATCTACGAGCAAATAATATTGCGCATGCGAAAATCAGGCTAAAGAATTTACTAAAAATGAATATGCCATCACAGCACCGTGCTGTGGTAACCAAGGAATTAGCAAGGGTTTTGGAAAAGGACGGGAATTATCAAGAAGCATTTAAATTATTAGAAACGGCTAATCGATGTTTTGAATCACAGTATCGTGAGCAGAGCGGTGAGAGTGATAAAGAAACATATCGAAGTGAAATTCATGCATATAGTAAATACTTCTCTCGTGTTATGACGGCTTGTTGGTTGAATGACAGGCTGGTAGCAAATGATATGAATTTAGTATTTTTAGTTGGATTTCCACGCTCTGGCACTACTTTAACTGAGCAAATTTTAGAGTCTCTCCCGTATTTTACAGCTACACATGAAATTCCTGTTTTACCACGACTGACAAGAAATATTTCCAGGGTTATTAAGCGTTCTTTTTCATACCCTAAAGATATGGATACGCTCTCAAACGATGAAGTTGTATTATTAAGGGCTGAATACATTCGGCAGATGGAAAAAAATTTACATCACACAATTGATGCGGATAAACTTTTGCTAGATAAACTTCCATTGAACATTATACATCTGGGCTTTATCTCACGGGTTTTTCCTGAAGCAAAGATTCTGGTTGCTATTCGTGATCCGAGGGATGTTTGTTTAAGCTGTTTCACTCAAACTTTTAATTATAATCAGGCAATGCGTCAGTTTCTTGAGATAAGTGACACTGTAAGGTTTTATGCTTGTGTAATGGGTTTGTGGCTTTATTATAGAAAAGAGCTGCCTATTAATGTACTTGAAACCCGGTATGAAGATATCGTAGATGATTTTGAAGTTGCAGCAAGGCGAATATTGAAATTTGTTGGTGTTGAATGGCATGATGATGTATTAAATTTTTATCAATCTGCAAAAAGCCATCAAGTATTCACTCCCAGTTATCAGAGTGTAACGAAGCCTATTTATAGAGCTGCATTAAATAAATGGAAAAATTATGAAGAGCAATTGCAGCCATCTATGCATATTCTTGAAAATTATATTCATGAATTTGGGTATAGTGCAAATTAATCAGATCCTGTTAGATTTTCAGCGAGGCTAACGCCTGTAAAAAAAGCCGTAATTGGTTTAGTCGTTTCATCAAATGATGATTATATTTAATGTAGTTGTTGTGGATGTAAGAAAATTCGACAGAATATTTGTGGGTTTTGCTAAAAACCGTCGATATATTTTACATAAGCTAAAAGCTATGTTGAGGTGCAGCAGCTTGCTATTGCTTATATAGCTGATAATTATAGTAATAATTCTTATTGGCATGAATTGTGTATTCTCTATGGTTTAAAGGTAAATACAGTAAATTCTTGAAGTCAATGTATTTTATAAACTGAATTATTTATCGCTATATGACTATATACTCTGTCTAAATTTTACATTACATAGTTTCTTTAAATAGCTAATTTTATTGATGAAAAGATATGTTTATACTCAGAATATTACTTGACTTTCTATCGGCGTATGAGCACAATCGCATTGGGGCAGAATCATAGATAAGTGTATAATAATTAGCTTATATTTGGTGCTAGTTTGAATGTCGTATTTTTTTATAGTTGGCTAAATTATACTTTGGCACTTATTGTCAATAAGTTGGCACGAATAGTCAAACAACGCTTTGATATCTGTATAGAATTTTAAAGTGTTACGGTAATACTTGCATTCATTACCAGTTTTCCATAACAGGTTTATTTGTATATGTTCACATCGGCTACAGGACATTTATTGATTCTTTAATGGTTGGCGATTTTGGCCATTGAGTTTTTATATATGCTGGCAATACTAAGAAAATGAGGTTATAAAAAGATGTTTAAGTTCAACAACAGTTTGAAAAAATTTATAGTAGGGGGGGTAGTAATTTTACCGCTTACGGCAACTGCAACTATTCATACAATCAGCAGTAACGTTGTTGGTGGTTTGGGAAGTAACTTCACGATGCTTACACCTGCTGGCGCAGATTTTGGTGATGCGGCTACAGATGTAACTGGTACATTTGATGATAGTAAGATTTGCACCGTATCTGCGTGTAACGATTTTGCAATGACACTATCATCTGCGCAAACATTTTTTGGTGTTCTCTGGACGGCACATGCAGTTCGTGTGTTTGCTCCAGGCACATACACCATTGACACAGATTGTACAGAACAAGATTTTTTGGCGGGTCGCTACAACTGTGACCCATCAGCTGGTCGTGGTTTTTTACCATACCCTAATGGCGATCCAGCAGTAACGGATGCGTCACTGCCTAGCGATGGACAGGAAGGGCCTAATATCACTTTCACCGTTGCACCGGGCCAGTTAGGCGCACATATAATGTTTGACTGGAATGGCAATACCAATATTCATGTGCCTGTAGTCTGGGATTATAATCAGACATTTACCGTACCAACTGACCCGTTATTTCCTCTGATAGATCAAACGGTTATTTATAATGGATCGAATGGTGATGGAGTGGGTAACACTCTTTTATGTACTGCTGTTGGTATTGGTACAAAAAATGGCGTGTCTGGTTCTTATCCCCAATGTGATACCACCCATACTGCATCACGTGTGTATAAATTTGCTTCACGTGACGGTAATAGTACGGCAATTGTGGATCGTTGGGACACTGCTATCCCCGGTGTTCCTACTACTTCTGGAACTGAACCTGATGGTGTTCGTGGTTTCGCTATGCTCAATGGCCCCTTTCCCGGTCAAAGCGCCAACTTTAACCTTGATATGACTCCTGGTTATACACCACCGGTAGCTGCTGATGACAATGGGTCTACAGTTATAGATACTCTGGTAGTTATTGACGTTCTTGCCAATGATAGTGATGCGGAGGATGGCGCTCCACCCGTAGGAGTCACTGTCACTTTATTGGATAATGGTAATGGTCCCAATCTCTCAACTAAAGGTGGTGCTTTGGTTAATAATGGAGACGGTACCGTAGATTATGATCCGACACTTGCAGGATTGGTTGACCTGGAAACCGATACATTTACTTATACGGTTACAGATAGCATAGGCGTAGTTTCCAATGTGGCAACGGTGACGGTGACGGCAACAGCGGCACCAAATGCTGTACCTGTTGCGAATAATGTGGAATTTAGCACCAACGAAGATGTAGCCAAACTTATTAATATAGCAGCTAATGATATTAATGCTGTCTCCGTTGCTATTGACGGTGATTCTGATCCATTAACTTTTGTATCGGTTGATGCGTTAACCGCTCTAGGTGGTGCAGTTGTTGTTGAAGCGGGAAGTCAGGATCTAACATACACTCCTCCTTCGAACGTTTCTGGTACAGATACATTTAATTTTTCTGTAAATGATGGACTTGCCAATTCAAATGTTGCCACGATGACAATTAATGTGGCTCCTGTGAATGATAACCCCGTTTGTACAGATGTAACATTATCAACAGATACAAATGCAAGCATGGATATCGATGTTGCAACTGTTTTGTTAGTTGGCTGTAGCGATATTGATGGAGGTACACCAGCATTTGATAGTGTGGCATCGCAACCTGTTATAGCCGGTGGTAATGTCGCTGATAATGGCAGTGGTTTGTTGGTATATACACCAGCTACTGATTATACGGGTGATGATAGTTTTACTTTTATTGTTAACGATGGCCAGGGTGGCTCTGTAACGGTAACTGCTCTCATCAAAGTGGGAACAATTTTCAGCAATTTCACAATGCTTGATTCATCGGGAAATGTTTTTGGCGGTACCAATGATGTAGTCTTTGACTGGGATGGCACGACATTTAATACTGATGAGGCTGACACTAATTTTGGAGTCATGACAATTATTTCCTCCAAGCCACAACCATTTTTTAGTTTTTTGTGGTCAGCTCATCATATACGCGTTTATGGTCCAGGTAGTTACACGTTTGACGCTACTTGTACTACGGCGCAGTATGATGCTGGAACGACTACTTGTTCGGGTTCAAAGACTATATCAATGACTGTTGGTGCTGGTCAGGTTGGTGCGCATATTCTGTTCGATTGGGGTAAACCAGATGCGGGTTCTCCTTGTGGTCGGGCAAATTGTGACATTGATGTTGTTAATGTGTGGAATCAAAATGCGGCATGGGACAGACTTGGCGCGACAGGCACTAAAAATCAGTTATTTGATGGTCAGGCGGGTCTTCCCCCTGAGCCAACGACTACATGGGTATTGGTTTCAACAGATGTTAACGGCGATGGCATTAATGGCTCGCCTATGGTTGATGGGCCCTTCGAGGGCTTCTATGCTAACTTTAACTCAACACCAGGTGCTGTTGGAGCGGTAAAAGAGCCTTTACCTTATTCACAACAGGATACGGAACTGGGAAGTAGTCTTTTGGCTTCGATGAATCCTCTGGTCTTATTTGCCGGCTTATTTGGACTTCTGGGTTTACGCCATTTGACTAGAAAAAATAGTTAAAAGACTAAGGCGGGTGCATCATGCACCTGCCTTTTTTTATCATACAAAATAATATTAAATTTTCTCTAAAGGGAGAGAAGCTAAATGAAGTTTTCAAAAAAAATAGTTTTATTTACGACACTGATTGTAGGCGCTAGTGTTCCGCTAATTGCTAATGCAACAAATGGTTATTTCCTGATCGGTTTTGGTGCAAAATCAAGATCAATGGGTGGTACTGGTGTGGCTAACAATACCGGTGGTATGGCTGCTGCATTCAATCCGGCAACAATGATTGATTCAGAAACACGATTTGATATTGGTGGCGAATTATTT
>VAPM010579945.1_pt1 | contig 10214 bp, 9 predicted proteins | sample 3395091 | NCBI WGS metagenome assembly VAPM01 (sample SAMN08290445, study PRJNA428436) | hydrothermal vent metagenome | isolation source: Deep-sea hydrothermal vent chimney 3 | place: Pacific Ocean: Juan De Fuca Ridge | reverse complement strand
GCACTACGAATACATCATAAGTGCCAGTAATAATAAAGAAACTGGCACTACGAATACATCATAAGTGCCAGTAATAATAAAGAAACTGGCACTAAAAAAAAAGCCGAGTAGAAACTCGGCTTTTTTTATTAAATGTAAAGAGCTTACATGTGGCTGGTATTTACCGGTTGAGCCGCCTGTTTTATAGCCATTGTACTTTGCGCTTTTGCTTTGCCTGCAAGTTTAACTGCTTTGTCATAGTCGCCAGCTTTAAGTGCTTTTTTTGCTTTTTTGATAATTTTTCTGGTATCACGCCATTCAAACTGTTTTTTTGCAGCACGATTTGTTTCATGTTCAGCAGCAGCAATAGCAGCTTTTGCATCGTTTGCGGTGTGTTTAGGGCCTGCTGCGCATGCAGTCAATGTTAGGGCAATCGCCGCTACCAAGGTTATCATTAACTTTCTCATTTATTCCTCCAAAGTCGTCAAAATTCTATTGTTGTTTTGCTATTTTTTTATGTGTTTTCAATTGATTAAAAAGATTTTTAAGCATTGAAATATTATAAATTCGGGGGGGTAGTAAGCCCGGACTTGTTTTGATTATGCGTGGTTATATACTGAATGGCAATAGTTGATTGGTTAATCTTTAGAGATTATTTTGCTAATTTACAATTTATATTGAGTCTCCATGTTGGCTAAATAGTGAAAATTCTTTATAATTCACGGTTTTACCCAGCCCTGGAATCCCAATTATGCTGCGAATAGCTGAAGATGCCCTCACTTTTGATGATGTTTTATTACTACCTGCTCACTCGACTGTACTGCCGCGTGACGTTTCCTTAAAAACCCAACTGACGCAATCCATTTCTTTGAATATTCCGCTGATGGCCGCGGCAATGGACACTGTAACTGAAGCCCGTCTAGCCATAGCGATTGCCCAGGAAGGCGGCATCGGGATTGTGCACAAGAATATGACCGCAGTCGAGCAGGCCAAAGAAATTCGCAAGGTGAAGAAGTTTGAAAGTGGCGTGATTAAAGACCCTTTTACTGTTTCACCCACCACTAGTATTAGAGAAGTCTTATCTTTAACCCGGAAACGAAATATTTCAGGTGTGCCTGTCGTGGACGGTGAAGACCTGGTAGGCATTGTAACCAGTCGTGATATGCGTTTTGAAACACGTTTTGATGATCCTGTTGCAAATATTATGACCCGCAAAGATCGCCTGGTAACGGTAAAAGAGGGGGCAAGTAAAGAAGAAGTACAGCGTTTATTGCATGAGCATCGCATCGAAAAAGTACTGGTTGTGAATGATGACTTTAAATTGCGTGGCCTGATCACGGTCAAAGATATTCAAAAAGCCACCGAAAACCCCAATGCCTGCAAAGACGACCAGGCACAGCTTCGTGTAGGCGCGGCAGTGGGTGTGGGTGCAGGAACCGATGAACGGGTTGAAGGGCTGGTAAAAGCGGGTGTGGATATCATTGTTGTTGACACCGCGCATGGCCATTCTCAAGGGGTGCTTGATCGGGTTCAATGGGTTAAAAAGAACTTTCCAGACATGCAGGTGATAGGCGGCAACATTGCCACAGCCGAGGCTGCTATTGCACTGGCCAAAGCCGGTGCCGATGCGGTTAAAGTAGGTATAGGCCCGGGTTCAATCTGTACTACGCGTATTGTTTCCGGGGTTGGCGTACCACAAATATCAGCTATTGCTAATGTTGCCGAAGTGCTTAAGTCGAAAGGTATCCCCTTAATTGCCGACGGTGGTATCCGTTATTCCGGTGATATTTGCAAAGCACTGGTTGCCGGTGCGCACGCGGTGATGCTGGGCAGCATGTTTGCCGGTACTGAAGAAGCGCCGGGTGAAGTTGAGTTGTATCAGGGGCGCTCGTATAAGTCTTACCGCGGCATGGGTTCATTAGGTGCGATGACCGAACAGTCGGGTTCCAGTGACCGTTATTTTCAGGAAGGTAGCGAAGCAGAAAAACTGGTGCCTGAAGGCATTGAAGGCCGTGTGCCGTATAAAGGGCCACTGTCTCCCGTTATTAATCAATTAACAGGCGGTGTGCGTGCTAGCATGGGCTATACCGGTTGTGCCTCGATTGATGAAATGCGCACTAAACCACAATTTATAAAGGTAACCAATGCAGGCATGGCAGAAAGTCATGTGCATGATGTGTCGATTACCAAAGAAGCGCCGAATTATCGCGTTTAATCTTTTCTTACATTTAGGTAAATCACTGTGACGATGGCAAATATCCATGCGGATCGTGTTCTTATTCTTGATTTCGGTTCTCAATATACCCAGCTAATCGCACGGCGTGTGCGCGAAGCCGGTGTATACAGCGAAATTTACCCTTACGATATCGAAGAGTCGGCCATTACCGATTTTAATCCAAAGGGCATTATTCTTTCCGGTGGCCCGGAAACGGTCACTGCAGGTGAGTCGCCGCGCGCGCCCGAATGTGTTTTCCAGATGGGGGTTCCTGTTTTAGGTATTTGTTATGGCATGCAAACCATGGCGGCGCAATTAGGTGGGCGGGTCGAGTCGGCTAACACCCATGAATACGGTTATGCCCAGGTACGCGCGCGTGGCCACACCGAATTATTAAAAGATATCGAAGACCATCAAAGCAAAGAAGGCTATGGCCTGCTGGATGTCTGGATGAGCCACGGCGACAAGGTGGTCGAGCTACCCGAAGGTTTTATTTTAATGGCATCGACGGAGAGTGCGCCGATTGCGGGCATGGCCGATGAGTCACGGCGTTTTTATGGCCTGCAATTTCATCCGGAAGTCACGCATACTCATCAGGGTGAGCGTATTGTCAGTCGTTTTGTCCATGATATTTGCGGCTGTGCGAATTTATGGACAGCCGATAATATTGTGAATGATAGTATTGAAACGGTACGCAAACTGGTTGGGGACGACGAGGTTATCCTGGGTTTATCAGGTGGAGTCGATTCATCCGTGGTGGCTGCTTTATTACACAAAGCCATTGGTACTCAATTAACCTGCGTATTTGTAGATAATGGTTTGCTACGTTTAAATGAAGGTGATCAGGTAATGGCCACCTTTGCCGAGCATATGGGTGTTAAAGTCATCCGTGTCGATGCCGAGCAACGTTTTTTAGATGCCTTACAAGGTGAAGCCGACCCCGAGAAAAAACGTAAAATCATCGGTAACTTGTTTGTCGATATTTTTGAAGAAGAGTCCAGTAAACTTGAAAATGCAAAATGGTTGGCACAAGGGACTATTTACCCGGATGTAATTGAATCGGCCGGTGCAAAAACAGGTAAAGCACATTTAATCAAGTCCCACCATAATGTGGGTGGTTTGCCTGACTACATGAAACTAAAACTTTGCGAACCGTTACGTGAATTATTTAAAGACGAAGTGCGCAAACTAGGCGTGGAACTGGGCTTACCTTATGACATGGTGTATCGCCATCCCTTCCCTGGCCCCGGTTTAGGAGTGCGTATTCTGGGTGAAGTGAAAAAAGAATATGCGGATATTTTACGTCTTGCCGACAATATTTTTATAGAAGAACTGCATGCACATGATTTGTACCAAAAAGTCAGTCAGGCGTTTACCGTATTCCTGCCGGTAAAGTCGGTTGGTGTAACAGGTGATGGGCGACGTTATCAATATGTTGTTTCTTTACGTGCTGTAGAAACCATCGACTTTATGACTGCACGTTGGGCACATTTACCGTATGAGTTTCTGGAAACAGTATCGAGTCGTATCATTAATGAAGTGACCGGTATTTCGCGTGTTGCTTATGATATTTCATCCAAACCACCGGCTACGATAGAATGGGAATAGGCGAAGATATTTTTAACCGTCATATCTAAAAATGACAAGCCAAACAATAAAAGAGTTTTCTTCAGATGATATTAAATGGATGCAATATGCGCTTAAACTCGCAAAGCATGCCGAATCTATAGATGAAGTTCCCGTTGGCGCGGTGCTGGTTAAAGATAATAAAATAATTGCAGAGGGTTGGAACCAGCCTATTACGGGTAATGACCCAACTGCACATGCTGAAGTCATCGCCCTGCGTGCTGGGGCGCAAGTATTAAAAAATTACCGCCTGATTGACACCACCTTATATATTACTTTGGAACCGTGTTCGATGTGCGCTGGTGCTTTAATGCATGCACGTGTTAAACGGGTTGTTTTTGGTGCGAGTGACCCACGTACAGGGGCGGCGGGCAGTGTATTTAATATTTTAAATTCAACTGAATTAAATCACGTGGTTGATATTGAACAAGGTGTACTACAACAAGAGTGCAGCGAGTTGTTAACAAATTTTTTCAGGAACAAGCGGAAATAATAAAGCCAGTGCTTATAATATTGGTGAAGAGTAAGCTAAAATAGATTCTGGTACATCATCGTTCAGGCCTTTATCAAGCTGCCAGCGAAGAATGTCGTAATAACTGCGGATGTTTTCCACATATTTTACCGGTTCAAGTCCGCGCGCATAACCATACCGCGTAGTTTTGTACCATTTCTTTTGTCGAAGTAAGGGTAAACTTTTCTTCACGTCTTCCCATTTATAGGGGTTACCACCAAGCTGCACAGTGATAAGTTGTGCGTCTTTTACATGCCCGTAACCTACATTATAAGAGGCAAGAGCCAGCCAGGTGCGATCAGGTTCGGTAATTTCTGCCGGTAAGCGATCAATTAATGAACGCAGGTATTTAGCTCCGCCATTAATACTTTCTTCGGGATCGGTACGAACAGCCACACCGAGTTGCTTTGCTGTGACTTTGGTTAACATCATCATGCCACGTACACCGGTGGGTGATTTTGCACGCGGGTTCCAGTGTGATTCCTGATACGCGGTTGCAGCTAACAGGCGCCAGTCAATGTTGTTTACTTGTGCTGCATCACTTAGCATGACCTGGTATTTGGGCAAACGTCTGTTTACATGATACATATAAGTGTAGGTGCCAGCGTAGTCATAGCGGTTAATATGGCCGTAATGGCGCTCAATTAAATTATCAAGTTCACCGCTGCTTTTTAAATTATTAAAGAAGGTGACAGCTTTGTTATACAGTGAACGATCTTTGCTGTTGGCAAATGCCCAGGCTAATTGTTGTGGTTCGGAAATATCAAAGGCAACATTTAGCTGAGGGTGATAGCGGCGGTTAATTGAAAACTCATTTGAATCGACAATGGTAAAGTCGATGGTTTTTTCAGCGACCAGATTCACTAATTCACTGGCACCGGCAGTTGAGTTTTCATCCCAGCTTAAGTTTTTCCAGGTTTGTTTGATTTCGGTTAAGCGCTCAACATGGCTGCTGTTGGCGATAACTTCAATTTTACCGGTTTGCAGATCAACCAGACTGCGAGGGCGCCGCTGGTTTTTACGGTTATAAATAAGTTGCTGGGTTATCGATTGATAGGCTGGGGCAAAGAGTACTTTCTGTTTACGTTCTTCGGTTACGGTTAAACCGGCAGCGGCTACGTGTGCATCGCCATCTTCAACCTGGTCGAGAATGTCTTTTATATCATCGGAGGTAATTAAGGTCAGTTTTACATTGAGAGAGGTAGCAAAACGCTGCAACAGATCGTATTCCATGCCGGTTGGGCCATGTGGACCTTCGTAAAAAGTGGTAGCAGCATTACGTGTTAGGGCTCGTAGCTCACCACTGGAAAGAACCTGCTCGAGCAAATTTTTTTGTGGTGTGCACGCATTTAATACGACACTGAATAAAATAGCGAGACCAATGACACCTGCAAAAATACGACTATGCATAACATTCCCCAAACCCTGTACACTTTATAGCGGCAATGCGAGTAATATCTGAAGTGGTTTTGTTCATAATTAACCCTGAATTAATCGTCAAAGCAGCGCAGTGGTATATTATAACACACTAATATTTGGCTGTAGTGTTATTATATATAAGGTATAGTCCCCAAACATAGTAAATAGTTCATAATTTTTATGTTAATTTTCAATGTGTTACTATTAGAATATAGCCGTTTTGCGGATTATTTTTTCTATGTTGTTGTATTTTAAGAGCTTTAACTAAACTTATTGAAAATCAATTACTTATGTTTTATGGATTAAAATTTATTCGATCCGCGATTAAGGTTAATTTTTATGCGAGATAGTTCGTCAAAAGTCGGTTTTATCAGCCTGGGCTGTCCTAAAGCACTGGTGGATTCCGAACGTATTCTGACTCAGTTACGAGCCGAAGGTTATGAGGTGGTGCCGAGTTATCAGGATGCCAACCTGGTGGTGGTGAACACCTGTGGCTTTATCGATGACGCGGTGACCGAGTCATTAGACACCATTGGTGAAGCACTGGCTGAAAATGGCAAGGTGATAGTAACGGGTTGCTTAGGCGCAAAAGGCGATATTGTAAAACAAACCCACCCGAATGTGCTTGCTGTGACCGGGCCGCATGCCACTGAAGAGGTGATGCAGGCCATCCACACGCATTTACCCAAACCACATGATCCTTTTATTGATCTTGTACCATCCGGCGGTGTGAAGCTAACCCCTCGGCATTATGCTTACCTTAAAATTTCTGAAGGTTGTAATCATCATTGTCGTTTTTGTATTATTCCGAGCCTGAGAGGGGATTTAGTCAGTCGGCCAATTGGCGAGGTGATGACCGAGGCTGAAAATCTGGTACAAGCAGGTGTAAAAGAATTGCTGGTGGTCTCGCAGGACACCAGCGCCTATGGTGTGGATGTTAAATAGAAGCCAGATTTCTGGAAAGGCAGGCCGTTGAATATGCGCATGCTCGATCTTGCTGCCGCTTTAGGTGATTTGGGAGCATGGGTGCGGCTGCATTATGTGTACCCTTATCCACATGTGGATGATGTGATCCCGCTAATGGCAGCGGGTAAAATTCTGCCATATCTGGATATTCCATTACAGCATGCCAGCCCGTCCATTTTAAAATCAATGAAACGCCCGGCGAATACTGAAAATACATTAAAGCGCATTCAACAGTGGCGCAGCGTTTGTCCGGATATTACGTTACGTAGCACTTTTATCGTTGGCTTCCCCGGAGAAACCGATGGTGATTTTAAACAGTTATTAGACTTCCTTGAAGAAGCACAACTTGATCGTGTTGGTTGTTTTGCCTATTCGCCTGTTGAAGGTGCCGCGGCAAATGCATTACCCAATCAAATTGATGAAGACGTTAAACAACAACGGCTGGAAATTTTTATGCAAAAACAGGCTAGCATCAGTGCCAGTAAATTGCAGCAACGTGTAGGACAGAGCTTACAGGTTATCGTTGATGGTATATCTGAGGATGGCCACACACTTGCACGTTCAAAGGCTGAAGCCCCCGAAGTTGATGGCTGGGTGATTATTGAAAATCAGCAACAACTTGTTTCCGGTGAGTTTGTTGATGTTAAAATTACGGATGCAGACGAGCATGATCTTTGGGCAGAACTCAGCTGAAAACCCTTAATTTAGATGTTCATTTGCAGCCCAACACTATACTATTACAAGAAAATAATTCATGGTTGAATAAGCGATTATGATATGTGCCCCCCCTCCTCACATATTATAAAGAGTGTTAAGCAGGGATGTTTTGTAAAACTATTACAGCGCGATAACACAGGGTTGTTTTATTTGCTGACTCAAACATTAAATATCCAGATTCTGAATTTATTAATATGAATTTACACAGCCAGTCAAATACATTGCCAATGGGCACCCGACTTGAGTGCTATCAGATTGAAGATGTTTTAGGGGTGGGTGGTTTTGGTATTACCTATAAAGCGAAAGATTTGAATTTAGGTTGTAGTGTTGCGATTAAAGAATATTTCCCTGCCAGTTTTGCTGTGCGTGCTGCAAATACATGTACGGTTAATTCCAGATCCAGTAATGATAACGAAATTTATACAACAGGCTTGCACCGGTTTTTAGATGAAGCACGCATTCTTGCGCAATTTAAATCCAGAAGTATCGTTCACGTTAACCGTTTTATAAAAGCGAATGGCACCGCTTATATTATTATGGATTATGAAGAGGGTGTTCCTTTAAGTCGCTATCTATTAAAGTCTAAACGACTCACTGAACATGAACTTGTGATGGTTGTTGTCCCCATTCTTGAAGGATTACGCATTATTCACCAGAGTAAATATTTACACCGTGATATCAAGCCATCGAATATTTATTTGCGCAAGCAGGGCAGGCCGGTACTCATTGATTTTGGTTCGGCCCGACAGTCAATTGATAATGCAGGTCAGGCAGTTACCGGTTTTGTTACGCATGGCTATGCACCTTTCGAGCAATACAATACACATGATGAACAAGGGCCGTGGACAGACCTGTATGGTTTGGGAGCTACACTTTATCGCTGTATTAAAGGAGTATCACCTGTTGATGCGCTGGATAGGCTGGCGGCAATACAGGCGGGTGAAGCGGATCCATTAAAACCATTGTTGCTGGAAAAGCCGGATAAATACGGAGCAGAAGTATTATCCTGCATTGACTGGATGCTAAGTTTTCGCATTAAGCATCGTCCTCAGTCTGTGGATGAAATTATGCATCGGTTTAAAGCCATTCGAACAAAACGTTTACAACCGGAATCACCACAAACTGTATTAAGCCAGAAAGATATTGACTGGGATGCTGACTTTGTTACCGCTATTGAATCAGAACTGGCAACCTATATCGGTCCACTTGCACCAATAATGGTAAAAAAAGCCTTGCATGAATCAAACAGTCTGGATGAACTGCACAGGTCTTTAGCGGTTAATATTGACAGTCCCTCTCACCGTGAGCAGTTTATGCAGTTGTTTTCTGTGCGTGCATCCACTTCACAACACTCGGTGATGACAGAAAGAACCACAACGCATAATAGTATTTCACTGCACTTAAGTGAGTCAGGGGAAATAAATAAAGAATTTATAAGTAAGGCTGAACAGGTGCTGGCCAGATTTATCGGCCCACTTGCGGGCATCATTGTAGATGAAGCTATATCTGCTTCATCGTCTCGTGATGAGATTGTTCGAAAATTAGTAAAAGAAATTCAGAATGAAGCAGATAAAAATATATTCCTGAATGAAATAAATAAAAATTAACAAAGGAAGCATAAAAAATGAAGCTTACAACAAAATTTAATTTAATTCTGATACTGGTTTTATCCATTAGTTTTATTGTCTGCGCCTATTTTTCATATAATATTTTGCAAAAAAATGCCAAGCGCGAAGTGGTTAAGCATGCGGGAATGATGCTGGAAGCAGCCCTGGCGATTCGTGGCTACACTGTTTCTGAAATTCGGCCTTTGTTGGTAGAGCAAATGGAAAGCACCTTTTTGCCACAGTCTGTTCCTGCGTATGCTGCAACCCAGAGTTTTAACAGTTTAAGAAAAAAACATCCGCAATATTCCTATAAGGAAGCAACACTGAATCCGACTAATTTGCGCAACCGGGCGACAGACTGGGAAACGGATATTGTGCAGGAATTTTCAAATAATAGAAAAACAAAAGAGGTAACCGGTATCAGGCAAACACCTACTGGCCCCGTTTTATATCTTGCGCGACCTATTCAAATAAAAAAACCAGGCTGTTTAATTTGCCATAGCACAATAAGTGCCGCACCAGCCACACTGGTTGAAAAATACGGCAGTGCGAATGGTTTTGGCTGGAAGTTAAATGAAATTGTTGGTGCACAAATTGTTACTGTACCAATGTCTCTTCCTGTACAAAAAGCAAATGAAGTTTTTGTTACTTTTATGTTGCTATTAATTGGTGTGTTTTTATTTATTATAATTGTTTTAAACATTATGTTGAAACAAATTATTATAAAGCCTGTTATGCGTATGGCGGTTGCTGCAAATAAAATCAGTGTGGGTAAATTTGATACTCCTGAGTTTGACGAAAGTGGTAAGGACGAAGTTGCTATACTTTCGGCATCATTTAATCGAATGCGCCGTAGTTTGCAAAAGGCAATTCAAATGTTACAGCAGCGTAATAGTGGTTAATTGCAGCTTTAACCCAAGATGAAGTTGAAGCTAAGCCGCTTTTAGTATACCCTGCGCGTTGTTCTGGAGAAGTGTCCGAGTGGCTGAAGGAGCACGCCTGGAAAGTGTGTATAGGTTTATCCCTATCGAGGGTTCGAATCCCTCCTTCTCCGCCATTTTTATTTTACAAAAGAATCATCCGGTTTTGTATAGTCAATATTAATAGTATTCGAACCCTCGATGAAAATATATCAGCGGGTTTGACGAGCGGCCTTGCCGCGAAGAACATCGTT
>VAPM010630798.1_pt1 | contig 10219 bp, 22 predicted proteins | sample 3395091 | NCBI WGS metagenome assembly VAPM01 (sample SAMN08290445, study PRJNA428436) | hydrothermal vent metagenome | isolation source: Deep-sea hydrothermal vent chimney 3 | place: Pacific Ocean: Juan De Fuca Ridge | reverse complement strand
GCACCAAAAATGATGCCGGAATTTTAATCCGATATATAAATCGCTTTTATAAATCTACTCTGACTTTTCCTCTACCGGTTCCTCTACCGGTTCCTCTACCGGTTCCATGTCCGCCGTATCAGTATCAGGTAATGGCGGCTTAGGATAATTAGTAACATTATTTAAACGGCACCTACGAATACGCATTTTCATTTCACATCTCCTTTACGTCTATCCATTTCATGTCTTACTTCACAGCCCGTTTCCAATTTAGTCAATCGTGTTTCGTGATGAAAAATAGTCCGAATCCAGAATAATTGAATAGCTGTTTGTAATCCTAAAATGGCGCTAATAATAGCGCCCCAGACATGACCGCCCATTATTAAACCAGCGCCCCGACTATTGTCTCCAGTCCTGTAATTACACCAGACAGAACATCTTTAACTTTACCGTTATTGTCAGTAGCAACTTTTAATTTAGCCGCTACTTTTTCGCCATCTTCAATCAGCGCGGGCAATATTTTGATAACCATCATTAACAATTTCAATTCTTTTTCGCTCATTTCTTTTTACCCCCACGAGTAGTGCAACATTTTGAACACCTAATTTTGCGCATAAACGCTTTCCGTTTAGCCGATTTAGGCGCACCAATTTTACCCCATTTAATTTTTTTACCCATTTTTAAAAACTCCTTATTAATTAAGTCCGGCCCTTTTTAAAATATCAGGCGGTATTGTTTCACCCCGTTTTTGTGCGGCGGCGATAGAATCCAGCAATTTATCTTTGGCGAACAATAATCCCTGCTCTGCATTAGCTTGATTATTTTTATTTAAAAATTCCGCGATAGTATCACTAATAGAATCAGTGAAATTAAATGTTTTATTAATTAAAAATCCGCCAATTATAATGCCACCAATCACGAGCAATATTTCATTTTTCATTTTAGTTCCTTGCCGCTTCAATGGCAGTATTTATTTTATCCGTATCATAAATATTGCGGCCATTTTCAAATTTAATTATGGCTTTAATAAGTCCCGCAAGAACATCATTATCAGATAAATTGAGCATTTGATGTTTACCAACATTTAAATATCCGGAAACAAAATTGATATAATTTGCTGTAAAATTTTCGGAACTTGGTGCATATCGGTTAATAATGCCTGCAATAGTATTTAATCCATATTTTTTATAATACGTGATTAATATTTTTGCGAGCGCCCGAATACCGAAAAAAGACGATGCAAATGTAATGAAGGCGTTATCATCTCCGTTTATAGCGCCATCCCAAGCAATCCCGTTTTTGCGGATATTACCGGGGTTATTATTTCTTTCACCTCTGGTCATAAATGTATCGCCCTTTAAAAATACAGCTAAACCAACGAGTATTAATGACATCGTTATTAAACTACCGCTATTCATTGCATTAATCATATTACGGTAAATAATCAGTGACGGGTTGATGTTCACGCCATGCGCTGGAAATGTCGATAGTGATATTTGCGGCTGTGTCAAGGAAAAAATCAAATAGTAAATAAATATTATCTGGGGTATTTAATACCAGATTTTTATGAAGATCGGCGACACAATAACCTATATCGTAATGTCGGCTAAATATTCGATGGCGTAGGTCGGTAGTGGGGTATGTTGTATTACCATCAATACCGGTACGAAAATCGGCGCTATTAAATAAAGTTGAGGTGCCGCCTTGATTATTCTTTTTATAAAAAACTTCGGGGTAATTGTCTAAATTAATATACGGAAATTCTGTTGGATTAACTAACCAACTTATATCTAATTTTAATTTTGCAGGGGCCGTAAAATTAAACATACTCAATGCCGCATACGCATTATGAGTCACCCCGTTATAGCCGAATAGCAAATACATATGATCTGGGGTATTAATACCGGTAATGCTAAATATGCGGGAACAATCAATCCCACTATAATTTCCCGCCCCCGATTCCGTTTTAAAAAAATTTATCGGGATAGTAGAATTTATTTGAGATAGATGTGCTAAAATATCAGTATTTTTATCGTACATTATATTATCTCCACCGCATTAACGGCGCCATAACCGTTATTAACGCCCCGAACATACCATGAGGCTTTAGCTCCATTATTAATAATTAATTTGTCCAAAAACGGAATAATTACCCCCGTCGTTATTGATACTTCGTTATTTCCGACAATAATTGCGCCGCCATTTTGTGTTGAGTAATTTTGAATAATTAAACTTTTACGTGAAATATTGGCCCCTACAATTAACTGCGTACTGTTGGTAGTAATATTGCTAATATGCGTGGAATATAAATTATCACCGGAACTATTATCTACTTCACCAATGATAATTGTCCGATTATCGTCAATTTTCCCGAATCCCGCATAAAAAATAATAGTCTGATTGGTTTCCGATACAATGGAAATTGACGTGAAAATATTGGTTGAATGCCACCCCGTTTGTTGAGGTAGTACAATTAAATCACCGGTATTTGTTTTTATCGTTAAATCACCTTGGGCTGAAAAAATATGAATAAAATCTCCGACAATCCCGAACGTACTTGTTTCTTGGGCTTTTAACGTAAATGTATATTGTTTCATTATTTTTTCCCTGTAAAAATTATTACAAGTAGCCCGCTCGCGCCGATTATCGCCACACTTTTGATTAATAATGCGGTATTATTATCACTTGCCGATTGTTTACTCTTGATTATGTCGCTCATTGCCGTAGCCGTCATATCACGTAAATTTTGAGCTTGATTAGTATTTTGTCGATATGATAAATCGACTATATCGGCAACCTTGTTTAGACTATTATTAGCCACTGCAACATTACTTGATAATGCGTCACTCGCAGTATCTGCTACTATGCCCATTGCGGTTTTTGCTTGATTACTTGATTCAACTAATGCGGTTTTACTAATAGCCATAGCAGAATCAACCGATTTTCCAGCTAATTCTATAGCCGGTTTTGATAATGCGTTAATTGTTAAATTTCCACCTGCGACATTACTGGCCCCTGGAGCGGAAATATTTTGGGTTTGATATTTGGTTGACGTTTGATTTGATGATTTTGATGAACTACCCATGTTGCAGGCCTCTCTTATAGATTGTTTCCGCTGATTGAAAACCGAAATGAGTCAGGTATCGGCCCATGCCCCGCCGAGTAGAATGCACACGCATTGACCATGCATTTTTATCTGCTATTGCGCAAAATAATGACATTGCGTCACGCCCATATTGCCCGGCCCCTGCGACTATAACTAACGTTGTCGAATCCGGGCGTTTTTCCACCCTTGTCACGACATAGCCGCCAAAAGTTTTGGCTTTAGAGACATGCCACAATTCGCTTTCGCCGCTAATAACCTGATCTTTAATATCCGCAATTTCGCCAAACGCCGCCGAATAGAGTATATTTTCGGCGGCGTTTGACCATTGCGTTTTAGTGATTTGGACACCACCGGGCATTATTATTTACGCTTAAATATCAGGATTAAGGCGATTGCGGCCATGGCAAACATCACCATATTATTAGTCCCCTGACCAGGTGTTGCAACACTATAGCCGGGAAGGGAAATACCGCCGATATTAACGCCGCCATACGTATTAGCGGATTTAACACCACTGGTTGCCGAACTGGAATTAGACAGTTTCATGGTACCGGGCATAATTCTATCTCCTTAAAATTAGGCCAATAATTAGCAAAATGCCGAATCCAGCGGCTACATAACGCATATCAACGCCACCGATAACCGCCTTGGCCCCAAAAATTGTCGGCGTAGTGGATGCCGGGCTAACATCGTTCGGTACGGCCCCGGTATTTGTGGGCTTTGAATAGCCTTGGGGGGTAGCGCCGGTTTTGTCCGCTATTAAATATGCGCCACCTTCGTGAATAGCGCTGTCCAGGAGATCGAAAATACCAGTACTATTATTTTGCGTATTATCCGGATTAACCCATGCGGCCATAATTATACCCCCTCAAAACTATCCAAATATTCAACAATTGTCGTAATTTGGCCGCTGGTCGTGATTGACGGTTTAATCCGAAAATCTTGGACACCTTTTGTCGATAATGCCCGATACAAATCACCGTCAAGCATAAAATCAACGGTTGAGAAAGCCGAAGATGGTACACGCCCATAATCCGCTTGGACAGCGGCCAGTGTTGGAGTATCAATGTCAAAAACTTTAACGCTATTGACGTCAACTTCGATTTTGGTGATATCAGATTTATACAGGTGCATTGCGGCAATGCGCACACCATCAACGCCGCCCTTGGGCAAACTGTCAATTTCCTGTTCACCGGCGGTAGAAAATGTACGGGGAAATGCCTTAACTTTGGTTATCAACCCCAAAGGTGCGGCCTCACTAATCAGAGCATGCATTTTGATGACCGGTGACGTAGCGCCGCTGTCAATGTTAAACAAAATATCAAACGTATCAACGTCAGCAGTACCGAACGCTAACAGCCGAGACAGCCATAAATTGACATTTTCAATTTCTGGTCGGACAAACCAAAATGTGACGCTTGTAGAACTGCCAGAGGGGCGCCCGTAAAATTTGTTAATATCATCTAAAACGGTAGCGTCACTGTAATACTGCACAACTTTACCGTTGATTCGGATTTCGATGTCTTTGATTTGCGCTAATGTTAGAGAGCTAAACGTCATAATAATGTTATCATATGTCAAGCCTACGGGGCATCGTACGGACGCTTGCGAGCCGGGCGTGACATTCGAAACGGACGGTAAAGGAATTAATTTTCGTGTTGGCATTTTATTGTCCCTTTTTTATAATTTTAGTGAGTATAATGCCAGTAATAACACCTGATATTATACCCGTGATAATCGCCTTTTCCATAGCAAATTACCCCGGTTTTATCCCACAATATTTTTTATTTGCGGTACACGATTGACGACTGCCATAACAGCGACTACAATCAGAGCGGTTTTCATTAGACTTTTCATGGACGGCATGGTTATTCTCCTTTGTTTTATTTAATGGTTCGGCCTTTTTTGGCTTTTTTGATGTACTGTCTATTGTAGGTGTATCATCACTATCTGTATCTGTCAACAAAAATATTCCGAGTAAAGCAAAAATAATAATATTCATATCAAATATCCTTTAAAATAATTTGAATTTTTTAACATTACTAAAACGTGACGTATAATAATAATGTCCCTTTGCAAGACTACTGCAATTACGCAATTCTGGAGAATTAAATTCATCACTCAATAATTTTCCGTCACTGCTGGAACTTGTAAACAGCGCTAAATCAGTACACTGGTCACGTACAGTTTTGTTTATTTGCATTGCTCTTTGCGAAAGGAACACGCATTTATGGCCCCAGTGTCGCCCTTTTGTAGCTAATTTAATAATAGGCGATTCGTAGCGGCCAATGCTTTCGCTCCCTTCGTCGACGACAATCAGACATGACCGACTATTCCACACAATTTTTAAAAATTCTGCTGGATCATCCGTTTGATAATCGCCCCCGAATCCGGGATCACATAACGGATCCAGTACTATTGACATTATGCCCCGGTCACGGGCCTGTAATATCAATTTTTTGGCGAGTGTAGTCTTCCCGCTGGACGTCATACCTAAAATCAAGCAATGCATTATATTTTTCCTGTAATTTTAGCATATTTTGTTTTTATCCATGAACCTACTATTGCAAGTCTACTTTTCGTCTTCGGTAAACGGAACCGGGGTAATGCATAACTGCCTACTGCTATAATTAATGCAATACCGGGCGGAAAATCAACAATGCCCTTATCATCAAAATAAGTTTTAAAAGAATATTTGAGGTTGGCCATCTCGTCCAGGCCGTATTCTTCATTTATTACAGGTTTCCATTCATCACCACCAATCTGCATACCCAACGTGACCAACAGTTCGGCGGCCATTTTTGCAGCCATTTCACTATCCACCGGTTCCCCAGTTTCCGGGACAGAAAGTTGACTTTTAACACTATCCGGAGTAGATTTTTTACGCCCCGGTTTTTTACGAAATTTACCTTTAATCGTCAATAACGGGCCATCATTATTAGACATATGCAGGGCATCATCAAAAATAGTGCCGTCACTGTCAGTAACAGGATTGTTTTTAGTTTCGACGGCAAGTTCATGGGCTTTATCAATTACAAATTCTGACGGTTCGGGCATTTCGTCTAAAAATTCCCCTACTGTTGTTAATCCGTCGTCTAAAAGATCATTATTTTTGCTAATGTCATGTGTCATAAAATTTCTCCGTGTTGTAATTTTTAAAAAGGAATCATTAATATGGCTATAATACCCCGAAAATTTTTAAAAACAATAGATAAAAAACGATATGCTGGTATTGATTATAGCAAAATAGCGAAAACATTAAAGGGAAAAACAAATTATAAAATAGATTTACGTAAAACTGATTTAAATTCGAAAATTAAACGTGGTAATAATGCGTTTAATTTCGGTGAACGCATGGCATTATTAAAGTCTGCTAAGGCGTATCGTCAATTTGTCAATACCGGGGTATTTCACCCCATCAACAGAGCCAAAAATGAAAGCAAAACGGCATTCAAACGACGATTGAAAAATACACTTGAAGACTATGGGCAGGAAAAATCAGGATTTAAAGGTATATGGAATGACGTTCCAAATTATGCTAAAACAAAATTTACCAGATATAAAGATGAATATGGCAGGATAACTACAAAAATGAAATTTGTGTCTATAAATAAAGACGGGACTATAGTAAATGAGTTGTATATACCAATAGAATTATATGAATTTACTGAATACCCGGAGAGATATATAGAAAATATCTATGCGGCGCATAAATTTGATGTAATTTATCCGGTACATGGTGGTTTTCGGGGTAACGGATTAGGTAATACAAAACGGGATATGGCGCGATTAATTAATAGACTAATTAGATGGTCAAATAAATATAAATTAGATACCGACTATTTGACGGGGTTTTTACTGACAACATGGGGTGATTAATAATGAGTAAAAAAGGCGATAAAATAGCAGTAATAGACAGCGAAACAGATCCGTTTGACGGGGAAAATTTAGTGTATCCTTTCGTGTGGGGGTTTTTTGATGGGCGTAAATACATCAAATTTGACGGGCCAGAATGTACGTATAATTTAGTGGAGTATATCAAAAATTATAACGGTATCATATATGCTCATAACGGCGGTAAATTTGATTACCATTTTCTGCTACCATATATAGATTTACAGGAAAATCTATTAATCATCAATGGTAGATTGGCAAGTTGCAAACTCGGTAAAGCAATTTTGCATGATTCCTACTGCATTTTACCCGTTCCGTTAGCCGCCATGGAAAAAGATGATTTTGATTATTCTTTAATGACAAAGGAAAAAAGAATAATTCCAGAGAATAAAAAGAAAATTGAAACATATCTAAAGCATGACTGTATTTATCTATGGAAAAAGATAAGGAGATTTATTGATGAATATGGATATTCTATTACACTTGCAGGCGCCGCATTTAATCAATTCAAAAACATCTATCCTGACCTGACAATTCCTACGTCTAATAAAGCATATTTTCACAAATTCACTGATTTTTACTATGGTGGGCGTGTAACCCCCTTCAAAACTGGAATATTCGAAGGCAATTTTAAAGTCTTCGATATCAATTCCGCTTATCCGTACGCTATGTTGCAACAGCATCCTATTGGTACTAAATATTTCGAGACTTCAAGTCCGAATAAAGAACAAATAAAAAAGTCATTAATACAGTGTCGCGGATACTCAAAGGGCGCATTACCAGTACGTAGTAAAGCTGGATTAACATTCCCTACGGGAAAAAACGAATTTTTCATTACAGGTTGGGAATTTCTTACAGCAATCGAAACAAAAACATTAACAAATTATAAAATATTGAATGCTTTTGTATTTCAAGAGACTACATCTTTTGAAAAATATGTTGATAAATTTTATAAATTAAAGGAATTTTGCGGGAATAATGGAGATAATATAGGTAGATTGTTTGCAAAATTATTTCTTAATACGCTTTATGGAAAATTTGCAAGCAATCCAGAAAATTATGAAGAGTTCTATTTAGACGAGTATGGAAATAAACCATTAAATGATTATAAACCGGGCATGGTATTGCAAGATTATCAATTATTTTCCCGTGAACTGCCGGAAAATAAGCAACATTTTTATAATGTAGTCACGGCGGCCAGTATTACAGGATTCGTGAGAGCATATCTCTGGAAAGCAATATTACACTGCAATGATGTACTCTATTGCGATACTGACAGCATTATTTGCAGAGACGCCCCTACATTATCAGTAGGAACAGCAATAGGCCAATGGGAAATTGAAGCAGAATTGACCAAAATTGCAATCGCAGGTAAAAAAATGTATGCAGGATGGAAAAAAGACGGTGGAACTAAAAGCGCAAGTAAAGGTGTCCGGCTATCTCCTGACCAAATTTTACAAGTAGCCAAAGGAAAAACAGTTAAATATAAATCGCTCGCGCCGACATACTCGTTAAAAACCGGCGTGAAATTTTTGGAGAGAAATATTAAACGAACAAGCTAAAATGGCATGATTTATGCTGGACATTTATAATTTGATTTATTTTTAATTATTTTTAATAATGTGCAAATATTAATTGACATAATGTTTTAAATCATTATATTAATAGATATAGCACATTGCACCAGCACGAAGCCGGGGCACAAAATTACGGGGTATTAATTATGCACGTACATATTGAGCAAGATATAGACAACATAAAGACAGCGCATATCAAAGACCAATTTATCGTAATCCCGGCTGAAGTTTCGGGAATGAAAATCTGTTTCGAAACGTGGTTTGCACAACAAATGGCACGCTACGACAATACCGACACTATTACATACAGCTACTCGCAAGATGTAAGATGGACGTGATGTTTTAAATCATTATATTAATAGATATAGCGCCGACATAAGGCCGGGGCATAAAATTACAAGGAGATATAAACATGAGCATTGATAAGGTAGATTTCGAAATTACGGCTACACGGGAAATCGGATATCGCGAAGCTAATGTTACTATTACGTTAACAAGCTCGCTACCAAACGGCAAATGCGTTAATGCGCTGTTAGACTCTATTATGGAAAGTGAAATAGGCGTGGGATATGCGCTATTAAACGATATGTCAAAAAATCCATTTGGTTATTCGATTGTCGGCACTATGGAAAATGTCAAAATGTCAAAATTGGCGCAAATTACCGAAATAGTAGCAAAAGTTATGACTACGGAAATGCGCCGGATAAATTTTGATTTTCCAGCACTAAATGTTACGCTCAGCGGTACGGCGGAAATATGACTATATCGATATGTGACAGATTACGATTTACGAGCGTAAATAAAATTTATGATCGTAAATATGTAATTTTTAAGGCCCGGCGGCTACAACGCCATGAAGCCGCCGACATACTCGTATCTCTAACAAAGAGATACGAGATTTTACGGATTGAATATGAGGATTTTAATAATTGCTGTATTACGATAATGGATTATTTTAATGCTCATTTAGACGATTATGTAGTTATTTCAGTGTGTTCAATATCGGGCGCACAAAATATATATGGGAGATAAAATTATGCCTCAGTTAAAAAAATTGTCTGTGAAAACGGTTTATGGAAAAATCAAATTGCCTGACGATGTGGACAGCGTGGATATCATGCGTATTATCGGGGTTGCGAATGCGACTAAGACAGTCACGACCACCTTCGGCGATTCAACAGGGCTGAAAGGGCAGTTTAAGGCTACTACCCCCGGTGACGACAATGATTATAGAGCATCCACGGCATGGTTGCCGGACGTGATTATCGACGAAATTTCGCTCGCGTTATCCGTAGCCGAAGGGGAAATGCCCTCTGTTCAATTCGCATACGATATTACTGCTGTTCGACGAGATGACCTGCCGATCGGGTATGAATATATTTGTACGCCGTTAATCAAAGAAGAAAATAATCCGTTCGAAAATCTCGAAAAGAAAATCCTGACATTGGCCGCGCCGACAAAACCAACGGAAAAGAAAAAGCCGAAGGAAAAGTCAGAGTAGATTTATAAAAGCGATTTATATATCGGATTAAAATTCCGGCATCATTTTTGGTGCCGGAATTTTTTTGGGCTTTTGGTTAGGGTATGCAAGAGGCATGCCAAGGTGGGGAGAGGGGATAAAATACATGCGAATACTTATGCCATGATTAATATTAGGCGGAAT
>VAPM010443940.1_pt1 | contig 10219 bp, 5 predicted proteins | sample 3395091 | NCBI WGS metagenome assembly VAPM01 (sample SAMN08290445, study PRJNA428436) | hydrothermal vent metagenome | isolation source: Deep-sea hydrothermal vent chimney 3 | place: Pacific Ocean: Juan De Fuca Ridge | reverse complement strand
GACAAAATAAACGATTTTACACTTGTTTTATAGTATTTATCACACTTGAATAAGATTTGTTACACTGTAGTGTATAAAACTAAGGACGAGCTAGGGTAAACTAGCAAATCAATGAATCAATCTCAATAGCGATATGAATAAACAAAACTTCCCGGATATCGATCCTAAATGGGGTGAACTTGATCCGATGCATAACCCTTATGTATTGGCCCATTTTCAAGCCCGTGATACCGATGTATTAATTACGACTGGACCCAAAGCGGGTACGACCTGGATGCAACAAATACTCTATCAGCTTAAATCAGGGGGTGATGAGAGTTTTAGATCAATAGAAACGGTCGTGCCTTGGTTGGAGCGCTCAAGAGAGAATAAAACATGGCAAGAATTATTGATCTATTATGATAGCTTGCAAAATCCACGAATTTTTAAGACGCATTGCACTTATCCACAAACGCCAGGGGTTGATATTGCTAAAATTATATTAACCTCGCGGGATCCGCGTGACTGTTGTGTGAGTTTTTATCATCATATGATGAATTTGACGGATAGTGCCTATCAGAAAATTGGCAAGCAGCGCCCGAAATCTTTTGATGAATACTTTGAGCAATGGATGGACTTTGGGGCTTGGTATCGCAATATTGCGAGTTGGTGGCCGCATAAAGAAGATGAGAATGTATTATGGTTACGCTATGAGGATATGACGGTTGATTTAGAACAGGGGATAGATCGACTATTAACATTTCTTGATTGGTCGCTTAATCCTGAAGCTCGCCCTCGTGTATTGGAATATTGTTCATTTGCTTGGATGAAAAATCACAGTGAAAAATTCAGTACCTTTGAGGATAGTGAGGTATCCTATTTTAAGCCCAATACATTCATTCGTAAAGGGCAGGTTGGCGGCCATAAAAATTTGATTACGCAAAAACGAGAAAAACGTATACTTGATCGGGCAAGGCAGGTACTACCCGCCGAATGTTTGGCGTTTTTAAATATATGACTTAGGAATGAGTACGTGATAATTTCCCTGTTTCGCGCTCAGATTTGATTTATATTTGTTGGTTCTGATGGACAGACTGCATGGAGGCAGGAGATAGAGCAGCAATGCAAGTGATGTTATTTTACTCCCCTCCGAGTTATTGAGGACTCAAAGGGGAGTGAAGAAAAAACTATTGCGCTCCTTGTACGTCAAATATCAATTGGAAATGGAGGTCCGGCCCCCCTTGAGGCCTAACTTCTGAAGGAGTGCCGCCATAAACGCGATGATCTGAGTGATAGGCGATGAGTAAATTATCGACAACTTGATTCATATCAAAAGGAAGCGTGCGCTTCATGGTGGCATTGCCTTTCGCATCGGTGACAAAAATATTGGGGATACCACCGAAAGGTCCAGGTGGGCCGGCTAGATTAAACTGCCACACGCCATATAGGCTATTAGGCAGCAGTCCTTTTATTTTCAGTTTTACTTTGCTCATTCCGTTTCTGAGAGTCTTTATTTTCAACGTGGAATGATCCCCTTTAATCCAATCAGCGATAGTAATCGGATTCGGATTGCCCGGGTAAACTAATCCACGCGTGGTATAGTCAGCGCTGATGGATTCATCAATGACAACAGGGAAGTGTTCATTGGTGCTGGTATTTCGATCAGTGATATATAAAGTTGGAACTTTCCTCAATGGCACAGGATCACTGCCATCAATGGGTATATTGTAAAGTATCTCATGTACATCGGTATAGCCTAAGATGGGCTCTTCAAATCCATTCTCTGTTTTAATTTGCAAAGATGGCAATCTAAAATCCAGCACCGGCTTACCTTTGATAACCGTCACGTTATTACCACAGTGCTCACAATGAGCAAATGCCGGGTTTAGCATAAAGGCCAAAAATAAGCTACATGTCCATATCAATGTGAGTATTAATTGTCGTCTATGCATGAGTTTTTGTCTCCTTGTCTTTGGGTGGATTGCGGTTTTTATTGCTCGATCTTGCACTTTAGCCTTGTGTTCAACTAATTCTGTAGGATAAATGGCTGGCTTGGCAGGCTGCTGTCATAAGCCTGACACATCGCTTGCATCGTAAGTTTATTTTTAATATGTATATTTATCAGTAAGATAAATTCTTATTTTGGTAAGGGGGAGTTATTTGGCGCGAAATATGGAGTGCTTGACATCAATCAAGCGCTACTATGTTCGCGAGTTCAGGTGGCGATGTTTGGTGGATTAATGGTGTTTAACAGCGATGAGGTTTCGGTGGATATGTCACTGTCGAGGTGATGTTTTACCAATTTTCGGCACTGCGCTAGCGTTGTCTCGGCCATGTCCCGATTGCTCTGTCGGAGGTAGATTGATATTAATTTTCGATACAGCGGTTCTGACAGCGGTTCCAGGACCAGTGCATTTTGACAGTATTCGATGGCTTGATCGGTTTCCGTTTCCATATGTTCTATACATTTGAACAAGGTGGCTAAATACATATTTCGATAGCGTTCACGATGGGCAATGACTTCGAGTTCTTCATCATCCGGTAAATATTCACCTTGGTACAATTCCTGTAGTCGCTTGGCAACTGCTAGCGCATTCTCTGTGGTGATTTTCTGTTTTCCCAGCGCTTCAAATTCACGCGTATCAACCCAAAAATATTTCAAATGAAGTTTTATATTGTTTCCTTGCCGCAAAATGGTCTGTTCACTACCAAGGCGTTTTCTTAAACGATGAATTTGTGTGTCGAGTAATTGTGATGCTTTCTCATGATCATTTTCGTTGTATAACTTCTCTTTTATGGTATCGCTTGACAGGTTTCTGTCTTGTGCTTTCACCAGCGTTTTTAGTAATGCAAACGACTTGTCCGCTCGTTGTTTTTGATGAATTGTTTCATTTTTCGTTTTCAGCTCAAAACCGCCAAACGTATAAATACGAAAAGGCCATGGCCACTGTTGGCAGGTAGATTCAGGTTTGGGTTGTGGTAAATTGGGATAGTGCAACGTGACAAAATGGTTGACGTAATCGATTTCGATTTCTAATGAAAGCGCTCGCTGACAGGCCCACACCATTAACTCCGGATGCCAATTAGCATAGCTAAGGAGTTCATTATGCCTGGCGATGGCGAAGCTTTTGTTTAAATAATGATTGCAACGATCAAGTTCGTCATGATTGAGAAATATTTTTGCATAAATCATATAAAACCGGGATGACTGCCCAGGGAAGGCAAGTTTTTCTATCTGTTTGAGTAAATCATCGTGAAGTTCCAGCGCGGTTTCTGTTTTTTTTTGCACACATAGATAATAGGCATAAAGCAGTTTAATATGGAGAATAAATGGTGGAAAATGGGTGCTCTCCAAAATATTTAAATAATATTCGACTTTTTCATCCAGGTCATTCGATTCATTCATATAGGTGCCTGCAGCAATCATACAAACTAAATATAATGATTGATGAACCTGATTTTTTTCCGCTATGTTCTCCTTCATGATATTAATATACCGTCTAGCTAGGTCAAATTTATTCAAACTTAGTGCGGCGACGGCAATTTTTGTGTAAATATGACAATCAAAAACGGTGATACCATTTTCTTTCGCCACCTCAAGTGCTCGCCACTCTAAATTCAAAAGTTTATCAAAATCATTAAATGATGATGCACCTAAAGAGCAAGCAGTCAATGCACCAAGATATAATACAGGGTCGTCTTTCATGCCATCTAAGTGACGCTCAAACTTTTCGATAATGATTTTATCGCTGGCTTTAATCCCAGATAAAACCGCGACATGGACATAATTTGACATCATGTGCAAGCGCATCAAAGGGTCGGTTGCTTCATCAATGGCGCTTGCCAAGCGTGTTTGTAGAGACGACCTTTTTTGAGGGTCCAAGCCAGAACAAAAATAGGATTCTAACAAAATAGCTTCGATAAATACTTTCTGTAGTGCTTTTGGTGGCTCTGGGTAAATCCGACTGAATTCATTATATCGATTGACCCAGGTAATTAAACGATTGCCACCCAGTAGCGTGCTGCAAATAACCGACACGGCTGAATACCATGTTATGTAGATGCCTTTGGCATCCGATTTTTTCATGAAACTTGCGTAAGCATGGTCATAAAAATCAAGCGCGGTGAGCACGTCGTTATAAACAGAGACTTTGCCTTTCCAGAAATTAATCCATGGTTCACGCGTCGTAAGTTGTTGCGGTAAGGCATTGATATAACGTTGCAACGACCCAATGCGACCACTGTCATGCAGCTCCGTCGCATAGTCTAGGATGACCCGCACTAAGGTTTGCCAAGCTTCCAACTCAAGCAACAGATCTGCCGCTGCTTCACACTCATCTTCTTTCAGTAGTGCCTGCGCTGTGGAAAGGCGTAAATCAAAAAGTTGTTGTTTTGATAGGGTGTCCTTTGCACGTTGTTTGAGATATTCTCTGACGAGAGGATGGAGGGTATAACCTTTGTCACCTTGCTGTAGGACAAATAAATTTTTTTGAGCAAGTCCGGCGAGCAATTTTTGTGCATCTGAAATATGGCTGACCGCCCTTGCTGCGGTCGCGGTAATATGAGGCATATAACATACCTTCATCAATAGCTCGCTTGTTTCCCCATTCAACGATGATAAAAATTGTTCTGCAATATAAGTATCCAGTATTTCAATACCCAGGCCTGAGGTATTGGTGTTCTCAAATGTGTTCGCTGTATCAGGTAAAAGAACGAGTCCAGCGATCCAGCCATCGAGTTTATGATGTAAAGATAACAGCTTATCTTGAGAATGCTTGTTATTAAATAATTGACTAGCCGCCAGCCATTCATTTGCTGCAAAGCGCATCAACTTGGTATCAATAACAAATAGCTGACGTTTAGCAGCAAACGCTATCATTGAGGATGGAGGTAAATATCGACTAATAATGAGTAGCGAAATACCCGAGGCCAGCGATTCAACAATCGTTGGTAATAGCGATAGAATGGGGCTTGTCTCAGATAATAAGTGGAAATTATCCAGCACGATGAGTCCATTGCTTTGCAATCTGGACGCGATGTCTTTAAAAAAGTGGCGAGTGAATGCAGGAATCCCTTGCTGATATTCTGGGGTTAGTTTGGGAGGAGCTTTTTTTCTGCGGGGTGCGGCTAGCTTTCCTGCTAACCCTAAGTAGTGAAAAAAAGTGGCGAGATCTCGGTCATCTTCATCGATTTGGTACCAGCAATGTGCCACCTGATTTTTTTCTAGATAACTGGACACCAGCGTTGTTTTTCCTGAGCCTCCCGGTGCGGCGATCCAGACTATCTTTGCTTGTTGCCGAGCTTCATTTAGCGTATTAAAAAGCCGCGCTCGATGTATTATCTTTGCCGTATTGGGGCAAATAATTTTAGGTGGATAAATGATACTGCGATTCACTTTGTTGATCACGCTATTCCCATATTGAATGTGATTGATTCCTCTGTAATCCAGGTGATATATTCAGCATGGGCATAAACGATCATTTTCACATCCCATCTTCGGCGAGGACAAATCAGAACGTTATTACGTGCCTGTTCCTAAGTTATGTGTGTTGGACGTTGATTATTTTTGATATTTGTAAGCGGTCTGGGGTGAAAAATATTCATTGCTAAATTATAACTCTTTTATTTCCCTTTACGCCACTTTCGAAAGAGAATATTATTTTTAATCTTTTAGTTTATCAGTTAGATAGAACTGGGTCTAAATAAAGGTGATTTATTGAACGGGTCGTGTGGATTAAGTGCAGCGAATCCACCCTAAACTAAACCCGACTCGAAAACAGATCAATGCCTCCTGGCATTCTCTCTATTTCACGGCCCGATTGAAACAGGATGATGTTCGCTCCGCTTAATCCACACGACATGAACTAAATCTCAAACACTTCGAGTATCTCTCCCCTCAAAGTAACGATTATCTAAGGGGAGATGCCACGAAACTATTCGTCTTGTATGTCGAATTCCAGCTGTACGTGGATATCGTGGCCACCGAATGCATCGATCAGTGAGGGTGTTCCTCCATAGATGCGATGATCCGAGTGATACACAATCGCCAATCGTTTTACGATTTCCTTCATATTAAAAGGGAGAGTACGTTGCATGGTGGCATTGCCTTTATGATCGGTGATAAAAACATTGGGAATGCCGCCAAAGGGTCCAGGTGCCCCTGGCATTTGATTAAACTGCCAAATACCGAAAAGACTATTAGGCAGCAACCCTCTTATTTTAATTTTTACTTGGCTTGTGCCATTTCTGAGAATTTTGAGTCTCAGTTTGGAATGACCACCTGCAAGCCAGTCGCCTAAGGTAATCGGATTTGGGTTACCCGGAAAAACCAAGCCGCGAGTGGTATTGTCAGCGCTGATGGATTCATCAATGACCACCGGATTTGGTCCATCGGTGATATATAAAGTGGGGACTTGCCGCAACGGCACCGGATCGGTGCCGTCGGCAGGTTCATTGTAGAGTATTTCGCTTGCATTGGTGACACCCATCTCAGGCTTTTCAAATCCATTGTCAGTTCTGACTTGTACGCCAAGTACCGATCGCTTACCGTAAATAACGGTGACATTATCATCATGGTGCTTATCATTATCGCGATATATTCGATGCTCAATCTCGCCTAGCCCTATTTTGTCTAAGGGCCAATTGTGTTCAGCAAATGCCGGGCTTAGCATAAAAATTCCAAACAAAATATACGTCAATTTTAATGTCAGTCGTTTTCCGCTCATTGTCTCTATATCCTTGCTTCTATTGGTTCGAATATAATGGGTGCTCTCGAAGCACCATCTGCATGAAAAATAACCGACAGCGCACTGGGTCTTGGTATTTTTCTCGCTTCAGAGGCTGTTCGAAATGGAAAACTTCGCAAAGAAATGCGATAAACCGAGTGCTCTGCCGATGCAGAATTTTAAGCGATGATCACTTACAATAAGCTTGCTCGGATTGATCGGATAAAAACCGCTATGGATTAAAAGGTAATATTGGAGATAAATGGAATGATAACGTCCCGCTCGCATAAAACCTGCCGTCCGTTGGTGCATCATCATGTGTTGCGAGTCCAGCTTTTGGCACAGTTGGCTAACGCTTCAACAATGCCTGTGATCGCGGTACTTGCTCCGCCAGGTTATGGAAAAACCACATTTGTTTGCAGCTATATTGAGTCCGTACCCGATCACTCGATTTGGTATTGTGTTGATGAGACTGATGCTGAGCTAGCGAGTTTTTTTCACTATTTCAGTCGTGCCGTGCGAGAAGCAACGCCTAAGCGCCGTAAAATAATTCCACTATATCAAGCAGAAGATGCGATGAACGTAAAGGGTTTTGCCCGTCGTTATTTCAATCAGGTTTACCAACGACTAGCGCTGCCTTTTTATCTTGTTTTTGACGATGTACATGAATGTGAATCACCCGCTTGGGCCGATGTCATCCGCGTGGCAATTGATGAGTTACCAACAGCAGGTCGGATTATTCTTATTAGTCGACAAGCACTGCCACCCGCCTTTGCTCGTTTGAATATCAATCAGAAGATACATACATTTAGAGAGCAAGACCTTCGTTTTAACGATGAGGAGCTTATTCAGTTGGCGTCAATGCATAACATTAAGTCGTTATCCGTTGAGCAGTGTCATAAAATTCAGGCGATGATGGCAGGGTGGGGGGCCGGTTTGATGTTATTGTTTACCCGCATGAGTCAGTTTGACGAAAGACCAATGCTTGAGTTTGACACCAAACAAGCATTGTACAGCTATTTTATGAACGAGGTGCTTCGATGTCTTGATGAGCCAACTCATGAGGTATTGTATCGTACTTGTTTTTTGCCTGATGTTCCCGTTGAATATGCCATCGAGCTCACAAATAATCATGCCGCCGGCGATATTTTACAGAACCTCTATGATCGTAATTATTTTACTTACCGGATTAGCGATATCGCGACCGTATATCGTTATCATCCTTTATTCAAAGCTTTTCTTATCGCTCAAAGTGAGAAAAACCTGAATGTTCAAAGCTTACGTGAAATTCAAGCCGCTTCGGTGAGCTTATTGGAAAATGATGGTGCCATTATTGCCGCCGCTTCTTTGCTGATCGATATGAATGACGGAACACGATTAGCCGAGTTAACACTTCAATATGCACCAAAACTCGCTGCTGAAAACTACACTCAGACACTATTGAAGTGGTTGCAGCACATTCCAGCATCGGTGATTGATGGCATGGGATGGTTATTATTTTGGCGTGGGGTATGTGTTGTCTTTATGCGACCGCAGATGGCACGGAAAGATTTTGTGAGTGCTTTTAACCATTTTACCGCGCTCTCGGATGTGACAGGTCAATGTTTAGCCTTATCCGGTATTATCGACAGTTATATGTTTGAACGAGACGATTTTACCTATTTAGATCCATGGATCGAGCAGGTGGATCGACTTCATGCAAGCTTTGACCGGCAGGTTTCGCCATCGGCTTTAGTCAAGTTAACATTGAGCATGTTCGATGCGTTAATGCACCGTGCGCCTGATCACTTTGAATTTGACCTTTGGTTTGAACGTATTACCAAAATACCGACGAATGAGTTGCCTCCCAGTTTGCAGGTTAAAAAACAGGTCTCAGTGATTTTGTATTACTTATGGCAAGGGGATTTTCATCATGTGGAAATAAGCCATCATTTGCTAGAAAAACAACTCAAGCATAACTTAGGCCCGGTATCCGAGATACTATGGCATATCATTGATTGTGCTTTTTTATGGTCAACCGGTGATGGACAACGTGGCTTGGTAGTGGCGAAAAACGGATTGAAGAAAACCAAGGAGTACGGCTTAGAATCGTTATGGAGTATTTCGCTGATCACCCATGGTGCCGCGGCGGCATTGATGGCGCACGATAACGAAGAAGTCAGTCGTTTACTTGAGGCGGCAGCGCCATATGTTGCCGAGTCAGGGCGAATACATTTGTGTTTATATCATATACTGCAGGCGATTCATTCATTTCGAAGCCGCACCATTAGTGCCGTCTCTTACCATACGCAAGAGGCACATCATTGTGCGGAGGCATCGGGGTTACCTTTTTTTCAGGCTTGCGCTCACTTCACCCAAGCGCAATTGTATTTTATTCATGGTGATATGGAAAAGGCTCGGCAACATGTTTTGACATCAAAGCAGATTGGTCATGAGATGCGTAGTTATTTTCATCAATTTCAGGCGCAATTATTTGAGGCGATTATCGATGGGTCGATGGGTCAACATCAGTCGGCTTTGGCGGTACTTTCAGATGCATTACGGTTAGCTGAACAGTACAATATATTGCCCGGTCTATGGATGTGTGAATGTGAGTTGACTCAAATTTTAGTCGAGGCCATGCGCAATGATATTGAATCAACCGTGGTACGCAGAATCATCCATAAACGCCACTTAATGCCCATTGATCCACCTTACGATATTGCGGCGTGGCCCTGGGCGATTCGCCTCCATACCCTTGGTTGTTTTGAAATCGTGATTCATGGGCAACCATTCGAATTGCCGAGTCGTAACCGACCAAAATTATTTGCATTTCTACAGGCTTTGATTGCCTTTGGTGGAAAACAAGTCCGTGAGACGGTGATTAGCGAGACCGTATGGCCAGATGCCGAGGGTGATGCGGCGCATCAATTGTTTGATACCACGTTATTTCGACTACGAAAATTACTGGGGATTCCCGAAGCAATCATTAATCGAGGTGGTAAGGTATCGTTAAACGAGCGTATTTGTTGGATCGATACTTGGGCTTTGAACATTGGTATCGATCAACTCGTATCGTTTGTTAAAGAAAAATCCACATCGGTTGATCAAGTTCAAAAGCACTATGATCAGTTGCAGGATTATTACCGTGGCGATTTTTTGCAAGGGGAAGAAGACTTTCCAATTGTTACGCAACACCGTCAGCAACTGCGTTCAAAATGGCAACGTACTCTCTATTTTATGGCTAGCTATTGGTTACAAAAAAATAATTCAAAAGCAGTCGAGGCTTGTCTGGAACAATTGCTCAACGTCAATCCGCTTGAAGAACAAGCGTACTGCATGTTAATGAAGTTACATATTTCTCATGGACAGTTCTCTAAAGCTGCCGTTGTGTATGAGACTTGCAAAAAGGCGTTGCAAACTGGTCTTGGTGTACAACCTTCATTAGAAACCGAGCGGGTTTTTAATGAGGTTCAATATGGATTCCAGGGGCGTGGGAAAATTATAGGTTGAAACGGCTCATTCGAATCGGAGTG
>VAPM010053373.1_pt1 | contig 10219 bp, 8 predicted proteins | sample 3395091 | NCBI WGS metagenome assembly VAPM01 (sample SAMN08290445, study PRJNA428436) | hydrothermal vent metagenome | isolation source: Deep-sea hydrothermal vent chimney 3 | place: Pacific Ocean: Juan De Fuca Ridge | reverse complement strand
CCATTAAAGTAATAATTACCTGTATCAATAACTCGGGCTGATGCGGGTGCCAGAATGGGGGTGCCAGTAATTGCTGCTATATCTAATCCGTTGTGAGGACGCTTGGGAATATCATTAAAAAAACGTTTTAGACCAAATAAACTACTGAGTCTACCATCAACCGGTGCCATAAAATCAGTATCAACTGACTGTTCAGTCCAGGTGGCTTTGGCTTTCGCCATAGCGACTTTATCGGCATTTATTTTTTTTAAGTCTTCTTTAGTAAAGCCGCTAACCATTCGTTTCTTTTTGATGGTGATATGCTGCGCGGGATAGGCTTTATCAGTAATGATAAATAGTTGTTGGTGACTTTGTTTGCCAGACTTAATGGTAATTTTATGCTCACCTGCTTTGGCAGATAGAGGAATACCGACCAAGGCTAACCAGTGAGTATCATTGCTGGTAAGCAACACTCTTTTGTTATAAAAAAATACTTTAGGTTTAGCCTCATTAATGTCTGCAACCGCTATTTTTATGATGCCTCCGGGAACAGCAAGCTGCTCAGGAAGATTGTTAGCCCAGCTGTTGCTAGTCAGTAATAAAGGCAATAAAAAAGCAAAAAGGAATAAGAACCTGTTCAAGATCGTAACGAGCCGTTGTAAATTGTGTGCGGACGGAGCGCAGAAACCGGAGTTTACACAGAGTAAATGAGGATTTCGAATACCGCCTAAACGCAATTGGTAATGGCGCAGTAGATCTTGAACAGGTTCTAAGGAGATTTGGCTATGTTTATTCATAATTTATTTCTGTAACCTGGCCAATAATTTGACCCTGTTTTAAACGGATGTTAATGTTATCTTTTACCGATACTTGCTGGCTGCAGGTAATGACTGAAGATGAATCGGCTTTAGAGACAATGGCATAGCCTCTTTCTAATGTGGCTAAAGGGCTTACGGCATTTAATGTTTGTACCAATAACCTATATTTGTTTTGTGAGGTTTCAAGCTGATGATGAATAGTCACATTTAAACGATTATACAAATAGCGCATTTGTTCCTGATAACGGAGTATTTTGTTGGTTGGATTAAATTGCTGCAACAAACCATTTTGTCTTTTTAATTGTTCTTTATGTCTTGTTGTTTTAGCCTTAATCGCAAGGAACAAACGTAATTCCTGGTGATCCAGAGTTTGTGCATGTCTTTGTAATTGCTGTCCCGGATGTTGTTGCTGCAATCTTTTTGCTAACCAGTGAATCGATTGTCGAGACTGTTTTTGATGGCGTTGGATACTCTGCTGCAATTGATGTTCAATGGACTGGAATTTATTAAGCCATATTTGCTGATTAGGTACGGCGCTTTCTGCTGCTGCGGAAGGGGTTGCTGCGCGAAGGTCTGCAACAAAGTCAGCAATAGTGAAATCAACCTCATGGCCTATACCTGAAATAATCGGTATTTCTGATTTGAAAATAGCTCTGGCAACGCTTTCTTCATTGAATGACCATAAATCTTCTAAAGAGCCGCCACCTCGTGCCAGTATAATTATATCAACTGCTTTTTGCAGGTTAGCTATTTCCAGTGCATGAATGATTTCATAGCTGGCTTGTTCTCCTTGTACAGCAGTTGGGTAAATAATAATGGGTATACTGGGAAATCGTCTCTTTAATACCGTTAAAACATCATGTATCGCTGCGCCTGTGGCTGAGGTGATAATACCTATTTGTCGGGGTATTTCGGGGAGTGTTTGTTTTTTTTCAGCGGCAAATATGCCTTCTTTTAATAATTTTGTTTTTAATTGATCAAAGGCTTGTTGCAAATCACCTTCACCATCAAGCTGCATATTATTAACAATGAGCTGATAATCTCCCCGGGCTTCATACAAACTGACTTGAGCTGAAAGGATGACTTGTTTGCCATTTTCTGGTTTAAACTTTAAACGACGTTGTTGTGATTTAAACATGGCACAACGAATTTGAGCTTTTTGGTCTTTGAGCGAGAAATAAATATGCCCTGATGAAGGCTTGCTTAAATTAGATATTTCACCTTCAACCTGAATCAAAGAAAAATAGCTTGATAATAATTCTTTAGTAGCTCTGTTAAGCTCAGAAACAGTAAATCTATTGACTGTATAAGAAGACGTTTTTTTGTCAGGCATAAGTTATTTCTGAGTTTTCTTGAGTTCTCGTTCTATTTCTTGCATATACCGTAAGCAGGCAGATTCATTATTTTGCTTGAAATTAATGAACTCACAGCCTACTCGTTGATATTTTTTCAACTTATTCGGGTTTAGTGCAAGTAGGTTTCTAATAATAAAGGAAATATTGAGTGTTTCTGCTCCATCAAGAACCAGCTGGCAGTCAATAAACTCATCACCTATCGTAAGCGGTTTGGCTATTTTAAGGGTGTCGGTAAGAACAGAAAAACCCGTGGCACTGAGGTCAAAAAGTTTAAAGTCATGGGTTTCTATATTATGTTCATCTTCCGGATCTTGAACGATAAAAGTACAAAAGCTGTTTTTTGAAAAAGGGGAACGAGTACGATAATATTTTCGACGTTGTGCCCAATAGAGGCTATTAGGCAGTTTCATCAATAAAGTCGGTTGAGAGATGTCCCCTGCTTTTTTTAATCCTCTACCTTCAAAGCTTATTTCTATACCATCACATTCTGTTTTAAAAGTAACAATGCTTGAGCTGAGTAGTGCCTTATTTAGATATTCCTTTGGTCCACAATCGATTATCAGTGTTTGGTTTTTTTCATCAAAACCTAGAATAGCCGTTAAAAATGAATTGTTATTTCCAAAACCAGCTGAAATCAGACATTTTTTAGCTGCAATAGTTTTTAGGTGACTGAGGACTTGTTTGGGTCCCCTAATAAGATATTCAGAAGATTTTTCCATTGAAACAATTAAAATGGTCTATAGATTTGAACATTATAGATCAAATATTGATGCTTCCAGGTATTTATTAATGTGATGCCGATGTGGTTTTCATAACTGTAAATAATAGGCTATGGGTACAAAATATCTTTTAATAGAAGCTGTTCTCCTGATGCATCCAATGGTTGGTAAAAAGTATTTTCCTTATTAAATCCTGGAATAGAATCTCGCCCGTTACTTTCAAGTGCATTACTTATATAAGCAATACTTAGGCGATTAATATCTTGTGCAGGATGATAAGTTTTTAGGCTTTCATCAAAAGCATTCAATTCAACAATTAAATTGGCTTCTAATAGAGTAGAAAGTGTTTTTTGTACCACCGAAACCGGTAATTGTAATTGCTCGGAAATCAGTTCTGCGCTAGCCGCTTTTTCATCTTTAACAAGCCGCATAATAATGATATGACACACTTTAAAAGCAATTGTTTTTTTTAATGAAAAACTCAAATTAGAAAAACGTTCATTATGCCGATAGCTCTCATAATTTTGCACATAAAAAGAAATCTCACAACCCAGTAAAACGACCATCCAGACTAATTGTAGCCAGATAAGAAATAAGGGTAATGCGGCAAAGCTACCATAGATGGCGTTGTAACTTGATGCACCCAGTTGCAAGCTTAAATAGGCCCACTGTACTAGCTGATACAAAATGCCTGTAGTAATACCTGCAATTAGCCCTGCCTGAAAATTTATTTTTTTATTAGGCATAAAAATAAAAATAAAGCTGAACAATGCAGACATAATCACTAATGGGGAGTATGTCATGGCATAAAGCACCATTCTAGTTCCAAACTCTGGTAATTGAATTACTTGGATCAGCCAGCTTATCTGAGTTTTTACAAAGACAGTCATACTACTAGAAGCAATTAATAATACCGGTGCCAGCATCATTAAAGATAAGTAATCACTTAACTTTCTTGCTAAGGGTCGGTTGTTTTTGATTTTCCATATATGATTAAACGATTCCTCAATATTGCCAATAACTTTGATAACCGTCCAAAATAAAACCACAATACCAATACCTGCAACAATTCCACCTTTAGTGCTGGATAACATGTTTTGTGAAAACTCAATCAACTGCAACATCATGGTATCCTGATCTGAGGATTGTTCCAGTAATTGCTGTTCTAGTTTTTTTTCAAAGCCAAAGCCTTTGGCAATACCAAATAACAAAGCAATGACTGGCACAATTGACAGTAGGGTATAAAGAGTTAATGCGGATGCCCTGAGTTGACAAAGATCGTTTTTAAAACCTTGAATGGCCAATAATAAGATTTTTAAAATGATGACTCCTTTTAGTTGTAATGAGGAATAATTTCTCTCAGGAATCGTCCAGATATCTTCTTTAATAAATTGTGTAATTGTTGAGGTCATCATCTAGAAATAGTGCAATAATAAACTGAAGTTAGAATTAAAATAATAAACCAGAAGCTTAGGGAGCTGTCGGGTTTTTCTAGGATTATGGATGATTCTACTACGACGATGGGAAACCGGCTCATTTTTACGGTCTTTTTCGTTGCGTAGTCTTGCTATGCGCCTTAAAAAATAATAAATAATTTGATTTTCCATGCGTTTCGCTACGAATCCCCATAACCCGACAGCCTTCTAGAAAATCAAGCATGTCTCTAAAAAAACCAGTACTTTTAGCAAAGCCATCGAATTTTTATTATTTAAAAACTGCCGCTTTGATTCTGCTTATTGCTGCCGCTTATTTTTTATTTGGTTTATTGGGACTGCAAATCACTATACCTCCGAGTCAGGAAAGTGCCATTTGGCCACCTGCAGGAATTGCCTTAGCTTCGATATTGCTTTATGGCAGTCGTATCCTGCCTGGAATTTTCATCGGTAATGTTTTAGTCAGTGCCTGGGCGTTTGACTTTGCTCCTCAGACCATTCAAATCTATCTGGCAACAGGAATAGGAACAACCGTTTTTGCCTATTCGGCAGGAAGTTTAATCAAAAAGTATTCGGGTTTCCCTGTTGAACTTATTAGGGATAAAGAAATACTTTTATTTCTATTGTTAGGCGGGCCTGTGAGTTGCTTAATCCCTGCAACAATAGGTATTACTGCCATGTTTTTCAGTGGAATTATTTTAGTATCAGAAATACCCATTAACTGGTTAACCTGGTGGGTGAGTGATATTTTGGGTGTGTTTATATTTACCCCCATTTTACTGACAATTTTTACTCCCGGCAATAAGCTTTGGATAAAACGTCGTTTATCACTGGGGCTTCCCCTAATGGCTTCTTTTTCGATTGTTTTATCTTTTTTCTTTTATATTCTTAATCTTGAGGAGCAACGTCATCAGCAGTTTTTTATTGATGATACTTTATCTGTAACACACGCCTTTGAAAGTCGGATTGATATCCATTTGCGCTTTATTCGATCTATTCAGAATTTTTATCAAAGTTCAGACCATGTTTCAAAACAGGAATTTGAACAATTTACCCGTTCTTTTTTTAATGGTTTTAAAGAAAACATAGACCTGCAGTTTTTTGAGTATTCGGCTAAAAACAAACTATCCTTAGTGCATCATAAATTCAAAGGAAATAGAGAGAGTGTGTCGTTAAATATTGAGCAAGAGTTGCTGGACATTATGATGACAAAAAACAATCAAATTTTCTTATCGACCAGTTTAAAAAGGAATGAAAGTCATTTTTACGCAACGGTTAAGGAAAGCAATAGTAAGCTTCCTGCAGGAAGCATTGTTAGCACAATTTCTTTGCCTCAGTTAATAAAAAGTGTCTATAAAAAATCAAATATCTCTGATAATTTAATCTTGTCAATCCGTAATGCTAAAAATAATGAATTACTGTACGGTAATGAAAATTCCCAATATCCAAATATTGAACACTTTATTTTCATCGCTAATCAGCAATGGAAATTAACTTTCTGTTTTGATACTAAACAATATTATTCAAACACACATTGGGCAATCTGGTTAGTGCTTATCAGTGGCTTTCTTTTTACCAGTTTGCTAGGTTTGTGTTTGCTTCTTTTAACCGGTCGATACATAAGAACCCAGCAACTTATCAATGACAGAACCGGCGAATTATTAACGGCAAAAAATAATGCAGAATCAGCTAGCCAGGCTAAAACTCAATTTTTATCTAATATAAGTCACGAGTTGAGAACGCCGCTTAATGGTATTTTAGGGTTTAGCCAGCTATTGCAAAAAAAACCTCATTTATCAGAAGAAGATAAGAAACAAATTTCTATTATTCATCACTGTGGAGAGCATTTACTAACAATAATTAATGACATTCTTGAGATTTCAAAAATTGAATCGCATAAAATTGTTATTCAATCGGTGCGATTTAACTTTAAAACCTTTATTGACAATATTATTTATGTATTTACCCTTAAGGCAGAAGAAAATAAGCTGCAATTAATAGTCAATCAACAGTTTATTCCACAATGGGTTCAGGGAGATGAGAAACGTTTAAATCAGATAATCAGTAATTTACTGGATAATGCGATTAAGTTTACTGATGAAGGCGTTATTACGCTTAATATTTCACATACAGATGATCTATTAAGACTCAGCATAAGCGATACTGGTTGTGGAATATCTATTGCTGATCAACAAAAAATATTTACACCTTTTACTCAGATTAATCATAATAATTTTTCTAAAGAAGGCGTTGGCTTAGGCCTGGCAATTTGTTATGAATTAACACAATTAATGAAAGGGAGTATTTCTGTTAGCAGTGATACAGAGCAGGGCAGTACTTTCAATTTTTCTGTACCGTTACCATTAGCAAAAACAACTAGCTCTTATACTAATAGCTCTGGTTTCTCCGCATCGCCGGTAAAAAACATGCATATATTGATTGCAGAAGATAACGAAATCAATATGATGCTAATTACTTATATGTTAGAAAGTTTTGATTGTACATTTGACACCGCAAATAATGGTGCGGAAGCGATTGAGTTATTATCGAAGAATAGCTATCAATTAGCACTGATTGATATAAATATGCCTGTTATCAATGGTTTTGAGTTGATTTATGACATGAGGCAAAAAAACATCACAATACCAGTAATTGCAATCAGTGCCTATGCTGATAAAAACAAAATAGAAGAAGCTTTGTCCGCAGGCTTTGATGAATACTTAACCAAACCCATAGATCAGGAAACATTAAAAAGTCTGATTAACCGCTATGCATAGGGTGTATCTTTGCGCGTCCTAATAAATTAATACCTCACAGCCTTTCGCAAATATATACTGAGTAGTGGCTTTTTTACTATTTTGTGTCAAAACCAGCCTTTGCTTCGCTTGCAAACCCCTACCAATACTAACATCAACGGGACTTCAATCAAAACGCCTACAACCGTAGCCAAGGCGGCGCCTGATGATAAACCAAATAACATGACGGCAGTCGCAATCGCCACTTCAAAGTGATTAGATGCACCGATAAGTGCAGAAGGTGCCGCATTTTCATAAGAAAAGCCCCAGCATTTAGCCGCGATATAAGTGATAGAAAAAATCAGAATGGTTTGTAAGGCTAATGGAATAGCAATCCATAAAATGGTGAGTGGGTTGGCAATAATGACATCCCCTTTAAATGAAAACAATAAAATCAGTGTCAGCAATAAAGCGATAATAGTCACGGGCGTTAAAACGTGTAGAAATTTTTGCTCAAACCAGTCCAGCCCTTTATGCGCTACAATCCATTTGCGCGAAAAGTATCCCGCAAACAGCGGTAATGCTACATAAATACTAATAGACAATACCAGTGCTTCCCAAGGAACAGGTAATTGGCCGACGCCGAGTAGAAAACCACCAATCACACCGAATAAAATTAACATCACCAGTGAATTGATTGCGACCATCACCAAGGTATGCCCTGCATTGCCTTTAGCCAGATAACCCCAGACTAAAACCATGGCTGTGCAAGGCGCAACACCTAATAAAATACAACCTGCCAGATAGCTACGCCATAAGGGTATGGCCATCATTTTTACACCTTCATGCATAACGACAGTGCCAGAGCCATAGTGACTCCCTAAAGGTAAGTCCAGACCAAAAGGCATTTTTACCAGATCAATCGCATCTGTGCCAATAAATTGTTGAAATAATATCCCCAGAAACAGATAGGCTATAGCATACATGGTAAATGGCTTAATCGCCCAATTAACAATCAGCGTCAGTGACACAGGTTTAATACTTTTGCCTGCTTTAAGCACTTCAGCAAAATCAATTTTTACCATAATGGGATACATCATAAAAAACAGACAAATCGCGATGGGTATAGAAACAACAGGCGCCCCATTAACATTGATGCTCATGCCGTCTAGTGTTTTAGCAAATTCGGGCGCATACACACCTAATAGAATACCTGCTCCAATACACAAAGCGACCCATACAGTAAGATAGCGTTCAAAAAAACCCATATCATGTTGTTTTTCAATCATCGTGTTTCTCCATTAAGCAGTTAGCTGCCCAATTTTATTTAGCTCTACTGTTAATTCTTCAGATGGCATGGTTTCCAGGGGGAGTGCCAGCATTTTTTCAACGCGTAATTTTAAGGTGGCAAATGTTTGTTCAAAAGCTGCGATTTTTTCCTCATCCGTACCTTCAATATGACCCGGGTCTGATACCCCCCAGTGCGCACGTACCGCTTTAGTTAAATAAACAGGGCAAGTTTCACCGGCTGCGTTATCACAAACGGTAATCACAATGTCCATAGTTGTATCTTCAAAACCTTCCCAGGATTGGCTTTGATAACCTTCTGTGGGTAAGCCATGACGTTTTAAAGTTGCTAATGCGCCTGTATTAATTCTACCAATCGGGTGACTGCCTGCTGAAAAGGCTTTAACACGTCCTTTTCCCAGCTGATTAATTAAAGCCTCTCCCATTACACTGCGGCATGAGTTACCCGTACAAATCACAAAAATATTTAACATTTTATGCCTACCTTTTTTTTAAAAAATTGACTCTACCCACAACACGATGATTTTTTATTATCTTCAGCAGGACGGCAGGCATAAGGATTCTCTCCATCAGATACCGCTTTTGCGTCATTAAAGGTGGGAATTTCATTGAGTGAATGAAAAGACTCCCAGGCAATACCTTGAGGATCCATTACCCAGTATTTATCTGAACGGGAATAACAACAGGCTGCATTTTCCTGAGCTTCAATCGGTGTTTGCGTGGCATCCAATTGTTGCTTGATAGTCTGTAATTCTGCTTCGTTATCTGCTTGAATACCCAGGTGATCCAGACCCAGTTTTTCACTGCGATTAGAAATTGCAAAATTAACCCGTGGATCATCTAACATCCACTTAGCATAATCATCATGCAGAACCGTAGGCTGACAGCCAAACATTGTGCTGTAAAAGCTAATATTTTGTTCGAGATTATCGACTGACAAGTGAACGTGTAATCTTTTCATGGTTATTTCCTGTAGTGTTAAGTGGATATTCGAATATACATATGTTTTTAATGCTAAATATGCAGATTTTGTGCCCTTTGATTAACAACAAAGTGCCGAAACCGGTCGATTGCCCATTTGTTGTAAGCGTTGTAAATCCATCTTTAATGTTTCTGTGAGTTCTACAGCCGCTAAAGCATTTTTTAGCAGGGGCTGAGTCCAGTCAGGTAATTCTGGATTTATTTGATAAAAAACCCATTGCCCATCCCGGCTGTCCAGTAATAAGCCGCATTGACGTAATGAGGCTAAATGGCGAGATATTTTAGGTTGCGACAAGTCCAGTGCGGTAGTCAATTCACACACACAGAGCTTACCTTCCTTTTGTAATAAAGTGATACAGCGCAAGCGCGTGTCATCGGACAGACATTTAAAAAATTGTGCAGGTAAAAGCATTATCGTAGCCAAATATTAATATTCGTATAATCATATATTAAAAAATCTAGTCATTCAAGTTTTTTTTATTTGAGATATAAAGCTTGTGGTAAGGGTGGGCAATCTTTTCCAATGCTGTTGACTTAAGAAAAAAGCGCCTTCTCCAGCGGGATGCCTATATGGAAGTAGGTAAGTAGAATAACGCAGGAGCAGTTATCGAGAAGGTTGGGATGAGGGGAAATTAAAAAGTTTTTTTCCTCAATTTATTTCCCTCACTCCTCCCTCTCCTTTTGGAGAGGGCTTAAGTCAACAGTATGGGCAATCTTTTCTGCCCACCAATCTTATTCAATAATAAAAAGTCCGTTTAAAATGGTGGGCAAAAAAATCTGCCCACCCTATGGAACGAGAATTTAATAATATACGAAAGTTTGACGCAGGATTTTGGTTTCACAGTGGTGTTAGCCAAATAGGCGCATAGCAGGCTATGTAACTGTTTGGCT
>VAPM010000937.1_pt1 | contig 10221 bp, 7 predicted proteins | sample 3395091 | NCBI WGS metagenome assembly VAPM01 (sample SAMN08290445, study PRJNA428436) | hydrothermal vent metagenome | isolation source: Deep-sea hydrothermal vent chimney 3 | place: Pacific Ocean: Juan De Fuca Ridge | reverse complement strand
GCCGGGCCACCTCGGCAGACGTATGCAGCCACGGGTCATAGGCCAGCGTTCGTTCGCGCAAACGCCCGGATATCCAGTCCTTCGGCGGCTGGTCGATGGAATGGCGGAATTCATATAACGAGCCATCAACCTGATCCTTAAGCTGGCTGGTGTAACGGCCATCGGTGAAAACGGCGGCGGCATCGGACAGCACCACGCAGGAACCGGCGGAACCGGTGAACCCGGTCAGCCAGGCCAGCCGTTCGGCGTGGGGCGGCACGTATTCACCCATGTGTTCGTCGGCCCTGGGGACGACATAACCGTCGACGCCCCGGCGGGCCATTTCGCGGCGCAACGCATCCAGTCTTTCGACCGCCTGATTGTGGTTTTCGATCGGCGCCGGCATATCGTTCCCCCGTCCTTGCTGGGCTTAAAAATATGCCGTCGGCAAGGACCCGGCAAGGGCTAAAATCGGCCCTTTCGGGGCTATGCATTAAACGCAATGCTGCGCTGCAACAATTTCACTTAATACGGCGGAAAAAGCGCCTATATAGCCCTTAGAAATACTTAAAAGCAGGAAACATGGTCATGAGCAAATTAACCGCCGTAAAAAATCGTAGTGCCGGTTCCGTAATTGCCGCATGGGTGAAGCGTGAGCGGCTGATGTCCCGCCTTGCGGCGCTGGACGATCACATGCTCGACGATATCGGTATCCAGCGATACGAAATTGCCGAAGTGGCCGAACGGGTATTTCCCCGCACCGGCCTGAAAGCCCTGATCGTGGCGTTGGCGACATCGATCCGGAACAGTATCAGGAATGCCGCCGCAGCCCACCAACTGGCGGCGCTTGATGACCGGATGCTCGCCGATATCGGCCTCATGCGCAGCGAGATTCCGGGCGCCACCCATGGCGATCTGGCGTTCCGCGCCTTCGCCATGCCGGCCATTATCGCGGCCCCCGGCGCCGAACGGATTCATTCCATTCCCGAGCTTGTCGCTACCCCGGACCCGGTCAATGACGACGAACACCGGATCGCGGCATAGTCATCGCCGCCGGCGTAGCTGAATACTTTTCGGGAAATATATCGTAACGGTAGCGCCTTTTCCGGGACTGCTCCTTATGACCAGTTCGCCGCCGTGCAGTTCGACGAAGGATTTGGTCAGGGGCAGCCCCAGTCCGGTGCCTTCGTACGAGCGTGACAGTTTGCTGTCGATCTGGACAAACGGCGTCATCGCACCGGGGATATCGGCGGCCTTTATCCCGATCCCGGTATCGTTGACGGATATGACCAGGGTTCCGGCCGTGGTGGTCCGCGCCCGCAGGGTAACGGTGCCTTCACGGGGCGTGAATTTGACCGCATTGGACAAAAGATTCAGCAAAATCTGCTTTAGCCGCCGGGGGTCGCCCTTGATATCCGGCAAGCCGCCCTGAATATTCCGCCGCAGGGTCAGGCCGCCCTTGTCGGCCCGTTCCCTGATTAGCCGCAGACAGGTTTCGAAGATCGGTTCCAGTTCAACCCGTTCCGGTTTGAAGTCCAGCTTGCCGACCTCGATGCGCGCGACATCCAGAATATCATTGATGATGTCAAGCAGATGGTGACCCGATTCGCTGATTGTCTTGGCATATTCCAGGTATTTGCCGACCCCGACCGGGCCGAAAATTTCCGATCCTATAAGGTCGGAAAAACCGATGATGGCGTTTAACGGGGTGCGCAGTTCGTGGCTTATGTTGGCCAGGAATTCGGTTTTGCTGCGGTTGGCGACTTTGGCCTGCGCCAGGGCGTCCCGCAGGGCTTCCTCGTCACGCTTTCTTTTGCTGATATCGCCCAGCGACCCGATCATCCGATAGGCCCGGCCGCCGGGCCGCCTAAGGGCAATGGCGCGGCTGTACAGCCAGTATATGTTTCCGTCCTTGTCAAGGTGACGGTATTCATATTCGAAGGCGGCGCTCTGGCCCTTCAGGTGGGCGACAATCGCGGTCTTATAGGCCTTCCGGTCATCCGGGTGCATGGTTTTGTACAGGAAATTTTTCGACACCCTGGAATTGTCCTCGATCTTCAGCAACTGCTCGATCCGGGGCGATACATGGACCATGTTGGTTTCTATGTCCCAGTCCCAAATGCCTTCGTTGCTGGCCTTCATGGCCAGGGCGAATCGTTCCTCGCTAAGTTTAAGGGCCTGTTCGGCGGCCTTCCGTTTGGTGATATCGCGAATCGCGCCGATGAACATAATCTCGCCGGCGTGCTGGCCTTCGCTGACGGCCAGTTCCATGGGAAAGGTCGAGCCGCCCTTGCGCCGCCCCACCACTTCACGCCCGACGCCGACAATACGGTCCGCACCGGTCTCCAGATACCTGGCAAGATACCCGTCATGTTCCTGGCGATAGGGCTGGGGCATTAGTTTCTTGACGTTTTTGCCGATGACTTCTTCGGCGGTGAAGCCGAAAATTCGCTCGGCGGCCGGGTTAAAGGTATCGATGGCGCCTTTCTTGTCGATGGTGATGATGGCATCCAGGACCGTTTCCATGATAACGCGAAGATGTTCTTCCCGCCGGGCCAAATCGCCGGTCATTTTTTTCAGGGCGCTGATGTCGGAAGCCAGCACCACATGGTTGCCATCGGCGGTAACGAAGTCGTTGTAACGGCGCCACACGCCGTTCGGGTAGCGGTAATCAACGGGGGGGCCCGGATTTTTAAGGCGCGACAGTCGCCATTTTTTCCATCTGAGCATTTCCTTTTTCTGGGCCGGGTCGAAGGCGACTGCGGCGCAGGCCCGAAGAATGGAATCGTAGGTCTGTCCGGGCGTGAACTCTTGGGCGACGCCATTGATGTTTATCACGTAGGCGGAATTGCATAATACAAGCCGCCCATGGGTATCGAACATGGCGAAGCCGTCGGATATGCTTTCGATGGCCGCCCGCAATTGGCTTTCGATAATCCGGACCCGTTCGTCGCTTTCCTGTATACAGCGCTGCTGCGAGCTAAGTTCGCTGATATCTTCGAACCGGACAGAGGTATAACCGTTTTCGTGCCGTTGCTCATCGACCCGCAACAAGCGCCCTTTTTCGTCGCTGACTTCCATGGAACCTTCCGGATTCCGGCGGTAGTCCAGGTGCCGTTTCAACCATGCTTCCGGGTTTTCGCGGGCCGCGTAAATTTGGCCTCTGGCCATTATTTCGCGAAGAATTTCTTCGAATGTGGGATGTCCGGACAAAAATTTCACGTCCAGTCCGGTGTAGCCCCGGTAGTCGGCGTTAAACAGTATCAGCCGGTCCCGGTCGTCGAACAGGGCATAGGCGCAGGGCATGGCATCGACGATCAGGCCCGCCAAATCGGGGTCTGGAAATGCGGTGCTGGTTTTTCTCGGCGTCGGTCTTCTGGCCATAGGCCACTATAAAAGGATCGGGCCGGAAAATGAACAGATTACAATTGTTTAAAATTAAGGGCCGACACAGCCCCGGATAAATTCGGCGGCGCTGTCTTTATCCCATTCGGCGTAGCCCAGGAACCGTCCGCGTTCAACGCCGTCCGCATCGATCAGGACCGTGGTCGGCAGGGCGCTGACCCTGGTCTTGCGCGAGACCTTGCTCTTGACATCGATCAGGATGTCCAGGTTGTCGATTTTTACTTTCTTGAGGAATCGCCGGACCACCGGGACGCCGCCGCGATCAACCGACAACGCGATCACATCAATGCCGTCATCGGCCAGATTAACTTTCAGCCGGGCCAGCGCCGGCAGTTCCCTGATGCACGGCACACACCAGGTCGCCCAGAAATTCAGCACCAGGCCGCGGCCCCGGTAATCGGTCAATCTGACCGGATCGCCCTGCTCGTCAAAAAACGGCTGGTCGGTTACCGGACGCGGCGGCACCGCCGGGGCGAAGCGGCCCAGGGCGGGACCGGGGTTGCGACAATTTTCGGTCTTGGCGCTTGCAACGGGCGTCGATATGGCGACAATCACCCCGACCAGCATCACCAGCGCCAGCGGTCGGCAACCCGCCCATATTTTGGAAAACGGCTTGCCGGGGCCCTGGCCCTGTGGGATGTATCGGTTGACGGTAAATAATTTTCGCATTTTTTCCTGAAATGGAACTGTGATCGTGACGACGGAGCCTAACAGAAACGCCGCCGGCGACAAGCCGAAAAAAACCGGCGCCAGCACCATCTGGGGCGGTCGCTTTTCGTCCGGTCCGTCGTCGCTGATGGAAGCCATCAACGCCTCGATCGATTTCGACCGGCGCCTGTATGCCGAGGACATCGCCGGATCCATAGCGCACTGCAACATGCTGGTCCGGCAGGGGATTATCGGCGAGGCCGACGGCGAGGCCATCGTCACCGGGTTATCGCGCATCGAACGGGAAATCGAAGACGGTACGTTCGAATTTTCCGCCGGGCTCGAAGATATCCATATGAATATCGAACAGCGGCTCGCCGAACTGATCGGCGCGGCCGCCGGGCGGCTGCACACGGCCCGCTCGCGCAACGATCAGGTGGCCACCGATTTCAGGCTGTGGGTGCGCGGCGCCATCGACGGCCTGGACGCTGGCCTGGCCAAATTGCAGGGCGTGCTGATCGACCTGGCCGAACAACACGCGGCCAGCGTGATGCCGGGATTCACCCATTTGCAGGCGGCCCAGCCGGTGACGCTTGGCCATCACATGCTGGCCTATGTGGAAATGTTCGGGCGTGATCGCGGGCGCTTTGCCGACTGCCGCAAAAGGCTGAACGAATGCCCCCTGGGCGCGGCGGCGCTGGCCGGCACCTCGTTTCCCATCGACCGCCGGATGACGGCGGCCGCGCTTGGCTTTGACCGTCCCTGCGGTAATTCCCTGGACGCCGTTTCGGATCGTGATTTCGCCTGTGAATTCCTGAGTTCCGGCGCTTTGCTTGCCGTGCATCTGTCGCGCATGGCGGAAGAAATCGTGCTGTGGAGTTCCAGCCAGTTCGGCTACCTGCGGCTGTCGGACGATTTTTCGTCAGGCAGTTCGATAATGCCGCAAAAACGCAACGCGGACGCCGCCGAATTGATCCGGGGCAAGGCGGGCCGGGTTATCGGATCCCTGAATGCCCTGCTGATCGCCCTGAAAGGGCTGCCGCTGGCCTATGGCAAGGACATGCAGGAAGACAAGGAACCGGTGTTCGACGCCGCCGACACCCTGGCCCTGGGCGTGGCGGCGATGGCGGCCATGCTGGGCGGCGCGGAATTCGACACGGCGCGCATGAAGGCGGACGCCGGGCGCGGCTACACTACCGCCACCGATCTGGCCGACTGGCTGGTCCGGGTTCGGGACATGCCGTTCCGCCAGGCCCACCATGTTACCGGCAGCCTGGTCAAGCTGGCCGAAAGCAGGGGCTGCGAGCTGGAGGACCTGAGCCTGGACGACATGCAATCCATCGAACGCGGCATTACCGAAGACGTTTTCGCAGTGCTGGGGGTCGATAATTCCGTCGCCAGCCGGACCAGCGAGGGCGGCGCGGCACCGGCCAGCGTGGCCGCCGCTGCGGCGGCGGCACGAAAAAGGATTTCCCCATGAAAAACCGGATTACCCGAATTCTCATCCTTGTGCTGGCGTTCGCGATAATCTCACCGCTGGCCGGCTGCGGTCGCAAGGGGCCACCGGAATTTCCCAAGGATTCCAAGTACCCGCGCGAATATCCTTCTGAATAAGTATAACTGACGATGGACCATTTCCAGTATATCGACGGGCGGCTATCGGCCGAAGAGGTGTCCCTGGCGGACATGGCGGAAGATATCGGCACACCGTTCTACGTATATTCGAGCGCCACCCTGGAACGTCATTACAACGCCTTCGCGGATGCCGTCGGGCAACTGGATGCGCTGATTTGCTATTCGGTCAAGGCCAATTCGAATACCGCCGTGATCCGCACCCTGGGCCGCCTGGGGGCCGGCGCCGACGTGGTCTCGGGCGGCGAACTGGAACGCGCCCTGAAGGCCGGCATCCCGGCCGACAGGATCGTGTTTTCCGGGGTCGGCAAGACGGCCGCGGAATTGTCCCGCGCCCTGGCGGCGGGGATCCTGCAAATCAATGTGGAATCCGAACCGGAACTGGCGACCCTGAGCCGGATAGCGGTTGAGCTGGGGGTCGAAGCCAGGGTCGGATTGCGCATCAATCCCGACATCGACGCCCGTACCCACGCCAAAATCACCACCGGCATCGGGGAAAACAAGTTCGGCATCGAATGGACCCGGACCCTGGAAGTTTACGCCCGGGCGGCGGCCATGCCCGGCATCCGCCCGGTCGGCCTGGCCATCCACATCGGCTCGCAGTTGTCGGAACTGGATCCCTTCCGCAATGCCTTCCGGCGCCTGGCCGAACTGACCACCCTGCTGCGCGCCGCCGGCCATACGGTCGACCGCCTGGATCTGGGCGGCGGCCTTGGCGTACCCTACGGCGACAATGCCGAACCGCTGCCGGGTCCGGTTGAATACGCCGCCGTGGTGGATGATGTGCTGGGCGATATCGGCTGCCAACTGGTGTTCGAGCCGGGTCGGGTAATCGCCGGCAACGCCGGTGTACTGGTGACCCGGATAATATATGTCAAGCACGGCGCGACCCGTAATTTCGTCATCGTCGACGCCGCCATGAACGACCTGACCCGGCCATCGCTGTATGACGCCTATCACGCCATCGTTCCGGTTAACGAACCGACGGCGGGGATGGCGGTACATCCGGTCGATGTGGTCGGTCCGATTTGCGAAACCGGCGATACCTTCAGCGTCCAACGCGACCTGCCGCCGGTCGGGGACGGTGACTTGCTGGCCATCCGTACCGCCGGCGCCTACGGCGCGGCCATGGCCTCGACCTATAACACCCGGCCCCTGGTCCCGGAAGTTCTGGTTTCCGGCCGCAATTACGCGGTGGTCCGCCGCCGTCTCCAGGTCCGGGACCTGCTGGATCTGGAACAGCAACCGGCCTGGCTATCGAACGCCGGGGATAGCGAATAATGGTGGCGACCGGGGAGCGATCTCTGGGTGGACGATATCGTGTGTTGCTGTTTCTGGCCCTGGCCGCCGTATTCTGGGAACGGCTGTGGGTAAGAATATGGAAGGCCGTGCTGGTGGTCGCCGGCTTCACCGCCCTGGCCTTGCTGGACGTGCTGCCGGCGTTGCCGGGCTGGCTGCATCTGATTGTCCTGGCGGTATTCGCCATCTTGTTGGCGGCGCTTTGCTATCAGGCGCTGAGCGGCTTTCGGGCCGTCGGCTGGGCGACCGCCCGACGCCGCCTGGAGCGGGATAACGATCTGCCGCACCGCCCGTTATCGGGACTGGTTGACAGCCCGGTATCGGACCGCGACGATCGGGCCCTGAAAATCTGGCTGGCCCATGTCCGGGCGCTCCGCGCCGAAGTCCGGGCGCTTACCCTGCGCCCGCCCTCGCCGGGCCTGGCCGCCCGCGATCCTTATGCCATCCGGGCGGCAGTGCTGCTGGTGCTGGTCATCGGCATGGTCGCCGGATACGATCAGGCCGGTTCGCGGCTGGCCCGGGCCTTCAGCATCGGCGGCGGGGCCGATGATGACTTCGCCGTCGAAATCTGGCTGACGCCGCCGGCCTATACCCGCCGGTCGCCGGTATTTCTGAACAACCGGACGGTTCCGGGCAAGAGGCCGGATCGCATCGACACCCCGACCGAAACCACGGTCAGCGCCCGGATCACCGGACGCCCGGCATGGTATGGGGCCGACCCGGTGTTGAAAGTTGGCGGTCGAACCATCCCCCTTGCCGCCATCGGCGGGCCCGGAAATGACGGGCGGCAGAGCTTCCGCGGCGAGACCGTAATCCGGGTAACGGACGGCCGGAAGCAACGGCTTGGCATCCGGGCGAACGGCACCGGCGCCGCCACCTGGCCGCTGGCGGTTATCCCCGACCGGCCGCCGACCGTCGAATTCAACGGCCCGCCGGAACCGGACGACCGGTCCCGCGTGGCGTTCGCCTATCTGGCATCGGACGATTATGCGATTGAACGGCTTACCCTGGAAATTCGATTGCAGGACCGGACGCTGCTGGCCGGTGGCCAGATTACCAGCCTGGACCTGCCGGTAGCCGGTTCGGCGATCGATCGCAGGCGTTTGCAGGGACGATTCAATCCCGATTTAACGGCCCATCCGTGGGCCGGTCTACCGGTGGAACTGCGCCTGCTGGCCGGTGACGGCGCGGCCCAGGAAGGCGCCGGCAAGGCGGTCCGGATGGTCCTGCCGGAACGGCAATTCAGCAACCCGGTAGCCCGGGCAATCATCGTCCAGCGCCGGCGGCTGGCCCTGCTGAACCCCGAAAGCCGGCAAAAAATTGCCCGCGATGTTATCGTCGGGCTGGATTTGATCAAGCGGGAACCACCGACCTACAAGGATTCCACCACCGTCTTCCTGGCGCTTGGCGTGGCCCAGGCGCGGCTGCGATACGGCAAGGACCGGAGCAAGTATGATTCGGTCATGGAACTGTTGTGGAATACCGCGATCAGCCTGGAAGACGGCAGCCTGGCGGTCACCGAACGGGAACTGGAACAGGCCAGAAAAGACCTGCGCGACGCCATGTCGCGAAACGCCGGGCAGGCCGAAATTGACCGCCTGATGGACCGTGTCAGCAAGGCACTGGACAATTATCTGGCGGCGCTGGCTGAAAAAATGCAGGCCGACGGCGGTACCGAAACGGAATTCGATCCGATTATGAAAATGCTGGGGGCCGGCGACCTGCGGGAAATGCTCGACAGGGCCAGGGAACTGGCCCGCACCGGGGCCACCGGCGCGGCGCGGCGGATGCTGTCGGAACTGGACCGTATCCTGGCCGGCGTCCAGGACGCGACGCGCGGCGGCGCGGCGATGGCGGCAATGAACAAGGCGCTGCGGCAATTCGGCGACATGCTCGACCGGACGCGCCGGTTAGCCGAACAACAACAGGGGTTGCTCGACAAGACCTTCGCCGATGTCACCGACCGCGCCGTCAAGACGCCCGGGCAACTCGACAGCGCCGCCGCCGCGCAACGGGCCCGGCGGAATGAATTGGGACAAATAATGCTCGATTCCGATGAACTGCTGAAACCTATCCCGGCGCCGCTCGGCCGGGCCGACCGCGATATGATGGGGGCCGCCAAGGCCCTTGGGCGGGGCCGTTTGCCGGCGGCCCTGGAACGCCAGACAGGGGCGGTCGAAAATCTCCGCCAGGCGATCCGGGATATGTCGGCCCAAATGGCGCAAATGATGGCCGGCGCCTTCGGAATGTCGCTTGGGAATGGCCCCGGACGGATGCCGGGCGGGCGCGACCCGTTCGGCAGATTAACCGGTCAGGGCGGCGCCATGTCAGGCGGAACGGTCGGCATACCAGAGCGCGGCCAGGTCCAGCGGTCGCGGCGAATCATCGACGAATTGCGCCGCCGCTCGGGCCAGCGCGATCGCCCCCGGGCGGAACGCGAATACATTGAACGCTTGCTCGGGAATTTCTAGAATTTCCGCCGCCTCGATCAGTGTTCGGTTTCCGCCCCGGCCTCGCTGAAGGTGACTTCCAGGCGCCGGGCGGTTGCCGCGGGGTCCATGACCGAGGCCTTGAAGCGCAGCGTTTCCGAAGGCGGCAGCTCTTTCTTGTCCGGGCTAATCATTTGAAACTGAACTTCCTCGTCCTCGCCGTTGAACAGGGAAACCCGGATCATCGGCACGGCCCGGATTTGTTCGCTGACATTGGCGATAACGCCACTGACATTAAGCACATCGACATCGCCATCCAGGCCGCGCGCCGAACGAACGCCGCGAATTTTCAGGCCGACCCCCAGGGGGTCGGTCAGCCCGATCATTTTGTACAGGCTCTTGCTGGGCGGAAATATTTCCATGACCGTGTCGCGGGCGAAAAACAGGCCGCCGAACAGGCCGCCGAACAGGCCCAGCACAACGACGACGGCGATAATCGTGCGCAAGGAACCGCCTTCGTCATCTTCTTCATCTTCATCGTCGTCGTAATCGTCCGGCGCAAGCAGGGATTCGGGGATTGGATCGGGGTCGGGGATATCCTCGACGGCAATCTGATCGTCCTGATCGTCGTCAACCGCACCTTCGTCAAGCAGCGAATCGACCGGTTCGGGCTCGGCGTCCTCGCCGAACATGTTGTCCAACTCGTCTTGGGACAACGGCTCCCCTTCTTCTTCAGGCTCCAGCTCGGGCTCGGGCTCGGGTTCAGGCTCGGGTTCGGGCTCCGGTTCTGGTTCAGGCTCCGGTTCTGGTTCAGGCTCCGGTTCTGGCT
>VAPM010214952.1_pt1 | contig 10223 bp, 6 predicted proteins | sample 3395091 | NCBI WGS metagenome assembly VAPM01 (sample SAMN08290445, study PRJNA428436) | hydrothermal vent metagenome | isolation source: Deep-sea hydrothermal vent chimney 3 | place: Pacific Ocean: Juan De Fuca Ridge | reverse complement strand
GCGGTGCTGTCCATGACCATGGCTCTGGGCGCCATGGCCCTGTCAAAACATAAAGCCATCGTCACCCGGCTGGAGTCGATTGAGGAAATGGCCAGTATGGACATACTCTGTTCCGACAAAACCGGCACCCTGACCCAGAACCGACTCACCCTGGGCAATATCGAACTATTCAAGGCCAGGGATGAACAGGAAGTATTGCTGGCCGCCGCCCTGGCTTCACGAGAAGAGGATCGGGACGCCATAGACGAAGCGGTACTCCACGGACTCAGGGACAGGCATCATCTTGATCACTTCGAGCAGACTGCCTTCGTCCCTTTCGATCCGGTGCACAAACGCACCGAGGCGAGCATACGCGATAACGAAGGAAAATCGTTTCGGGTTGTCAAGGGAGCGCCTCAGGTCATTATGCAACTGTCGGGTCTGGCGGACGCCGAGCTGGGGCGGGCGCAGAAAGTGGTGGACGACTTCGCCGCTCAGGGCTACCGTGCGCTGGCCGTCGCACGCCAGACCCAGGAGAATGCACCGTGGATTTTTCTCGGCATTCTGTCCCTCTTCGATCCGCCGCGTGAAGACTCCGCCGAGACCATCGCCAGCGCCCGCAGCCACGGAGTCCAGGTAAAAATGGTCACCGGTGACAACGTCGCCATCGCCCGCCAGATCGCCGGCAAACTGGGCCTTGGCGTCAATATCCTGAAAGCTGACAGCCTGCCAACCAACCATACCGGGACAAACACGCCGAGCGATATCACCGAACGCGTGGAGAACGCAGATGGCTTTGCCGAAGTGTTCCCCGAGCACAAGTTTTCTATCGTTAAAATCCTGCAGGGGCACAACCATATCACCGGCATGACCGGAGACGGGGTCAACGATGCCCCGGCGCTCAAACAGGCGGATGTGGGTATTGCGGTCAGCGGCGCCACCGATGCCGCCCGGGCCGCTGCCGATCTGGTGCTTACCAACCCCGGCCTGTCAGTGATCATCAATGCGATAGAAGAGGCGCGGCGCATTTTTGAACGCATGAACGCCTATGCCATCTACCGCATCAGCGAAACCATCCGCATCATGTTCTTTGTGGTGCTGGCGATGATCTTCTTCAATTTTTATCCGATTACGGCGGTGATGATTATTCTGCTTGCGTTCTTCAATGATATTCCAATCATGACCATCGCTTACGATCATACCAACCTGGAAAAAAACCCGGTAAGGTGGGATATGCGGCAGGTGATTACCGTCGCCACCGCCATGGGCATTACCGGTGTTATCGGCAGTTTTGGTATGTTGCTGATCGCCATGGACTGGCTGCACCTTGACGTTGCCCAGATCCAGACCTATGTGTTCCTGAAGATGGCGGTTGCCGGGCATCTGGTGCTGTTCGTGGCCCGCAGCAAGGGGCACTTCTGGAAGCGGCCCTGGCCAGCACCCATTATGGTCTGGTCGGCAGTCATCACCAAACTGGCGGCAACCCTGCTGGCGGCCTATGGTTTCGGCCTGATAACGCCCATTAGCTGGCCAGAGGTCGCCCTCATCTGGGGTTATTCCATTGGTTCCGCTTACGTAACCGACCTGGTCAAGGTAGCAGTCTATAAACGCTTTGGCCATCGCACACCACGTCATCAGAATTTTCTCAATACGCTCAAGGACAGGTTTGTACGCGGTTGGCATTGAAATGCCAACGAGAATAAACAGTGCATAAATGTCACCTGCATGACAGCACAGACGCCACTATGCCCCTAGAATAATTTATAAGATTAAGGATAGCGGCCAGGCGGAGTGGGCGCGGTTTTTGCGCCCAGCGGATTAACAACGCTCAATGGTTTATGGATCGATTTATCATCGAACTTGTCTACTGCGGCATTAGTGATCGAGGGTTCATCAAACAGAAGTTTTTAGAACTGGAAGAAGAAACCGAAAAACCGGAGCGCAAAGTGCTATCCATTCAGCACTGGGCTCAGTAAAGTTAAGGGACCTCTGATTAATTCAGTTCGTGGTGAGCCTGTCGAACCATGAACAAAGACCATAGTAAAATCATGGCGGTGCATATTTCACCCTTCGACAGGCTCAGGGCGAACGGAATTAATCAGAAGTTCCTTAAATCTAATTACCCGCATTAAACTAAGGAGACAAACCATGCCGCAACATAAGCATTCAACCAGTCTGTATTTTTACAGTCTGATTATCCTGTCGATAACACTTTTACCACTGCAGGTGCTAAAAGCAGACTCCAGCCAGCCTTCTCCAGGCAACTATTGCCCGGCACCGGGCATCCTCCTGATAGCCGCCGAAGATCTGTCATCCAGCCTCGATCTGGTCATGCGATCGCGGGCTGCCCTGGCCAGAGGGGATCTTTCGGAAATGGTGAACACGCTGAATGCGACAGGCGCCATACTTCAACAGGCGACCAGCCGTGGCGCTGGCGCCCGCACTGCACTGTTAATCGACAGTGTTATCATGGCCAGACCCAATGACAGCAATGAACAGCTGTTGACCTGGTTTCCACTGCTGCAGAGCGCCCTGCTGATCCTGCCAGACGACTATGCACAAAACGCAGCCAGTGAGGCCGTTGGACACGCCGAGGAAATACTGCAGGGCGACCGCAAGGGTGATGTTCTGGTAGAACTTAAAAAAGCGCGTCACGCTCTTTCCTGCGACGGCCTCAACCTGCCCCTGCAGGCAGCACTGGTGGGACAGTCCCGCCTGTTTTTCAAAATGCAGCACCGCAGCAAACCCGTGTCGACAAAAGACTACGATAAAATTATCGAATCACTGCGCAATGCTATTACTTTTGTTCTGGGGCACAGTAAAAATGCAATCCAGTAACCCCGTCATTGCTGGCCTGTTTTCGCGCGCAGAAAATAAGGAGCCTCCACATGCCTGACACATTTCGGTTACCCGCACGGTTTCAAATCCTGCTGCTCATGCTCACCGCATTTTCATTATTAAGCACAGCTCCTGCTGCGGCTGACGATGCTACAGCACAACCTTCACTTACGCTCACCGGCTCGACCAGCCTCGCCAATCTGGTCAGCCTGTGGGCTGAAGCCTTTCGTTTGCGCTATCCGGCAATCTCTTTCAGCGTAGCCGATTCGGGCAGCGCTGTGGGGCTGGAAGCCCTGCTCAGCGGCAGCGCTGATGTGGTACTGCTCAGCACCCCGCTGCGTAAACATCAACGGCAGCATTTCATCGATCGCTACGGCTATGCGCCCACCGTCATACCTGTGGCCCATGATAGCGTCGCAATATTTGTCAACACGCTCAATCCGCTGGCGCAGATCAGCCTGCCCCAGCTTGACGCCATCTTCTCCAGCACCCGGCGCTGTGGCGCCGACAAACCTGTCCGCACCTGGGGTGAGCTGGGCCTGAAGGGCGATCTCGCAAAGCTGCCTGTTGCCACCGTCGGCCTCAACGCTGACAGCGGCGCCTATTACCTGTTTCGCAGCAAAGCCCTGTGCGGCGGCGATTTTCGTTCAGACTTTCAGGCCATGGCCGGCCCCGGCGCTGTCCAGGCGGCTATCAGCTACAACCGCGCCGCCATAGGCTTTGCCAGCAGCTCGCAAGTTGATCCCAAACTACGCACCGTAGCTGTTGCACACCATAATTACGGGATGGCGATCAGCCCCACAGCGGATACCATCCGTAGCGGGCGCTATCCGCTCACCCGTACCCTGTCCATTGCTTACAACTTACCACCAGAACACGACATGTCCCCGCTGCTGCGAACCTTTCTCGACTTTGTTCTTTCAGAGGATGGCCAGAACATCGCCGCCGAGGCGGGATATGTAAGACTGGCGGGCTCACAATAGGTATACACACGACGCTTATATTTCCATTGCATCGACAAACATAGTCCTGCTCTCTGGTATTGATTTCACTATTTTCAAAGGACCGACATCATGACCAACAAAGCCACTTATATCCGCTGGTTTAGAGAACTAAACATAGATGATGTGCCGCTGGTAGGCGGCAAGAATGCCTCCCTGGGCGAGATGTATCAGGAGCTGAGTCCCAGGGGGGTGCGCATTCCAGACGGTTTCGCTATCACTGCCCAGGCCTATCGCTACATACTGGAACAGGCGAACGCATGGGACGCCCTGCGTGCAACCATGGATGGATTAAACCCGGACGATATGGATGATCTGGCTCGGCGCGGTGCCAGAGCCCGGGATATCATCTACAGCGCTGGTCTACCGAAGGATCTGCAGCAGGAAATTCTGCAGGCCGTTCACCAGTTAAACGACGAATATGGTGAGGGACTCAGTCTGGCGGTGCGCTCATCCGCCACCGCCGAAGATCTGCCCACTGCCAGCTTTGCCGGCCAGCAGGATACCTATCTCAATGTTTCCGGCGACGCCGCGCTGCTGGACGCCTGTCGTCGTTGCTTCGCCAGCCTGTTTACCGATCGCGCGATTCATTACCGCATCGATCAGGGTTTCGATCACTTTAAAGTGGCGCTGTCCATCGGCGTAATGAAAATGGTGCGTTCCGATCTGGCTGCCAGCGGCGTGATGTTCTCACTCGACACCGAAACAGGTTTCCGCGACGTGGTCTTTATTACCGGCAGTTACGGCCTGGGTGAAAACATCGTTCAGGGCGCAGTGGAACCCGATGAATTCTATGTCCACAAACCCACTTTCGCTGAGGGACACCGAGCGGTGCTGCGCCGCCACCGGGGCAGCAAGGCAATCAAAATGATCTACGACACCGGCCATACCCGGACCGCGACTCGCAATATCCCCACTCCTGAAACAGACCGGCTGCGTTTCTGCATCGACGATGAGGATGTGCTGCAACTGGCCGACTACGCCATCAAGATCGAACAGCACTATAGCGACCAGGCCGGGCACGCCAAACCCATGGACATGGAATGGGCCAAAGATGGAATCGACGGCAAACTCTACCTGGTGCAGGCGCGCCCGGAAACCGTGGCCTCGCAACAGAAGGGCACCATCCTGGAACAGTTTCATTTGCAGGGTAGCGGCAAAATTCTAACTCGGGGCTATGCCATCGGCACCCACATCGCCACCGGCAAGGCCCGTTATATTTCCGATGTGGCCCACCTGCACGAATTCCAGCCCGGCGAAGTACTGGTGGCCGACACCACCACTCCGGACTGGGAACCGGTGATGAAACAGGCCGCCGCCATTGTCACTAATCACGGTGGTCGCACCTGCCACGCTGCTATCGTTGCACGGGAATTGAATATCCCTGCCGTAGTCGGCTGTGGCGACGCCACCGACAGCATTCCCGACAATGAAACAATCACCATCTCCTGCGCCGGCGGTGATGAAGGCCGGATCTATCAGGGTGAAATTCCCTTTGAGATAGAACGCACTGATCTGTCCGACCTGCCCCGTCCCCGCACCCAGATCATGATCAATTTGGGCAACCCGGACCTGGCTTTCTCCACCCGCTTTTTGCCCAATGATGGCGTTGGTCTGGCGCGACTGGAATTTATCATCAATGAATATATCAAGGCTCACCCTATGGCCCTGCTCCACCCTGATCAAGTAGAGGATAAAAATGAGCGCAGGGCGATTGAAACACTGATCCACGGCTACCAGGACGGCGCGAACTTCTTTATCCAGAAACTCTCGGAAGGCGTAGCCACCATCGCCGCCGCCTTCTGGCCCAAACCCGTGGTCGTGCGGATGTCCGATTTCAAGACCAACGAATACGCTACCCTGCTGGGTGGCCGCGGCTTTGAACCAGAAGAAGATAATCCCATGATCGGTTTTCGCGGCGCAGCCCGTTACACCCACCCTGCCTATGCCGAAGGCTTCGCGCTGGAATGTGCAGCAATGAAGCGAGTGCGTGACGACATGGGGCTAACCAACGTGAAACTGATGATCCCCTTCTGTCGCCGGGTGGGTGAAGGCGAACGGGTGCTTCAGGCAATGGCGGATAATGGATTAAAACAAGGCGACAACGGCCTGGAAATCTACGTGATGTGCGAAATCCCCAACAACGTGATCCTGATCGACCGCTTCGCGCAACTGTTCGACGGCTTCTCTATCGGCTCCAACGATCTCACCCAGCTCACCCTGGGCGTGGATCGGGACTCGGAAATTGTCGCCTTCGATTTTGATGAACGCGACGAAGGCGTAAAAGAAATGATCCGTCTGGCGGTAGAAGGCGCGCGGCGCAACCAGCGCCACTCCGGCCTCTGTGGCCAGGCCCCCTCCGACTATCCGGAGATGGCTGAATATCTGGTCGAGATCGGCATTGATTCCATGAGCTTGAATCCGGACACAGTGCTCGCCACCACCCGCCACGTACTGGAGGTCGAGAAAAAACTCGATGCCAGTCTCCATGCCCGTAAAGGAAAAGCATCATGAACCGATCCTTCAATATAGAGCAAATTCAGGCGCGCCAGATCCTCGACTCCCGCGGCAACCCAACCGTCGAAGTCGAGTGTCAGTTAACAGATGGAACACGCAGTCGCGCAGCCGTGCCCTCCGGCGCATCCACCGGCAGCCTTGAAGCGGTCGAACTGCGCGATGGCGATGCTTCATGGTTTGGCGGTAAAGGCGTGTTGAAAGCGGTGGCTAATGTCAACGACGTCATTGCCCCGGTCCTGCTCGGACATGACGCACGCCAGCAAGCCGTCATCGACGGAGCCATGATTAAACTGGACGGCACGCCCAACAAGGCCCGGCTCGGCGCTAATGCCATTCTCGGTGTTTCGCTGGCCGTGGCGCGCGCCGCCGCCAGCGCCTGCAGCCTGCGCCTGTACCAGTATCTCGGCGGACCGGGTGCAACCCGTCTGCCGGTGCCGCACATGAACATCCTCAATGGCGGCGTCCACGCCCACTGGCAGGGGGCGGACTTTCAGGAATTCATGATTGCGCCCTTCGGCGCTGACAGTTTCCGCCAGGCCCTGCAGTGGGGCAGCGAGGTCTACCATGCCCTGCAATCACTACTGGCAAAACAGGGACTCTCGGTCGGTGTCGGCGATGAAGGCGGTTTCGCCCCCCATGTGCGCTCTAATGAAGAACCTTTTGAAATGATCGTAGCGGCTATCGAAGAGGTGGGATTACGCCCGGGAGTGGATATAGGCATCGCCTGTGATCCCGCCTCCAGCGAGTTCTTTGAGGACGGAAAATACAACTTGCGAACAGAGAAACAGCTGCTCGATGCCGACGGCATGGTCGCCTACTATGAAAAACTCAGCGACGCCTATCCGCTGGTGTTACTGGAAGACGGCATGGCTCAGGACGACTGGGATGGCTGGAAACAGTTGAATCAGGCTATCGGCCAGCGCATCGAACTGGTCGGCGACGATCTGTTCTGCACCAACCCGGCTATCATTGCTCGCGGCATCGAAGAGAATGCAGCTAACGCAGTGCTGATCAAACTGAACCAGATTGGCAGCCTGAGCGAAACTATCGCGGCCACCCGTCTGGCCCGTAACCACGGCTGGGGCGCCTTCGTCTCCCACCGCTCTGGCGAAACCATCGACAGCTTTATCGCTGACCTGACGGTAGCGCTGGATACCGGGCACCTGAAAACAGGCGCACCGGCGCGCGGAGAACGGGTAGAAAAATATAACCAGCTACTGCGTATCGAAGAACATCTGGGCGATGCCGCCAGCTATGCTGGCGTAGACGCCTATTGCCGCCGACCTGTATCGGCAAAGGACTAGCCCGTGGGACGCCTGACGTTGATCCGCCACGGGCAGTCGATCTGGAATCTGCAAAATCGGTTCACCGGCTGGATCGATGTTTCTCTCAGCGCCCAGGGTGTAAAAGAAGCACAACAGGCGGCAGCCCTGCTGGCCGATCAGCGCTTCAATCTGGCTTTTACCTCGACCCTGTTGCGAGCCCAGGACTCGCTCTATGAAATCCTCAGGCAAAACCACCACTGCAATCACTATCTGCGCATCCACGAAACCGGCCGCGACTGGTACGAACACTTTACCCCGGTCGAGGGGGATGCGTCAGAACTGAAGATCTATGTCTCAGAAAAGTTAAACGAACGCTACTATGGTGACCTGCAGGGACTGAACAAGGACTGGGCCAGCAAACACTTCGGCGCCGAGCAGGTGCATCTCTGGCGCCGCAGCTACGATATCCCGCCGCCCAACGGCGAGAGTCTGGCCATGACCGCAGCTCGCGCCCTGCCTTATTTCCAGTCGCGCATTGTTCCTCCTTTGCAACGCGGCGAACATGTTCTGATTTCCGCCCACGGCAACTCCCTGCGCGCTATCATTATGCAGCTTGAGCAAATGACAGCGACGCAGATCCTGGCCTATGAATTAAAGACTGGCGCCCCCCATATTTATGAGCTCGATGAACAGATGCAAATTCTGGAAAAACACATCCTCGATGAGGACAGAACCTGTGAACAGGCCTGATTTTAGCGCTACAACAACGCCGGCCTGGGCCTATGCCGCACTGATGAGAGAAACCAGATAAACCTCAACACCCTGAACAGGAGGTACGACATGCAATACCTGACAGAACTGCAAGATACTATCAACGACATGGTGCAAAAAGGTCGCGGGATCCTTGCCGCCGACGAAAGCTCCCCCACTATCGCCAAACGCTTCAAGGCCATCGATGTCGAATCCTCTGAAGAAAAACGACGTGCCTGGCGCAGCCTGCTGGTTACCACCGACGGACTGGGTGAATACATCAGCGGCATTATTCTGTTCGAGGAAACCCTGGCGCAAAAAACCGATGACGGGAAAACAATTCCGCAGGCGGCCTGGGCACAAAAAATTGTCCCCGGCATCAAGGTCGACAAGGGCAAAGTCCCGCTGGCCCTGTCGCCCGGCGACCTGATTACCCAGGGCCTCGACGGTCTCGCTGAACGGCTGCGAACCTATAAGGAACAGGGCGCACGCTTTGCAAAGTGGCGCGAGGTCTACGCCATCGACAAACATATACCCACGCAACACGGCATCGAAGCCAACGCCGAAATGCTGGCTCGTTACGCCGCCGCCTGTCAGGCCGAAGGACTGGTGCCGATTGTCGAACCCGAAGTATTAATGGATGGCAGCCACGATATAGATCGTCATGCCGAGGTCACCGAAGCAGTGCAGCACGCCGTGTTCCATGCCCTGCACCGGCATCATGTCATACTGGAACTAATGATCCTGAAACCCAATATGGTATTGCCCGGCAAGGACTGCCGCCGGGCCGAAGCTGATGAAGTGGCTACAGCAACATTGAAGGTGCTAAAACGCACGACGCCAGCGGCGGTGCCAAGCATTAATTTCCTCTCCGGCGGTCAGGGGCCGGAAGAAGCCACTGCCAATCTCAATGCCATCAACCAGCAGGGCCAGGACGCCCCCTGGTTCTTGAGTATTTCCTACGGACGTGCGCTGCAACAAACCGCGCTGCAGGCCTGGAGGGGTAAACAGGATAATGTCACAGCCGCGCAGCAGGCCCTGTTCAAACGCGCGCGCCTGAATCATCTGGCCATGCTCGGCGAATACCAGGCAGCGATGGAATCTTCAACCTGAACACACTCGCCGGGCTGAACAGCAATGATCAAAAAATAATAACCTGATGACTGCGGGAAATCCTTCAGGGCTCCCGCATTGGTCTGTATTCCAAAATTATGCCGTAAGTTTTTGTGTAGTACGTCGTAACCAGAAACACATTAAACCACCGAGGACACGGAGGTACACAGAGAAGGTATCTGTTTTTAGAATACAACATAGCCAGGGGTAAGTTATTGGTTGTTATAGGACAATTTTATCTATTTTTTATTAGTATCGGTTCATGGCAGGGGCTGACTATGCCATAAATAGATTTAACCTCTGTGTACCTCCGTGTCCTCTGTGGTTCAGGATCTTTTATTTTATGGGGATACCTCAGTTACAGACCCCAGCTGACACTAACAAACAGCGGGCGGCTGACGCCTTTGTGTATAGAACCTTCTGCCAGCAGATAGTACAGGCTGGCGCCAATATCGATTTTCCATCGCTGCTCGGGCTGTTCAATGCTGAAGCCAATCCCTGCAAAGGCATCGGGAATATGTTTGCCTGCACCGACGCCTGATTCATCGAAGCCATCAAATCTGAGCCGCCCATAAAACCCCCGTCGCGGCACAGGCCAGGTTGCGATGACGCGTGCAGAATATTTCAGTCTACTTTGCCTTACCGGGAATCTTTGCTGATATGAAATATAGGGCGTAAGGGCCGCATAGGTTTTTGCGTAATCGACCACCGCCGAAAAATTGTTATCAAGCCCGACGCTGTCAAATGAAACCGCAAATTT
>VAPM010217905.1_pt1 | contig 10226 bp, 8 predicted proteins | sample 3395091 | NCBI WGS metagenome assembly VAPM01 (sample SAMN08290445, study PRJNA428436) | hydrothermal vent metagenome | isolation source: Deep-sea hydrothermal vent chimney 3 | place: Pacific Ocean: Juan De Fuca Ridge | reverse complement strand
AGTTTAGGCGGTCTGCTGGTTCCTTTTCTACTCACCGTCAACCTGGTGGCAGGAGACCTTGAGAACCGCACTATATTCTCACTACTTGCCACCCCCCTGCCTCGCCCAGCCTACATTATCGGCAAATTCATCGGCCTTGGTCTCCTCGCCGGGATCATAATGCTGATCCTGGGCGGCGCGGGACTCCTCGCGGTATGGATCGGCAGACTGCTCTACGGCCTCCATTTTTTTAAGATGTTCTCAGCGGCCTCATATGTCACCGCGGTTTTCATGAGTTACATGGCCGTTCTGCTTTTGAACAGCTTAGTTATCCTCTGGTGCTGCCTGACCAGCAGCTCATTTCTGGTTACCCTACTAACCCTGGCCTCCTATATAATAGGGCAGACCATGGATGATATTGTCATGTTTCTCTCCGCCCCCAATAACGGGGTACCGCTTTCACAGCCCATAAAAATTATCATCTCCATTGCCAAATATATCTTCCCCAACCTGGCGGCCTTTGATTTCAAACAACTTGCCGCCCACAGTATAGCTATCCCCTGGAGCGACACCCTGACTATGACGGCCTATGCCGCAGGCTACAGCGTTGCCGCCTTAAGTCTGGCCATCATGAGCTTTAAGCGCCGGGATCTGTCATGAATCGGTTTTGGCCGCCGTTATTCCTGCTAATCGGTTTAAGCTTCAGTATCGTGCTGAGTGGTCGTGTCCACCACATTAAGCTCAGACATAATAATGAGAGCATGGGTACTATCGGTCATCTGCCGGCCGCCGCCCTCCGGGCCGCGGCTCTGGAATTTCAGGGCGTGGCCTCTGATTTTATGTTTTTAAAGACCATAACCTATGTCGGCCTGCGGCTTCAGGAGCATTCGTCCCCGACTGAAAAAGAATGGCACAGGGCCGCCACCATGCTCCGGGGGGTGACCGATCTTGACCCCAGGTTCTGGGATCCCTACCTCTTTGCCGAGGTCATTTTCCCCTGGCAGGCCAATATGAAGCCGGAAGCGGATAAATTATTATTAAAGGCCGTAAAGTACAGGCCTGATGACTATCAGCCCTTCTATTTTTTAGGGTTTAACGCCTTTTATTTTGAGCATAACGCCGTAAAGGCCGCCCCTTATTTACGCCGGGCCGCCGCCCTGCCGGGCGCGCCAGGCTTTCTGAAAGGACTGGCCGCCAGATTCAGCCTCTACGGCAATCAAACAAAGTTAGGCATCGTTTTTCTCGCCAACCTGCTTAGAAGCACCCACAACCCCAAGACTTACGCCTATCTCAAAAAACGTCTGCTGACCTTGCAGAAGATAAATCTGCTTGAGAACAAGGTTAAGGAATTTAGAAAGATAACAGGCCGCCTGCCCCGGAGCTTTAACGAACTGCTTAAAAAAGGGCTTCTAAACACTATCCCCGAAGATCCATACGGAGGTAAGTTTACCATCCTAACCAACGGCAGGGTTTATACCACCAGCAATATGATTGAGCAGAAAAAGAAAGGTAAAAAATAGGGATATGATTTTTCAATGAGCGCCGGAACCAGGTTCAATATACAACAGACCCTTAATAAACCTGTCTATGGCGTTCTAATACTGCTGTTTGTGACCCTGGCCGTGTATTATCCGGTTCTTAACGCTCACCTCCTGCACTTTGATGACCTCGGTATGGTACAGGAACTAAGTAATCCATACCAGCCGCCATCCATAAAAGATTTTTTCCTGTCTGGAACCCATTCCAGATATTATCGCCCTCTGCTTCTCAGCAGTTTTGTTCTGGATCACTATATATGGCAGCAGGAGGCGACGGGATATCATCTCACAAACTACCTGCTGCACGCCGCCAATGTCCTGCTGCTCTATTTTATTCTCTCCAGACTGGCCGGACAATTTAATTTCGGGAATAAGCTTCTTCCTCTTGGCGGCAGTCTGCTTTTTGCCCTCCACCCGCTGACGTGTGAATCAGTAGCCTGGGTCTCCGGCCGTACCGACGTGCTAGCGGCATTCTTCTGCCTGGGTGCCTTCCTATTTTATCAGCATAATTCAAGAACAGGGGCGGCAATATGCCTTTTACTTGGACTCTTATCCAAAGAAAGTGCCTTAGCCATTATCCCGGTTACAGCACTTGCCGATTTCTGGATTAAACGCTGGGAAGGCAAAAAGTTCAAACAGGCGGTATTCTCCTCCTTATCCTGGATAATAACCCTGTCAGCCCCTCTGACAATCTATTTATATCTGCGGACAGGGGGAACATTCTCTCTGGATACCGGGGTAAAAGAGGCCCTGAGCAATAAGATCATTGTAGCAAAACCGGCCGGCAATCTTGGTTATTACCTGAGCGCCGCCGCTGACTACTGCGCCCGACTTTTATCTGCCGGCAGTTTTTATATAAAAAAATTATTCATTCCCTTCCCCCTGAACTTCGCCATCTATAAAATCAATGAACGGCTTTATTTATTACTGTCAGCGCTGGTTCTGCTGCCAGCGGCTTATATGGCTCTGAAAAAAAACTCAACCATACTGGGCTGGACAGCCCTGCTATGGGCAGGCTTCTTTCCGGGACTTCTCGTGGCTACCAGCAGGATGGCCTGGATGCCCTTCGCTGAACGTTATCTTTACCTTGCCTGCGCCATCTGGGCCGCCTTCATGGTCTTTGCCGGCCAGTGGTTGATTACGCGTTTCCCCAACGGTAAAAGAGTAACAGCATATATATTTACGGTACTTATCCTGCTGTGGGGTACCACGACCGTATTCCGGATCTCAACCTGGCATGACGATTTCCGGCTCTGGACTGCCGCCTACAAATCATCACCGGCCTCAGGAAAAATAATGTATAAATACGGCGTGGCTTTAATTGGTGAAGGCAAGAGAAAAACCGGCTTAAAAATGATTAAAGAGGCGCTGAAGACCATCAAGGACGACAAGTGGCGCGCCTACGCCCTGATTACTCTTGGAAATGAAGCCATGAACGTTCATGACTTCACCTGGGCCGGACAAAGATATCGGGAGGCATTAAAGGCAAATGACGGGGATTTTGAACAGTCCTCTCTCGCGGCCTTCTACGCGAGACTGCCGACTCTCAAGCCGAAAGATATGAAGAAAAATATTGATAGGGCCGTCAGGCATTACATGGCGGCATATAAATTAAGAAACGACCCTAATTTTTTATTCCAGGCCGCCAGGTTACTGATTAAGAATAATCATGACGCGGCAAAAAAGCTTTACAGAGAAATTATAGACAAACACCCAACCTCACAGGAAGCGGTATTCGCCAGCCGGACTCTGCACTATTGGGGGCGACAACATGGAATATAATTTATGCTGCCCTCAATAAAGTTGCTGCGTCCCCAACAATGGCTGAAGAACATCATTTTATTGTTCCCTTCCTTCTTTAACGGGACTCTGACAACTGATCTTTCCCGCATATCACTCCTGCTGGCAATGGTTTCCTTCTGCTTAATATCAAGTACGATGTACATCTTCAACGATATTGCCGACATGAAAGAAGACAGGCAGCATCCTCAAAAAAGGCACAGACCCCTGGCGGCCGGCATTATCAGCCCGGTCTCAGCCCTGCGCACAGCCGCCATCCTGATTTTGCTGACATATCTGACCGCCAGCGGCCTTTCAGCCGGCTTCTCAGCCCTGTTGGCGGCCTATATAATCATCTCCTTACTGTATACCTATTTCTTCAAACATATCGCCATACTGGATATTATATGTGTCTCGGCCGGTTTTCTCATCAGATTACAGGCCGGGGGAGAGGCCACCCAGATCCATATTTCCCAATGGCTGTTTGTCAGCGTCTTTCTGCTTGCCGCCTTTTTGAGTACCGGCAAGCGCGTCTATGAGAAGGACAGCCTCGGAGCCGGGGCGGTCAATCACCGGGTGACCCTGGATTTGTATCCAGCGAGATTTCTTGACGGCATGATGTTCATAACCGGCACCGCGGTCATGGTTACGTACAGCCTTTATGTTATAACTAAACCGGGCCTGGTTTATACGGTACCGGTCTGTTTCTTCGCCCTGCTGAGATACACCTTCCTTGCCAGAAACAAGGTTGTCGGCGATCCCACTGAGGCAATATTAAAGGACAGTCCCCTTTTTATCAGCAGCCTGCTCTGGGCAATTATAGTTGCCGCCGTCATTTACGGTTGATAGGCACTAAAAAATTGGTATCATAACAAAATAATTACCTTTATTGACACGGAAGATAACAGCTACCTCCAAGACAAAAAATACAAAAAATATGCAAAAAAATCGACAGAGCGGCCGGCACATATCTTTACGGGAGGAAATAAAGAACCTTTTTGCATTCAAAGACCTTTTCCTGGTCTTTGTCTGGCGTGAATTCAATATCCGCTACAGACAATCCAGCCTCGGTATTCTCTGGGCCGCCATTCAACCCATCAGCATGATGCTCCTTTTCACCTTTGTCTTCACGAAAATCATGCCGGTACATATCTCACAATATCCGTATCCGGTATTTCTTTACTCCGCCTTACTGCCCTGGAGTTTTTTCGCGGCTTCCCTGAACTATGCCATTCCCAGCTTAGTCACCAATTACACCCTGATTACCAAAATTTATTTCCCCCGCGAGATATTACCACTTTCAGGAATCGCCATCGCGATGGTCGATTTCTGTATCGCCGCCCTTTTCCTGATCGTACTGATGATATATTACAAAACGCCCTTCACACTGACGACCTTATGGGCTGTCCCGTTGTTTTTTCTCCTGTTCCTGTTTACCACCGCGGTCTGCCTTTTCCTTTCGGCGCTGAATGTGTATTATCGTGATGTCAATCTGGCCATTGGTTTCGTTATCCAGTTATGGTTCTTTGGCACACCGATTTTTTATTCCATTGACCGGGTTTCCTGGCATTTAAAACTTCTTCTCTTTCTTAACCCCCTGGTATTCATTATAGAAAACATGCGCCGTTGTTTATTGGAAGAAAGAGCACCCGTTCTCTGGCAATACTTTATCATGCTGGTATTTGTCTGTGTCATATCCTCACTGAGTTACCGTTTCTTTAAATCAACAGAGAAAAAATTCGCGGATGTCATCTAAAAATCTTGCCATATCTTTCCACAATGTTTGGAAAAAATACTCACGGCAGAGTATCTTTCACCGCTCTTTAAGAGAAGATATCATGAGCTGCCTTCGTTCACGTCCCGACAACCAGCTGGCAGCGGATGACTTCTGGGCCCTGCGGGAGGTTGACTTTTCGTTACCATGCGGACAGGTGCTTGGTTTTTATGGATCAAACGGCGCCGGCAAAAGTACAATATTAAAAATTATTTCGGGTGTAACCTGTCCGACAAGGGGTAATGTCATGGTCAACGGCCGAATAGCGCCATTAATTGAGATTGGGGCCGGTTTTCACCCGGATCTGACGGGGCGAGAAAATATCTTTATGAACGGTACTATTCTCGGGATGAAAATAGCTGAAGTAAAAAATAAAGAAGACGCTATAATTTCGTTCTCTGAGTTAAACGATTTCATTGATATGCCTGTAAAGAAATTTTCTTCCGGCATGTACTTAAGGCTCGCCTTCTCCATTGCCATTCATTGCGACACGGACATATACCTCATAGATGAGATACTGGCGGTGGGGGATGAGGACTTCCAGGCAAAATGCCTCTCCAAAATCAGCGCTATGAAAAGTCAGGGTAAGACCATGGTTATAATAACCCATAACAAGAAGCTTATGGAGAGTATAGCGGATCGGATTATTTATATTGAACATGGCAGAATCACGGGAGACACAAAGTGAGAGCTGCTGCTAAACCAGGGCAACATAACGGCGTCAGAACAGCAGTCACTCCCAGGGCCATATCATATACAACAATGTCCAATTCACTCTGTAGAGAAAATTAATTGAACCGCACTGACAAAAAACTACTTATCTACACGATGACCTCAGCCCTGGGAGATTACCTAATCTTCGGGAGCCTCATAAACGCCATAGAAAGATACAGCGATGCCAGATGTATTGTTATCCATCGCGGTAATAGAAATGTTTCTTTATGGCCATACGGCAGTCATCACGACAGGTTTTTCAACATATTCTCCGCTAGGGAACTGGTGCTCTTTATATTTGCACTCCATCGATACCGGAAACAGGGGTACGAGATTTTCGGTATCCAGATGTTCCCCGGCTCCATACAGGGGTTCTTCCTGTTTTCATTCCTGAAAGCATTTAATCTTCTTCATTTTCGCGTTGATTTCAACCTCATAAACGCGGATATAATCACTCCTCCGCAAGGCACCTATATTTATGATATACATCTGAATCAGGCCGCTGCCCTGACGGCCGCCGTCTTTCCAGATCAGGCCTATCAACTCACCCTGCCCCTGCGGCTGAACCCGCCTCCTGAAGAGCCGAAACATTCCACCCCCATAGTCGCGATTCATCCCTGGAGCCGGCGGGGTGACGCCGCCGCCTTCACCTGGAGCAAAAAGCAGTGGGCTGAACTCATCTCCTTTATCGTCAGGAATCAGCAGCAAAGGGTTCTACTCTTTGGCAGGGACAGCGGTTTCAGTGATTTTCAGAACTACCTTGTAAAAGAACTCAGCGGCTATGCCGACAGAATAATATTTTCCCCATCCGCCAATGTCCATGAGCTCATCAACTCCGCCCGGCAGGCGGATCTGATTATCTGCCCTAACACCTCCGTGGCCCATATAGGCAAGGCCTTGGACAAAAAAATGATTATCCTGTCCGGACCGTCGCTGGAATACTGGACTCCCCGGGACGGCAATATCCATATCGTCAGGGACAGCAGAGCCGTTTTCCCCGGCAACGACCGCCCCGCCAAGGATCCCCGCTTCCCCAGTATACGAAGAATACCCGTAACAGCTGTCTGCAGGATAATAGAAGATATCCAGAAACAATAAGCAAAAACAAATCAGAACAATTACCAGGTCAGCACCTGCGAAAGACCGCGGAATATTAAATACACGAACAACCTGCAAGCGGGGACTCAAACTCCACATGACAAAAAAATCATCCGGCAATAAAATTATCAAGTTACGGCAGATGTTATCTTTTCTGTTAAGGATAACCAATAAATTGTTTCTTATCTTCATGGAACAGGTAAGCGCAACATTTCGCAACTGGAAAAAACTGGACTGGGATAACCTGGATCATAAATCAGTCCTGATTATCAGGCATGGCGGTATCGGAGATATTCTTTTCATTTCACCATTCATCAAAAAAATCAAAACAAAATCCCCGACAGCACGCGTTACCTTCATGACACGAATCAATTACCATGAACTGACGAAGAATATTGCATATATAGACAAAACAATAAATCACGCCTGGCCCCATGTATTTGCTCTATTCACCCATGACTATATTCTCTTTCTTGATAACAGCATAGAAGAAGACCCTGATGCCGAGAAGAAAAATGTCTATGATCTCTTCGCCGGGAAATATTTTTTTCAATCCCTGGCCGACACGGAAAAGCTGCCGGTCTTATCCGCCCGCGCTGCCAAGGCGCAGGAACTGATAAACACCCAGGACGCCGGAACAACCATTGGCTTACAGTTAAAATCAGGCAGCCCCATAAGAACACCATCCCAGGCATTCTGGCTCCGCACAGCCTCCGAGCTGCTGCAGATTTTTCCGGATGCCCTTATCGTGCTTATCGCGGAGCATCGTGAAGAATCATTATCACAAACCCTGCTGGAAAAAATTCATACCCTCCACCCTCAGGCCAGGATATGTAATTTTGCCACATACTCACGCAGTATTAATGACCTCATCAGCCTGATCAACCTGCTGGATCTTGTTATTGCTCCTGATTCATCGGTGGTGCATATAGCCGCCGCCTTCCAGACTCCGGCCATCGGCATTTACGGCCCCTTTCCAGGCGCCCTCCGCACGAGATATTATCCAAACAACATCACCCTTGACGCCCCGGTACCATGCGGGCCGTGCTTCACCCACGGACACAGTCCCTGCAGAAAACTTAATAATGACGGTCAATCCAGCGCCTGTTTTGATCGTATCTCATCGGAAGACATTATCGAAGCGGCCAAATCTTTATTAGCGAACAAACGTCACCCGTATTATTCCTACCTGCATTACTGTCCTTCAGCCACCAGCGAAACCACCAAACATCGCCATACCATTCTCCAAATCATTCACGACACAAGCGGATATGATCTGCGGCTTCGCAACGGCCTGGATCTCGGCTGCGGCGGCGACCCCATCGTACCGGAAGCTGTCTGCCTTGACCTGCCCGGCCCATACACCAAGTGCGGACAGAACCCCATCCATTTTAAGGGGAACGCCATAAATTTACATTGGTTTGCCGCCAACAGCCTTGATTACATTTACTCAAGTCACTTATTCGAGGATTTCAACGCTGAGGAACAATATAAAGCCCTTAGCGAATGGAGCAGAGTGCTTCACGGCAAAGGCCTCTTAATTTTATTGCTGCCCCACCAGCAACGCTATATCAGCGCCTGCCTGAGTCACCATGAACAGCCCAACGAACATCACAAAACCGCAGAATTCTCCCCGAAATACATGAAAAATCTCCTGCTTAAATTTCCACAACTTACTCTTATGAAAATTTATCATTTCTGGGATGTAATCGCCGATGAATATAATTTTCTGCTTATCGCGGCAAAAGAGCAAAAACAAGCGAAACCAAATGAGGACAAGGAATAACCGCTTCACTGACGCATAATGCTGAAACAACATCTCATTAAAATTATTGATTCTCTAACCGGCAAACCGGCCTGTAATATACTGCCGTCTCCACCGGCAGCAACAAACAGTCCTCCACCGCTTTCCATTTTAATCATTCGTCCCGGCGGCATCGGAGACGCGCTCCTGCTGGCCCCCGCTATCAGAGAAATCAGGCGGCAGTATCCCGGCGCCTTTCTGACCATACTTGCTGAAAAAAGAAATTCGGGCGCCTTCTCTCTTATCCCAGAGATAGATCAACTGTGGCGCTATGACTCTATGGCGCAAATATGGGCGGCCATACGCAGCGCACCTGACATTGTAATTGATACCGAGCAATGGCACAGATTGTCAGCGGTTGTGGCAAGACTTACCGGTGCCAGGCGGCTCATCGGCTTTGCCACCAACGAACGGAGACGCCTGTTCACTGACCCCGTTCCCTATACCCACAGGAATTACGAGATTAACAGTTTTTTTCAGCTCCTGATACCGCTGGGAATCCAGCTTCCCAGGGAATTGGCAGTCCCTTTTCTGACCGCCCCCCCCCCGGCTCAGCAGAAGGCCCGCCAGTTGCTTATGCCCCTGAGCAACAAGCCGTTTGTCACCCTTTTCCCCGGTGCCAGTATTGCACCAAGGAGATGGGGGGCTGAAAAATTTCATCAACTGGCGGGAGTTCTCAACGCCAGGGAATTTGATATAGTTGTCATTGGAGATAAAGATGATCTAAGCGCTGGAGAAAGAATTATCACAAAAGAGGTCAGCGGCATAAACCTTGCCGGGCGGACAACACTTGCCCAGTCCGCGGCAATACTCGAGCGCTCAGAACTCTTAATCAGCGGCGATTCGGGGATACTCCATATGGCCGCGGGATTAGGGGTAAGAAGTGTTTCCCTTTTCGGTCCCGGAATCGCGGCTAAATGGGCCCCCCGTGGACAACGACATATTGTAATTAACAAAAACCTCCCCTGCTCTCCCTGCACAAAGTTTGGTTATACTCCCAAATGTCCTCGGCATACGATATGTATTAAACAAATATCAGTGGCGGAAATTTCCCGGGCGGCCCTGCGTCTTCTGGCAGGGCGATAAAGGTACAAACCAATTTGAACTCATCAGGAGCAGAACCTCAATTATTCACGGGCTGAAAAAAGAGAAGGGGCCCGGGTATTACGGAGGCATTCAGATTCTGGCCACAGGGATATTTTCAGGCATACTTCCGGAGACGGAGAAACACGGCGCTGGAGATACCCGCCGCCCCGAAGACCATACACATGACCATGATCTGATAACGGACGGCGATGAGTGGTGAGATGCCGGAGAGTATCTGACCGGTCATCATCCCCGGCAGAGAGACCAGACCCACGGCAAAAAGAGAGTTGGTAATCGGGATCAGCGAGGTCTGCAGGGCTTGAACCCTGGCCTGCTGATAATTTTTACCGTTTAGGATCTCCGACTCAAAACGCTCGGCCCCCAGGCTCACCGCGTTCATGGCATTGGCAAAGATCATCCCGGCCAGGGGAATGATATAGCGTGGATTAAAGGT
>VAPM010038396.1_pt1 | contig 10228 bp, 12 predicted proteins | sample 3395091 | NCBI WGS metagenome assembly VAPM01 (sample SAMN08290445, study PRJNA428436) | hydrothermal vent metagenome | isolation source: Deep-sea hydrothermal vent chimney 3 | place: Pacific Ocean: Juan De Fuca Ridge | reverse complement strand
TAAAACGCGGCAGGGCATCCATGGCGGTGAGGCCGGCGTTGCCCAGATAGCTTTCGCCATCGACTTCGAACACGGTGTCGTCGGTGGCGGTGACGGTGATGGTGCCGAAGTGGCGGACGATGTCACGGCGGCTCATGTGGCGATGGAAGGGGCGGATAATGACATCGAAGGTGTTATTCGCCACGTCGACGCCGGCCAGCGGGCCACGCAGGCGGTGGGTCTTGAATTTCTCCACATCCAGCTCGGCGAGCAGGAAAGGTTCGACAGTAACGATGGGGTCGGGGCTGAATGCAACGCTGTTGGAGGCCTTGAGATCGAAGTCCAGGGTCAGGTGCGCAGGTACGCCGGGGACGATGCGCAGGGAGTTTCGGCCCTCCAGTTTCACCGCCAAGGTCAGCTCGGTGATGGGGTTGCCGTCGGCATCGACGATGTTGTCCACCTTCACGGCATCGCCGTTGGCGTCTTCCACCTGGATGTCGGCGTCACTGTAGTCCAGCACCATTTCGGCCTGTACGTAGAGGCCGCTGGAGACGGTAGCGACGGTGAGGAATTCGGTCATTTCCGTGTACTGGGCGAAGTCGACCCGCGTGCTCAGGGGCAGTGTATGCACCACTTCACCGCTGGCTTTGGTAAGGGTGAGGGACTTGACGTCCACGGTGTAGGTGGCGAAATCGCCTTCGGCATCGGTGAGACCGATGACCAGTTCACCATCGGCGTCGCTGCTGTCGCCGTTGTCATTGGCGCAACCGCCGAGGATGAAGGCGGTCAATAACAGGAACAGGGCCGACAGCAGGGTGGCAAATTTGCCGCGCCGTTGGCCGAAGGGGGTGTGCATTTTCATTATTTAATCCTCACTAGGGGTGTGTCGCTGGGCATGCTTGAGATGCCGTACACCTGTTTAAACGCGGCAGGGGAGGATTGGTTGACAGGGGGTGGAAATTTTTTATGGCTTGAATTGCAGTTTTGGAAATTGTGGGAGCGGCTCATCGCGGCCAACGCCCACTCCGCTACCAGCTGTACACGGCACCCACCCCCGCGTACAGGGTGCTGCCACCACTGATCTCCGGCATGCGTAACAAACCGCCGTTGAGGCGCAGGTGCCATTGGCGGTCGAGGTCGATGGAAAGACGCACGCTGGTCAGCCAGCTGACCAGGCCGTCCACGGCCGAGACGCTGCGGTATTCATCCACGCTCAGCAGGGCGCGGCGAAAGGCGTAGCGCAGGCCGGCACTCATACCATATTCCTCGAAGCCCATGACCAGCTCCAGCGCCAACGGTGAAAACAGACGGATCACCCAAGGGTTGGTGGCCAGCGGGGCCAGGTCACGGTCGTAGTCATGGGCGGACAGGCCCAAGGCAAAACCCCAGGCTCCCCAATAGTAGTTACCGTCAACGCGAATGCCATAGCTCTCGATCTGCCACTCGTCAGGGCAGGTGGAAAAACGGCGGCAAAGATCCGACGTCGAAAGGACGATATCGCGCCACTGCGGACGAACGGCGAGGGTCCAGTCGAGGCTGTTGTATGCCAGAAATCCGCGTACGGTGGTGCTGGTGATGTGGTCTTCCCTACCCCACTGTTCCAGCTCGGCACCGTAGTTCAGCGTCTGCAGCGGGTCGTTGACCATGCCGATGAGGAAGGACTGGGTGGTATAGTTTGAGAACTCGTTGTCGATGGACGTCTGCACGGCGGAGAACAGCAGCCGCGGGCCGCCAATGGCGAGGTCGAGATCGAGGTACAGGTCGCTGCGGCCGTCATCACCGGCACTCCACTCCACGCTCAGCAGCGAGGGCAGTTCGTCCAGCAGATCATCCTGCGCGCCATTTTGCGAAAATACGGGCACGCTGGCGCACAGCAGAACAAGACCATACAGCAGCTGCCCCGGTAAACATCCACCTTTCCACCGTCTGTGCGCTAGCAAAATATTCCCGCAAGACAGCGAATATCCACCCGGCCATCAAGCAGTGAAACCTGCGGCATTAATAATGATATCGACATGAAATAATGGTCAGTCGCTGGTCGTCGATGACGTAAACCAGACGATTCGTTCCATCTATCCTGCGAGACCAGAAGCCGGACAGATTTTCCTTCAGGGGCTCCGGCTTGCCGATGCCTTCAAAGGGGTTTCTTTGCGTGTCCGCAATCAGTCTATTGATGCGTTTCAGGGTTTTCCTGTCCTGGCCCTGCCAATAGACATAATCAGACCATGCCTCATGGGTCCAGGCAAGGATTTCAATCATTGCTCAGCCCGTGCTCACTAACCTTGCCGGCCCGATATTGCTCCATCGACCGTGCAAGGTGCGCAGCATTGGCAGGGCTTTTCAACAGATGAACCGTTTCCATCAGTCCATTAAATTGCTCGAGTGACATGACCACCGCGTCCTCGGCATCCCGGCGGGATATGATGGTGTAATCGGCGTCATCCACCACCTCATCCAGCACGCTCTTCAGACGATTTCTGGCCTCTGAAAAATTGATCACCCTCATAACTCGCACCTCTCTTGAACAAGATATGGGACAAGTATAACCTGTCCAATATATTGTGCAAGTTTGACGAGCTCAGCGGCGCCTCTGCTGACGCAGTTCCTGACGCTGGCGGGGCGTCAGGTGGCGGATGTGTTCGCGGCGTTCGACGAAGTGACGGCGCTGCTGCGGCGTCATGCTACGCCAGCGTTCACGCAGGGCTCGGCGACGATCGGTCGGCAGTTGGCGGAACTGGCGGTATTGCTCACGCAGGTGTCGACGCTCTGCCGGCGGCAGGGTCATGAAGCGTTCATAACGCTGACGCACGCGGGCGCGTTGTTGCGACGGCAAATGCTTCCAGCGCTCGAAGCGTTTTTTGAAGCGTGCACGTTGTTTCGGGGAGAGTTGTTTCCAGCGCGCCACGCCCTTGCGCAGATTCTGCTGGCGCTCGGCGGGCAGTGTATCCCAGCGGCCCTTCAGCGGGGCCAGCAACTTGCGCTCCTGCTGTGTCAGGCTGTTCCAGCCGGTACCGACGGCGGTGTCGTTTCCTGCCCACACGGCCAGAGGGGCGAACAATATCAACACAAACATTATGGCTCTAGTCATCGCTTTCTACCTCTGTGTCCTTCGCCTCAGTCGGCATCGCGGGCGTATCTTCGGCCTCCAGCGCGTCGAGCATCTGCAATGGGTCGATCCATTCGCCATCGGCGTCTTCCCAGCTGCCGAGGAATTCCAGCAGCGCCAGATCCGGCGCCTGCGTATCTTCTTCCGCCGCCATCACGCCAGGCGACAGGGACAGCAGTCCCAGCACCCCCAACAAAGAAAGGCAGCGGTTACCCATTGTCGTCTTCCGTGGGGGCACCCTCAGCGATCCAGGCGTAGAACTCCAGATCGGCGTAAAACTCCGGGTCGGCCTCATCGCTGAGCAGGGCGATGTCTTCCAGCGCGGCGAAGCTGTCGTCCATCGGCGGCACCTGCCACAGGCTGACGGTCAGCACTGCCACTGTGGCGGCCGCAGCCAAGCCGCTGGCCGGCAGCAGCCAGACGGGCCTACGCGGTCGCTTGCCTGCGGCCAACGCCTCACGGCGGGCAGCGTTCAAGCGGGTCTGTGTGGCGCCATCGATGCGTTGCTCGGCCTCGTCCAGTGTGGCCTTGGTTTGTCGCAGAAAGTCATCCTGCCGCTCGTTCATGGCCAGTGATCCTCCAGTTTGTCGCGCAGTGTCTGCACCGCGCGGAAATAGTGTGTCTTGACGCTGCCGGCGCTGATACCCATGGCCGCGGCCGCTTCCGCCACGCTCAGCCCCTCCCACTGCCGTAGCAGAAAGGCCTGCTGCTGGCGCAGGGGCAGCGCATGCAGGGCGGCATCCAGGGCGTCGATGGCGTGTTGCGAGGCCAGCTGCCCGTCCGGGCCGGGGGCCTGGCTGGCGATGGTGGTTTCCAGCGGATCGCCCGCCAGTTCATCATCCGCCGCCCCCTTGGCAAAACCCAGCCACTGTCGCCAGCGATTGCGCACCTGATTGCGCCGGTACCAATCGTGGATCACGCTCTGCACGATGCGCTGAAACAGCGGACCCCACTCGGTTTCGGGGTGCCCCGCGTAGCCTTTCACCAGGCGCAGCATGGCATCCTGCACGATATCCAGGGCATCCTCGCGGTTGCTGGTGGCGATCCAGGCCATGCGATAGGCCCGGCGTTCCACGCCGACGAGAAAACGATCCATTGCCTGCGTTGATTCCAGCCTGTGTTCTCCATCGAATCCTGCCTGCGCCCATTCTGGCCGCGAGGGGCAATGGCTGTCTACGGCATCCCGCATCCGGGCTATGCTTCTATTACTTAACGCGGCAGTCAGCCTTTGGTTGACAGAGGGGTGTAAAATCCTGCTGGCAGCCCTTAAAGAGAACAACGATGAGCACACAGAAACAGGCATTCGCCGAACGACTCAACGACGCCTTGGACAATATCCGTTTCCCGCCGCTGGGCAAAGGCCGCCTGAGCCGCTTATCAGAACTTCTCGGCACCCGGCAGCAGGAGACCGACCGCTGGCTGAAGGGCGTGGATTTCCCTCCCACCTCGGTACTGGTCAAGCTGGCCGAGCTGACCCAGACACGATCCAACTGGCTGCTTTCCGGCCAGGGTGCAGCCTTCGAGCCGGGCAGGCACCCCCTCGGTGCAGGTAAGATTCCGCCGGCGACGGGCAAGGAAAAACTCAGCAAGGAAGCACTGGAGCTGGGACTAAAATGGATGAAGCTGCCACGACAGCAACGCCAGGCCATTGCGCGGGTGGTGGAGGAGCTGGTGGGGGATGGGGGTTGAGGTGGTTTTAGCTGTGGAGCGGGCTATGCCCACGATAACTATGTCTGAAAAACCTCTGTGGGAGCGGCTTCAGCCGCGAATAATGGCTGGCCCTATTCGCGGCTAAAGCCGCTCCCACAATTTCTAAAACTATAATTTCTGTGATGAAAAATAAACTATCGCGGGCATGGTCCGCTCCTACAATCTCAAGATCGTCAGAAGCGCATCACCAAACCAGCGGTAATATCCACCTGCATCAGCGATGAGCCACCACTGACCGCGATATTACAACCGCCACTGCCGCAGAACAGGCTGCCGCTGTAGTAATTGAAGGGCAGAAGCAGCCGGCCCTGCAGATTCAGGCCCAGGTGTTTACTAAGCATCACCTCCATGCCCAGGCCGAAGTGCATGGAAAACCGGGTTTCGCTGGAATAACTCGAATCGCGCGGTGAAAAGTGGGTCACGCCAAAGGTGCCCATGCCATAGGTCTGTATCCTTCCCTCGTTAATCACCTTGGTGCCACCGAGCTGGTAGTGGTCCACGCGCATGCCGAACAGGTCTCGGCTCACACTGCTGAGGTCGAGCTTTTCCTCCACCGTCGTGTCGTAGGTGGAGAAAGAGAATCGCATCCGGGTGGCTCGGCTGCCACGGTAAGGAAGATCCAGGTTGACGCCATAGTCCGCGGTTTCTTTGATGCGCAGCTGACCGTCGCGGGTGTTGACCGTGCCGCCGAAGACCCAGCCGGTGAAGGGCGTGATGGTGAATTCCTCACCGGCCACCAGGGCTGGCACCGCCAGCATCAACACGACGCCCAGGGCCATCCACCCCAACGGCCTTGCCTTCGCTGCATTACCCTCGCTCATGGCCGTCTCGCGTTTTTCACTTCACGCCTCTCCTTCCTCGGCCCGCTCCTTTTGTTGCAAGGCCCACATCTCCGCATAGCGCCCCTGCGCCGCCAGCAGTGCCTGATGGGTGCCGCGCTCGATGATGCGCCCGGCATCCATCACCAGGATCTGTTCGGCATCGACGATGGTGGACAGGCGGTGGGCGATGACCAGGGTGGAATGGCCGTGGCTGGCCTGTTTCAGGGCGCCAAGGATGGCCTGTTCGGCATGGCTGTCCAGGGCCGAGGTGGCCTCGTCGAAGATAAGAACCTGCGGCCGCTTGAGAATGGCGCGGGCGATGGCGACGCGCTGCTTTTCACCGCCGGAGAGCTTCAGGCCGCGCTCACCGACGCGGGTGTCGTAACCCTCCGGCAGGCTGACGACGAAGTCATGCAACTGCGCCAGACGCGCCGCTTCGATGACCTCATCAAAGCTGGCATCCGGACGGGCGTAGCGCAGGTTGTATTCGATGCTTTCGTTGAATAGCACCGTATCCTGCGGCACGATGCCGATGGTGGCACGCAAGCTGGCCTGGGTCACGTCGCGGATGTCCTGGCCGTCGATAAGGATGCGCCCGCCGGTGACATCATAGAAGCGGAACAGCAGCCGCGCGAGGGTGGACTTGCCCGCCCCGCTGTGACCGACCACAGCCACTTTATGCCCCGGCGGGATGGTGAAATCGACGTCGTGCAGGATGGGCCGCTCGGGCTGGTAGGCAAAGTCCACGTGCTCGAAGCGCACCTCGCCGCGAGTAACCTCCAGCTCGCGGGCATCGGCCTTGTCGGTGATCTCCGGCTTTTCGTCAAGCAGCTTCACCAACTGGTCCATGTCGGTCAGCGAGTGGCGCATCTGCCGGTACACCATGCCGAGAAAACCCAGCGGCATGAACAGCTGCAGCAGGAAGGCATTGACCAGCACGAAGTCGCCGATGCTCATCTGCCCGTCAATGACCTCGGCGCTAGCGAAGAACATCACCACCGTCACGCCCACGGCGATGATCGCGGCTTGACCGAAATTGAGCACGGAAATGGAAGTCTGGCTCTTTACCGCGTTGGCCTCCCACTGGTCGAGAGTGCGGTCGTTGCGCTCCACCTCCAGCCTTTCGTTGCCGAAGTATTTCACCGTCTCGTAATTCATCAGGCTTTCGATGGCCTGGTTGCTGGCCTCGGATTCAAAGCGGTTCATGGCCAGGCGATATTCCATGCGCCAGTTGATTACAGCAAAGGTAAAAGCAATGTAGGCCGCCACGCTGGCGAAGATCACCACGGCGAACACGGCATCGTATTGGCTGAGCAGGATACCGCCGACCAGGATGAACTCCACCGCCACCGGCAAAATACTGAAGGCCATGTAATTGAGGATGGTGCTGAGGCTGGCGGCGCCGCGCGCGAGGTCACGCGAGATGGCACCGGTCTTGCGCTCCAGATGAAAGCGCAGCGACAAACGATGTAGATGCTCCAGAGTGCGCAGGGTCAGGCGGCGCATGGCACGGTAACGCACGCGGGTGAACAGCACATCGCGCAGCTCACCGAACAGGGAACTGCCCAGCTTGGCCAGGCCATAGGCCAGCAATAGACCCACCGGCAAGACGACAAGAACCTGATCCGCACTCACATCCAGCCGGTCCACCAGTCCCTTGAGTGCCAGCGGCACGCCCACATTCGCCACCTTGGCCAGAACCAGACAGCCCAACGCCAGCAACACCCGGCCGCGGTATTCCCACAGATAGGGCAACAGGGCGCGGATATTGGCCCAGTCGTTGCGGTCGGCGCTGGGGGCCGCTGTGTATCGGTAGTGTGCGGACATACGATAACCCTTATTTTTCAGCAGTTATTTGCCTCGCGCGGGCTGGGCGCCACTATAGAGCCCACTTCTCCCAATTGCACTCGCGGATCGCAAAAAAAAGCTAAATCTGGCCTCACAAGCGCCGATAGGACTGGCAGCCGTGTCAACTCGGTATGACCAGATGTATCCCAACGATGGACAAGCTCCAACTTCAGCCCGTGTCCATCCCCGGCAAAAAGTAAACTTGTGATTGCTAAGCTTCGCACATTGACCTTGACTCTGCTGCTCTCTGCCACTCTGCCCATTGCCTCGGCACAGACCAGGGCCGATGCGGAGGCCCAGTATGAACGGGGAAAAAAATTGTTCTCAACTTACTGTACCCGTTGCCACGGTAAGGATGCCGATGGCGAAGGTCGTATGGTCAAACGGCTGTATCGCAAACTGAAAACCCAGCTGCCCAGTAATTTCACCTTGGGAATTTATTCAGATCGTCCGGTGGAATACCTGCGCAAGATAATTACCTCTGGCGGTGAAAATAATTCCATGAGCAAGCACATGCCACCATTCGGTGAAGAATTGTCAGCCAAAAATATCGATGACCTGGTGTACTTCATCAGGAAAACGCCGGAAAAGCATGCCAGGACCATCAACCCGTAAACGACCCTGGCCAGAAATACGTCATATGAAACAAATGAACTACAGAGCATTTCAGAGGAACCCATCGTGTTAAAGACTCTCGTAAAAGGTCTATCCCATATTGGCTGGCGTACCAAGATACTCAGCCTGTCAGGCTTGTATATTTTACTGATTCTGGCGGTCGGCCTGTTTGGCGCCTACACCATCTATCAGCAAAACCTGGGTATGGAAAACATGGTCCAAAAGGCACAACCCCGGGTCGATCTCGCCACCAATGCGCGAGTCGCCGTGGTGGAACTGGGCCGTGCCCTGGCCAACGTCATTGCTGCCGAACAGAAGAAAGAAATCCGCCGTGAGTCCGTGGCTGCGATTCGCGCCCTTTCCATGCTGGATGAGCAGGTTCAAACACTGGCCACCAATCTTCCCGACAGCCAGGAGGTCAAACAGCTGACGCCGCTGATCGAAATACTGCGCCCGACACAGATGCAGGTGATCAAGGCGGCAAAGAAAAATAACGACAGTGAAGCAATGGAAAAGATGCGCAGCATCATCGAAGACTCACATAAGATTGATGAGCTTTCTCTGCAGTTGGTAGAAAAAGAACGCGGTAAATTATCTGAGATGCAACGTATTTCCAGTGAAAAAAGCCATACCGTTATCATCGTCATGGCCACGATTATCGGCATCGGCCTGGTCATCGGCATACTCGCCAGTTTTTTGGCAGCCTACCTGGTCACCAAGCCGCTGGGCATGATCGAAAAGACCATGACCGCCATCGCCGACGGTAATCTGAAGGTTCATATCGATGATGCAGGCACCGACGAGATCGGCCGTACGGTCAATGCCATCAGCCGAACCGTTCGCAACCTGCACGAGATCATTTCCAAAATCCGCAGCGGCGCCCTGCAACTGGGTGAACAATCAAACCAGGTGGGGCAAGCGGCCGAGGTGGTCAATGAAGTCTCCACCAAACTGCATGACAGTGTGGTGGAGATTCAGGATGACACGGCACTGGTCACGTCGGTGACCGACAACGTCGCCGCCAGACTGGGCGAGACGGCTGAGGCGGCGCAACAGACTTCAAAGGCGACCCGTGAAGCCTCCGAACAACTACTGGCGACGGTCAGGGAATTTGAAAAATTTCAGGCGGATATGGAAAGCACCGCCAAGGCGACGCGAGAACTGTCAAGCGCGGCCGATGAAGTCACCAGCATCACCGACACCATTCGCGATATCTCATCACAGACCAATCTACTGGCACTCAATGCCGCCATCGAGGCTGCACGTGCCGGAGATCACGGGCGTGGATTCGCCGTCGTCGCCGATGAGGTCCGCCAGTTGGCCAAGCGCACCGAAGAGGCAACCTCGGAAATTTCCGGTCTGGTCGAGGGTATTTCCGGCAGCGTCAGCACCACGGTCGATGCCCTGGAAAACAGTGTTGGCAATGCGAAATCCAATATAGATCGCCTCACCAGCCTGGCCGATGAAACCACCCTTAGCAGCCAGCGTGTGCAGGAAATGCGTACCAGCATGATGGAGGTGGACGATCTGATGGTGTCGCAGGGTCAGGCCGTACAACGCATCACATCAACCGTCTCGGCCCTGGTCGATGTCTCATCGGACGCCAACCAGCAAACCATTGAACTCAGTGAGTTGTCAGGCAATCTGGATGCCGCCGCCACGGATCTGAACAAGGTCGTCGACAGATTTAACCTGTAACCGCAAAACACCCTGGATGACGGCAAAGTCACTGGCATATTTACTTTAATGGCCTAATATCTGTTAGGTTTGCAAGAAATTAATTTCATTCTGCAACTATTACAAGCAGAAAAATGATCAGCGAGAAAGAGAGAGGAGACCTCATGAAAACACATTCCACGCTTACCCGCATGGCTCGTAAGGTACTGTTTATTACCTGCCTGGGCACAGCCGCTATGAGCGTACAGGCTGCCGAAGACTACAGCAGCTTTCTGAGGCCTGCCGAAATTCCCCAGCCGGACAACAACCGCATTACCACAGCACGCACCGAACTGGGAAAGATGCTGTTCTTCGATCCCCGTCTCTCTGGCTCCAACTGGATCAGTTGTGGCACCTGCCATAATCCGGCCCTCGGCTGGTCCGATGGCCTGCCCACCGCCATTGGCCATGGCATGGGTGTCCTGGGACGCGC
>VAPM010200637.1_pt1 | contig 10236 bp, 13 predicted proteins | sample 3395091 | NCBI WGS metagenome assembly VAPM01 (sample SAMN08290445, study PRJNA428436) | hydrothermal vent metagenome | isolation source: Deep-sea hydrothermal vent chimney 3 | place: Pacific Ocean: Juan De Fuca Ridge | reverse complement strand
CGTTTAACACCGAGATCAATTGCGGCTTTGCGAATGCGAAGGGCGATCTTCTGCATGTTTTCATAACTGCCGATAAACATACCAAAGTTACCGGCTTCAGACGCATAGGAACTCATGGTCCAGCTCGCCCCGACTTCATGGAAAACCTTGGCATAACCAATCAGTCCGTCAACATGAGGCTCGGCAAAGAAATCAGCAGAAGGGGTGACCAGCAATATTTCCGCGCCTTTTTGATCCAGCGGGAATTTAACTGCGACACCGGTGTCTTCTTCAACTTCTTCTTCTAATCCTTCAAGCGTATCTACCAACGCACGCTGAGGCAGGCCGAGGTTATTACCAATGACGTAAACCTTGCCCATAATTTCATTACAGTATTTCTGACCTATGCCCACGCTGTCCATGATTTCACGTGCGGCCATGGAAATTTCAGCAGTATCGATACCGTAGGGGCAATAAACAGAACAGCGACGACATTGTGAACACTGATGAAAATAAGCGTACCAGTCATCTAAAACGTCTTTGGTAAGATCAACCGCACCAACCAGTTTGGGGAAATATTTGCCCGCGAAGGTGAAATAGCGACGATAAACTTTGCGCAGTAGATCCTGACGCGCAACCGGCATGTTTTTAGGATCAGCTGTACCAATATAATAGTGACACTTGTCAGTACAGGCACCGCACTTTACGCAGGCATCCAGATAAACCTGAAACGAGCGATAGCGCGTTCTCAGATCAGTCATTTTATCCAGCGCAACTTGTTGCCAGTTCTCGACCAGCTCACCTGGAAAACCTAGAGGCTCCTGAAACTGTGGTTTGGCAACATAAGGCGAACTATGCGCCATCGTCCCGTCAACATACTTCGGGATGTCCAGTGTTTCTTTTAATTTGGGTACTTCAAAATCTGCCACAACAGTGTCCTCAAACGTATGCGTAAGAAGTGCTTAACTTATTTAGCCTTCTCTGCTTCAAGTTCAGCAGCCCAGGGTGCCAGATGACGTTTTTCACGCGGGTTGTCAATCTGGTTACGAGTCGGGCTAAAGAAAATGCCGGGTGCATGCAACAACTTGCTGATTGGGAAAATAATCATCAGTGTTGCCACCAGTCCCAGATGTACAAGCAAAATAGGGTCGCTGGGTAAAGGTTGCAAATTAAAGGTCATCAGGCCAGAGAAAAATGCTTTCACGCCCACGATGTCGGTGTGGCTGACAAACTTCATCATCGCGCCACTGCCAGCAATAGAAAGCAGTAATGCCAGCATCAGGTGATCAGAAGGTGAGCTAATATAACGCACCCGATCCACCAGAATTCGACGCGCCCAGAGTCCACCTAGCCCCGCTAACATTGCGAAGGCCGCATATTTACCAAACGGTTGAATCAGCGGCACCCAGAACCAGATGATGCTGGTGTTATCAACAAAATAACGGAAGTGTCGCAGCAGGATAAGCAACAGCGCGACATGAAACATCCAGCCAAAGATCCAGATCCATTTATTGGATTTGAACAAGCTGGCAAATAGCACGACTTCGCGTGCCATTCTTAATACAACACCTGTCTGCGTAACAGGCGCAGGCGTCGTAGCGATTTTTAACGGAGCGGGCGTACGCCAATACTGGCGAATCTTATAAAACAGGCCGCCAACAAGTATTACGGTCGCGAGATAAAATAATATCGCATAGGATACGGACAAAGCCGACATGCCAGTGCTCCCTCTACGTTAAATTGAGAAGAAAAAAACTAATTTAAAAACAGGGCAGGCGTTAACAACGCCTGCTCTGATGTCTGCAATTATACGCAGCCAGTAGGCTTGGGCAGACCAGCATATTTACATGCCTGTTTGCCTGGGCCATAAGGGAACAGTTCGTACAGGTACTTGCTGTTACCTTTGTCTTTACCCAGTTTCTTACCAATAGCCTTGGTCAGAACACGTACGGCAGGAGCAATCTGATACTCTTCATAGTATTCACGCAAGAAGTTAATAACTTCCCAGTGATTGTCACTCAGTTCAGTATCTTCCAGTTTAGCCATAACATTAGCAACTTCTGGTTCCCAATCGTTCAAATTAGCCAGGTAACCTTCTTCATCGGTTTCCATTGATTTACCGTTTACTTCAATACTCATTTTGAGTTCTCCTCGTTCGAATTAGAAAAATAAAATTTAAAGCCAGGACTGGACTTTGTCGTTATCAGCAGCCAATTTTACAAAACCGCTATAATCAACAATAGTGATACCGTCAATCAAACGACTTTCATCCACGCCACGGGCTTTTAAATCAGAACCCAAAACATAGAAGTCCAGATTTTTCATGGCATTTGCAACCATATCACTGGCAACAGAACCTTTAGTGGCACCGTATACACCGTCTTCAATTAAAATAACAGCACCGCCCTTTGCAGCCAGGCGGATGCATGAATCGAGCGCACCACGTTCAAAGGGTGATTTATTTACTGTGTGTAACATAGGCATGATTATTCCCCTTAGAAGCTCAGGACAACGTCTTGCTGATCCATGATATCGACCAACTCGGCGGATGAAACAACATGGATTGAATCTTTCTCAGCCCAGTCGTCATCTTCGTCTTCATACGTCAGCTTCATAAGATCATCAACAGTTAAGCCACGCGCATCTAGCGATTCTTTTTCAACGTAGATTTTGTTGACATCATAATCACCAAGCGCATTATAAGTAGGCGAGAAGTTTTTGATGCCTAGCTCACTGGTATCCTGACCTTTGGCGATTTGAAACACGCCATCATCAGCAAATACCAGACTTACGTCTTGTTCAAACGCAGCACTAATTAAAATAACTTCGAGGGACTCCCACGCGTAGATCGTGCCGTAAGGTGCTTTACGATTTACAAAGAGGAACTTTTTTGTTTCTGACATTTCGTTTCTCCTTTAATCGCCGAACACTACGAGACGGTCACTTTGGATGCCCGCTTCAATTAACTGACCAAGACCAGAAATACGGAAACCGGGGGCAATATTATTGCCATCCTTGCCGTTACGTTCCTGTTCACCTTCATCCACAATACCGCGACGCTGTGCAGCCGCAACACAAACCACAAGATCCATGTTGTGTTTTTCTGCCAGTTCAGACCAGGCATTGACGATGTTGCGGTCATCCTGGGGTGGGGTGGTATAACGAGTACCGTTATTCACGCCATCATGGTAGAAAAACACACGAAAGATTTCATGACCCGCTTCAACCGCGGCGCTGACAAAATTCAGCGCTGTAGTTGAAGCCTCATGGGTATAGGGGCCTTCATTAATCTGTATACCAAACTTCATATAAGATTCCCTTAGAAACGGATGTGCGTAGACGCATTCAAACTGTTACGAGCGCCACGCCAGTTATCGATATGATACTTGGTGAAAGGCAGTTCGGTAACTTCAAAGAACTTCGGCCAACCGATGCGTTCAATCCAGTCGTTAATGCGTTCCCAATCTTTAGCGCCTTCTTTATAAGCCGCAAGAATTTGCTTAACAATTGCAGTCGCTTCAGGCCAACGAGGTGGGTTATTCGGAACACCGGCGGCAACCAGACGTTGGAATGTCGGTTTGCTACGTGCGTTGGAATGATTTCCACCCACCCAGATAGCCAGCTTGGAATGTTCTGGATGGTTGATCTGCATAGGAGGGCAAGGAGGGAAACACGCGCCACAACAGATACATTTCTTCTCATCAACTTCCAGAGAAGGTTTACCATCGACCATAGCTGGGCGAATAGCGGCAACCGGACAACGCGCAACAACGGTTGGACGTTCACAGATGTTACCGACCAGATCATGGTTAATCTTGGGTGGCTTGGTGTGCTGAACGTTAATCGCGATATCACCCTGGCCACCACAGTTAATCTGGCAGCAAGAAGTGGTGATATGCACACGGTTAGGCATGTTGCAATTTTTGAACTCATCAATGAGCTCATCCATCATCGATTTAACTACACCGGATGCATCAGTACCCGGAATATCACAATGCAACCAACCTTGAGTATGAGCGATCATCGCGACTGAGTTTGCAGTACCACCTACAATGAAGCCAGCATCTTCAAGCGCTTTAATCAGCGGCTCTACTTTGCTTTCATCATCAGTCATATATTCAAGATTACTACGCAGAGTAAAGTGAATATAACCATCAGCGAACTTGTCGCCAATTTCAGTCAGTTTGCGCAACGTGAAGGTATCAAGAATACGCTGAGTACCACATTTGACAGTCCAAACTTTGTCGCCATTAAGTGCAACATGAAGCAGTACACCTGGACGAGGATGCTCGTGATATTTCCACAAGCCAAAGTTTCTGCGCATCACAGGATGCATGTACTGAAATCCGTCAGGACATCCGGATTCAATTGGCGAACGCATATCTGCTAAAGCCATGTTTATCTCCTGATTTCTTTAATTATTAAATTAATGAGTAAAATATCAGCTAACGATTAGCTGGCAGCCTGTTCAGCTTTGCGAGCAAACCATTTTTCGGCTTCTTCATCCCAGCCATCCATACGGACATAGGAACACTGACGCGGAGCAGAAATCATATTCGGATCTACTTCAACACCAATGCCTTCGAGATAGTTAACCAGACCAATACGTTCGATCATTTCACCAGTACGCTCATGTTCCAGCGCATTTTCAGCAAAGAAGTCAATCATTTCACCGGCCAGTTCAACCAGTTCTTCGTAATCTTCCAGGGTTTCCAGCTTCTTGAAGGGAACTACAACGGTACCCATCAGATCACCAATCTTCAGCGTACGTTTACCACCAATAAGAATGGTTACGCCTTTGTCATCACCCGGAGACAGTGCTTTGGTCATGACGTTCAGGCAATGCATGCAACGCACACATTCATGATTATCAACGGTCATGGTGTCATCGTCATTGAGCTTGATGCAGTTAGTCGGGCAACGGCTGGTGACGTTATCTAATACATAGTCACGGCCTTTAAGTTCAACGAAGGCTTTAACTTCAGCCTGGTCGACTTTCATTTCATCACGCCAGGTACCGATAACCGCGAAGTCAGCACGCTCAATCGCGTTCTGGCAGTCATTCGGGCAACCGGATACTTTAAACTTGAATTTATAAGGCAGGGCAGGGCGATGCACGTCATCGGTAAATTCATTTACCAGATGGCGGTGAATGCCGTGTTCGTTACAGCAGGACTGTTCACAACGCGCGGCACCAACACAGGACATCGCAGTACGAACACAGGGTCCAGCACCACCCATATCCCAACCGTAGTCATTGATTTCGTCAAAGAAACCCTGAGTGCTCTCAGTATCAACACCAATAAACATAACGTTACCGGTCTGACCGTGGAAGGTCACCAGACCCGAGCCGTATTTTTCCCAGCTATCACATAACTGGTTCAGCATGTCGGTGGTGTAGTGATTACCTGCGGGTGGCTGAATACGAACAGTGTGGAATTCTTTTGACTCAGGGAATGCATCTGCAACTTCTGAGAAACGAGGAATAATACCGCCGCCATAACCAAAAACAGAAACCGTGCCGCCTTTCCAGTAACCCTTACGTGTTTCGTAAGAATGTTCCAGTTGACCCAGCAGACCGCTAACTACGGTATTAATGCGTTCATCTGGATGATCGTCTCTAAGACGTTTGAAACCGGAAATAAAGCTGGGCCAAGGACCTTTTTCCAGCTCGTCCAGCATCGGTGTTTCGTAAATCTTTTTCGCCATGGTGTTCTCCTTAAAAGGGGTAACCTGTTTTAAAGTTATAAAGACAAATCTTCTCTTAAAAATCTCACAATTTGTGGGATTTGGACGTCTGTTCCAGTATGGGCGCAGTCTATTGTGCTAACCCACATTCTGAAATCTCACTGATGGGGTGAATTGGCTAGCCCCGCTTATCCCAAAGGGGATATAGCCAATCAGCGACAGTTTCGAATCCATCCGCTTATATTCTTCCGATTCCCTCGTTTATACAAAATAAGTAACTGTTAATACTCTAGTTTCTAGTTATATAGCAAGCTGGATATTCAGTTTGCCGCCGCTGAGTGGTTTAATCTCAACCGCCAGATGCGACAGCTCAAGTTTGTGGGGATTTCTTCCTTCTCCCCGTACTGCGTGCGCGTATCATACGCAGGAACCGAATAAATGCAAATATTGAAACCAGATCATAAATCAAGTCCACAACCTGAGGTAAATATGCCCTGGATGCCGAAAACAGGATGCTTTAGCCTGGATGATCACGATGCCTATGCGCGTTGGCGGGATCTGAAATTAGCGGGCTACCCGACAAACATGGACGAGTTGCGGGTAGAAATTGAAAATCCCTTAGCCTTGACTACAACTGAAAAAAGGGCGATTTTCGAGCGTAGCCAGAAAAGCAATATGCTGATCTACCAGTTTAAGCATCCAAGCGGCGACCCGGCTGACAAATTACAGGTGAAAAAACTCGGTGAACAACTGGGGTTATTTCGCCTCGACAGTAACCTGTGTGCGGATAATGACAGCATTAGCTCACTCAAGGTTAGCCACGGTGGGCGTCAGCGCAGCTATATACCCTATTCAAATCATCAAATAAGCTGGCATACTGACGGCTACTATAATCTGCTTGATCAGCAGATTTATGCCATGCTGCTGCATTGCGTTAGCCCGGCTGCTGAGGGTGGTAGTAATATGCTACTGGATCCGGAAATAGCCTACATCCACTTGAGAGAGACTAATTCTGACTATATATATGCGCTGATGCATCCTCAGGCCATGACTATTCCGGCCAATGAGGAGCAGGGCACGGTCATCCGTGCCGCACAATCAGGCTCCGTTTTCTCCATTACTGAAACTGGCCAGCTGCATATGCGCTATACCGCGCGCACGCGCAGTATTGAATGGCGTGATGATAAAATGACTCAGGCGGCAAGAGAATGTTTAACGGCATTTTTAAATAGTAAGTCTGAATACATTTTCCAGCACCGGCTCGAGGCCGCAGAGGGCGTGATTTGTAACAATGTGTTGCATAATCGCAGCGCTTTCGACGATCAGGGCGAACCGAGGTTGTTATATCGGGCACGTTACTTTGATCGCCTGCAAGCGCCCTAAATTATTTTAATGAAGCCATATATAGCTTTGTTCAACATTCAACGCAAATACGGATAAAATACATGCTCTGGTTAAGTGAATTACTGATGCAACGCCATGATCTGGACAGTTTTGACGGTCTGGTCAAGGCGATTGAGGAGAAGGCCCAACAGGGTGAACGGTTTTTTAGCATGGATGTAAAACCACCATATTCAGATACGCCCGAAAACTGGGAAGAACGGCTGGAAGCCATTTTTACCAGTGTAAAAACCTGAAAGGTTCGCACTATGAAGCAAAGCTTCTGGACAGAAGAAAAAGATAGCAAGATTAGCGGCATTGTCTCCGATGAGATAATGGATTATGTCTTTGCTATTCGCTGTAAGTGTCTGCCCTATGAGCATATGTTTGCTCTGCATCAGGCCTTACAACAAGCCTTGCCCTGGCTGGAGGACGAACCGCTGACCGCAATTCATCCTATATATGGTGCGGAATCTGGCAATGGCTGGTTGCGTCCAGAAGGTAGTGAGGGCGAGTTAATGTTTATCTCGCGGCGGCAGAAATTGACCCTGCGGATGCCAAAAACCCGGCAGACGGAGATGGAAAATCTGGTTGGCCAAACGCTGGAGGTTGATGGACATGCCCTGACCCTGGGTAAGATGGAAGCTCGTCTGCTGAGTGACTCACCGATTATTTTTGCCCGTTTTGTGGTCAGTGATGAAGGCCTGGATGAAGCCGCCTTTCTTGAACAGATTGCGGTTCGGGCGCAGGCCATGAATATCTATGTACGCAAAATGTTGGCAGGGATGGAGCGGCAAATCGCCACCCCTGAGGGGATATTACACACCCGCAGTTTAATGCTGGCCGATCTGCAACAGGACGAGTCCGTTCGTCTACAGCAGCGTGGATTAGGCAGTCATCGTCATCTCGGTTGTGGACTGTTTTTGCCACAAAAAGGCATCAAGCCCGTCAATCCAGATGGTTAATCTGTAGCTGCGATGCCAGCCGGACAGGGTCTGACTGACGTCGCAGCTACAATGACACAGAACTGATTTTATTTTATCGTTTTAATTATATTAGGAGAAAACTATGGGAATCGAAGTAAATGGCAGCACCGTTGAAACCACTGAAACGGGTTATCTGGTGGATCATAATGCATGGAATGAAGATATCGCAAAAGCCCTGGCTGAGGCCGAAGGTCTGGAATTAACCGAGAAACATATGGATGTTATCAATTATCTGCGTGACGAATACATCAACAATAATGCCAACCAGCCCAATGATCGTAATATGAATAAAGCCATGACCGATAAATGGGGACACAAAGTCTCCTCCAAAGAACTCTATGATTTGTTCCCGGGCAAACCCAGTAAGCAGGCGGGTATGGTTGCAGGCCTGCCTGAAACACGTCGTAAAGGTGGTTACTAGGCCGTAAAAACGCCACATAGACCAAAGTGGATATAGATACGGGCAGTGCTGGCTGGTAAATTCCGCTGCATGGAATAAGAATCCACCCGTTTTTAAATATACCTTTTTATATAGCAGGGGTTATAACATGAGTGAAAAAGCAAAATTAATTTCCAAGATGCTGGAAATGCAGAAAAAATTCATCGCCTATGAGCAGGAAAATGGCGTCACAATGGCTGATATGTATGTTGCCAAAGATGGTCACACCCTGCACAACTACCGTGAAGAATATGCTGAGTTAGCGGCTAAAGTTAATGCTATGGCACACGAAGAAAAAGGTTCCAAGCGTTTCTATTAATTTTAAATAGAAACAGGCACCTACGAAAGGCCGTCATTTTTGACGGCTTTTTTTATGCGGCCAGCGTCAAATTTGATACGCGTCCCGGTTAACAATTAAACAACTATTCTTAAAGGTAAGCAGATGAACCTCAATGTAGTGATCGATGGTGAATCCATGAATTTAAAAATAGCAGAAGCAATGCTGCAGGAGGCTGATGGCTTTTTCCAGAAAATGGATGCTGATATGGATAAGGGCTGGCAGATGAGTTTTACCTGGGTTGACAATCCGAACCCTGTGCAGCGTTGCCAGATTGCCGCAGACAAGCTGTATGGCGCTTATGAAATGGAAAATCAGAAACTGATGACCATGATGGGAGCGTATATTCTTTACAAACTTCCCGGCATTACCGAGATTCATATTTCTATCAACGGTGATATGAATGAAACCGCCGTGGTTATTCCTGCCCTCAGCAACCAAGGCTGAATACAGCCGGTATTTTGTTTGAACAAGCCGTTCTGGCTAGACCATCAACCCCCTTAAATCAAGCTGGGAAGCTAGGGTTTTTCCCTATTTGTGTAAGACATCACCATTACATTTAAAATCTGTGTGCTATGCTCAGTGTAACTATATTTTATAGCGGTAAATTTACTTATACATGAAACAGGTTATCTGCCGATAACTAAATCAGGCCAGAATAGTGAGTGCGCGGCTGTCGCGTGGAATTTTCTGGCTTAGTACGAACCATTTTAAATAAAGCGAAGTAATACATTATGTTGAACTATAAATCTAATGTAAATTCTCACTCTGAGCCAACTATCTCATACCCCAGAACGGCAGGATTTTCCCTGATCGAAGTGATGGTTGCCCTGGCTGTGTTTGCCCTTGTTGCTACGTTGGCCGTCCCCAATATTCGAAATTTTGTGCAAAATAATCAGATGAGCGCCAGCGCCAATAATTTGATGGGCAGTTTGGCACTTGCCCGTAGTGAAGCGATTAAGCGTAATACCCAGGTGAGTGTTTGCGCCAGTAATTCCCAGACTGGTTGCACTGGCGTTGACTGGAACAATGGCTGGATTGTCTTTGTGGATGGCGATGACCCCGGTGTCGTAGACGGCACCGACCAGATTCTCAATGCGGTACAGGGGCTGCCCGGCGGTATGGATTTAGCCTCTACTGATCCCTTTATCCAGTTCAAACCCAATGGTTCTCTGGCGGTTTGTCAGACTTGCTTGCTGGATATTGGAAAACGTAAAATTGCCTCATTGTTTGAAGCCGTGCGTGGATGGACTGCACAGGCAATTTACAAACTACTACCAATCAAGGATGTCTTTGCTGGTGGTGGTGGGCATGAAAATCATCACCGCGCTGGTGATGGTCATGGCCATCCTGATCCAGATTCTTCATCGGATTCATCGGATTCATCGGATTCATCGGATTCATCGGATTCATCGGATTCATCGGAT
>VAPM010214016.1_pt1 | contig 10237 bp, 4 predicted proteins | sample 3395091 | NCBI WGS metagenome assembly VAPM01 (sample SAMN08290445, study PRJNA428436) | hydrothermal vent metagenome | isolation source: Deep-sea hydrothermal vent chimney 3 | place: Pacific Ocean: Juan De Fuca Ridge | reverse complement strand
GGCTCCGCGGAACAGGCGAGAGGACCGGTCAATTGCGGTATCACCCAGACGATTGCGGCGGCGCGTGTCGCCTATAAATTGCTGATTTGCTCTGATGTCTCTCCGAACGGCGGCTCATTTCGGCCGCTCAAGGTAACGGCACCGGAACGAACAATTTTTTCGGCGCAGGAACCCGCAGCTTGTGGCTGGTATTTCTCCTCACTGGGGCTTTTGATTGACCTGGTCATTAAGGCGCTCGCCCCGGTTTTGCCGGAAAAGGCGGCCGGCGCTCACTACGGCGACTCGATGGTCATCACTGTTGCCGGGCAGGACCCCAGGAATGATGACGAATTTTACTTGATGATCGAACCAACAACCGGCGGGTGGGGTGCGTTCGAGGGTGGCGATGGCGAGAGTTCGTTGATCAACAATGTCAACGGCAGTTTCAAGGATATGCCGGTAGAGATTTTTGAAAGCAAATACCCGTTGCGGTTGCTGTCGTACGGTATTCGACCAGACTCCGGCGGGCCCGGTCGATATCGCGGTGGAAATGGAACCTACCGCGAGTATCTGGTGGAGTCGGATTCCGACCTGTCCTTGTGGTACGAGCGATCCATCACCACGGCCTGGGGTTTGTTTGGCGGTGAAAGCGGCCTGCCGCCGAACGTGATTGTGCAGCGGCCTGAAGAAGATAAACTCGAGTTGCTCAAGGTGAACGGAATTAAGGTCAAGAGTGGCACGGTAATAATGTCGCTGACCGGCGGTGGTGGTGGCTACGGGCTGGCGTTTGAGCGAGACGCGGATGCGGTTCGCCAGGATGCGATGGATGGCTTCGTTTCCATTGATCATGCGAATAGAGCGTACGGTGTGGTGCTATCAGATTCTTACGATATTGATGTCAGCAAGACGCGACAGCGGCGGAAAGAAATGCAGGCCAACGTTGGCCTTGCCCGGCAAGGCGTGGTCGCTCGTGACCGCATGTCACCTGTCATCGTACGCAACTGACTACCCGTCTCGCGCGCAAATTTACAGTAAGAAATTGCTTGATAGCGAATTCGAATAAGTACAACTTTCCCGCCAAATATGAGTGCTTCGATGGTGCTACAGCCTGTCCACCGAAAACCAGCGCTGCCTGCGGTGCGTTGCCAATCCCTGTGATACCCGCAGATACAGCCACTTCTTAAAGAGCAAGAGCGTTATTTTCGCAACTGTTGTGTTTTCGACACAAAAACTGCAGTTTGCGACTGACTCGCGCATTTGGGTAAGAAAGCCTTTCAAAACAGTGCTTGCAGGCCGTGATATTTACTGTCTGGAGCATTGGTGGTATAAAAGCACCCAGGCGTTGTGATGAAAACGCAACGTGTCTTTTTTTCAGCATAAGGGGAACCACCCATGTTTTCGAACATTAAACTGCGGACCGCAGTTCGTTTGAGCCTAGGAATGGGCGCAGGCGCACTGGCTGTCGGTTTTGCTCCCGGTGCGTTAGCACAGGATGCGAACTCAGCAGACGAGTCCTTGGAAGAAATTATTACTACAGGTTCGCGTATTAAGCGTGCGGATCTTGATAGCGCAAGCCCGGTGACCATCATCGATCGCGAAGCTATCCTGGCGCAGGGCATTACCGACATTGGTAACCTGATCCAGCGTATGCCATCGATGTCCGGTACACCGATTGGTACGACCACGAATAATGGCGGCAACGGTTCCGTGCAAATCGACCTTCGCGGAATGGGTGTGAATCGCACGGTAACATTGATCAATGGTCAGAGAACCATTGACGGCGGTGACTACCAGACGATCCCGGCAATCATGATCGAGCGAGTTGAAATCCTGAAAGACGGCGCATCCGCTATTTATGGTGCTGACGCGGTTTCCGGTGTTGTTAATATCATCACACGCACGGATTTCGAAGGCTTGAGCATTAGCGCGCAGACAGCCGATTGGTTTGATTCCGCCGGTGCACAGCAAAGCCTCGGCATCATTGCCGGAGCGACCACTGATCGCGGCCACATCATGTTCGGTGCGGAATACATCGATCAGGAAGAGGCCTTTCAGTCAGATACACCATGGGGTTTCCTGCAGGATTCCTATTACATTTACCCCACGGCCATCGGCGGTTGCGAAAATCAAGTTACCGCGCCCTATGATGGCACGCCGACGGGTGGCTGTTACCCAATCGGTTCGTCTCGTATCCCGGAAGGTCGTTTGAACTTCCTGACGCAAGGCAGATTCCTGGTTCCGAGTGCAGGCGCGGTAATGGTTCCGCATGACGGACGCACGTACAACTATGCGCCGGTGAACTATATTCAGACACCGTATCAGCGGCTTAACTTTTTCGCAGAGGGCGGTTTCGAAATTACCGAGAACGTCCGGTTTACGGGTTCGTTGCGAACCAACTCCCGTCGATCCGATCAGGAGCTGGCTCCGCTGCCGTACGACTCGAATATTTTCCCGTCATGGGAAGGCGTCTTTGGCGGTGCACCGGTACGAGGACTCTCCGGAGATAATTTCTATCTGCGTCAGGCAGTGGATGCCTACAATGCGGCAAACGGTACAGCGCTAATTTACGAGCCGCTGAGCAATGTTCGCCGCCGCATGGTTGAAATTCCACGCCATTTCTCACAGGACATTTCGCAGTACAACGCTGTCATGGGATTGGAAGGAACGTACAACGACCTGGATTGGGATGTCTTCTACAACAAAGGTTATCGCTCCAGGGTAGACAATGACCAGGGGCAGTTCTCAGGTGTGCGTTTGCAAAACTCTTTGGGGCCATCAGCCGATCTAGACGGTGACGGTACTCCGGAATGTTATGGAGACATTAGCGATCCGGCGACCCTGATCGTAGGCTGTGTATCGATGAACATGTTCGGCGGAGAAGGCACCGTTACCCAGGACATGCTCGACTATGTCGCAGTGGAACTGGTGGATACCACTGTCAGTGAGCAGGAATTGGCGGGCTTCAATGTCGCTGGTTCGATGCTGGACTTGCCCGGCGGTGAGCTGGGTTGGGCGGTTGGATACCAATATTGGGGCCAGTCGCTTAAGTTTACGCCGGACTCCGGCAAGGCACTGGGGCTCGTCACCGGTGGTACCGGACAAGGTACCGACGGTAGCTTGTACAACAACGCAGTTTATGGCGAGTTGTATGCACCGGTGTTTGACAACGGTACCCAATCCCTTGCGTTGAAAGCGGGTGTTCGCTACGACAGGTACAATCTGTTTAGTGGAGATACTACCTGGCAGGTCGGTATTGAATTCCAGGCTTTGGACTCATTGAAGCTGCGTGGAACGGCCGGTACGGCATTCCGAGCACCGACTATCTCGGAATTGTTCGCCGGTTTGGGGAGAAGTGCGCCGACCTATGTCGACCCATGCGATCCGAATGACTTTGACCCCACAGGCGGCACAATTGCTCCTTTCTGCCCGCAGGCGGCGGTCCGGACTGATTCGCAGGTCACATCGTTTGTTGGTGGTAATATTGCCCTCAAGCCGGAGACCGCTGATACGTTCACGGCAGGAGTCGTCTGGACACCAGAGTTTGGCAGTGGCGATCTATCGGTCACAGTCGACTGGTGGAGAATTGAACTGGATGAAGCCATCAGTTCCTTCGGTGTTAACTACATCCTGGAGCAGTGCTATATCGAGGGAGATGCATCGCAGTGTGCATTAATCACTCGTCGGAATGATGCTGATTTCACAATCAGTGGAATTATTGACAGTCAGGTAAACGTTGCCGCTCAGACTGGCGAAGGCGTTGATCTGGAAGTGAACTATGCCTTTGACACTAACATCGGGCAATTTGAGGCCGCATTGCTATGGGCACACATGCTTGAGCGCGAAAAAACTCCGCGTCCGGGTGAGCCTTCTGAAGACCTCCTTGGTCTGCATACCGACGTAACGGCAGAAGACGGCGGCACGTACGCTGAAGACAAGTTCAACGCGTCCTTGCGCTGGTCCAGAAACGATTTCTCTATCGGCTACAGGATGGAGTTCATCAGCGATATTAAGGCTGATGCACCGTTCGCTAACTACACGCAGTCGATCGACTCGCTCCTGTACCATGATCTGGTATTCAACTACACGTTGAATGCTCGGGGCTCAACCGAGTTGTCTTTGGGTGTGACCAATATTACGGATGAGGCACCGCCTTATATTGATGCAGGATTCAATGGCAAGACGGATCCGAATACGTATCGTGTGTTCGGAACGGGCTATTTCTTGCGTGTTTCGCACACGTTCGATTAGACCGGGTTAGTTTGATAAAACGATTAGGGCCGCTTTTTAGCGGCCCTTTTCTTATGCGGTGATTGTTTGCACCGAGCGGTGCTCACCCCATTACCACACACTGTCATCTTCGATTTTGATGAACAATGCTTCAGCCGCGTCGGCGAGCGTATCGCTCTTGCTACGGGCAGCCTCAAGTTGCCATTTCAGGGCAAAATGCCGGGCTGCTGCACGCGGTGTTGCCGCAGCCTGCGAGTTGAGTGTATCCGTTGGGGTTTCGCCGGAGATTGTCCAAAGAAAACGGTCATCGGAACCCTGTTCGCGAACCTGGCAGATCGTGGCGAGAAACGGTGATGACCACACCGATCGGGCTTCGAGAATTGGACTGTCGTAACTTCCGGAGTCGGAGGCCGCACGGACGGCCTCGTCAAGTTGCCGTTGTAGCCAGGGCTCGACGTCCTTCTGCGAGTCATCCGCGGCAGTTACGGCATCTCCGAGCACTGCTGGGCCTCGATTCCCGACCAGTACCCAGGCGAGCGGCGGTGCATCGACAGATGTTGCCAATACCGATGCGAGCTCTATGGTGAAACCCTGATTCTGCAACTCGGCGCAGATGCCCTCAAACGTGTCTTCATCCAGAGCGCTGTCGCACATTGATCGCATTCGTTCGGCGTACGCGTCGAGCTCGTATTGCGTACGCCTGAGCCAGCCCAGCACCTCAGATGAGTCATAGCCCGGCATGTTCGCGTGTATGCGATCAATGTCATTGTACAGCTTGGCGATCATCTCATCGGCTGCGCCTTCGCCGAATTCTGCAAGAACAGCATCCACTTTTTTGACTGCCGGTGCGAGCGCCGTGGCGGCAGTTTCATAAGGCGCTCGATCGGCGCCGCCGACCGCGCGAAACCCCTTATCGAACAACTCGATTGCCAATGGCACGAAGTTCGACTCGCGCGTGCGCTCAATCGCTGCGAGGTTCATCGAGCATTCGGTGTAAATTGAGCTGTTCCTGTGGTGCATTACCATCGCAATGTGCCCGCTCTCGGTGACCAGCCTGCAGGTCTCAGCAACGGCATCGCTGCCGGCGTATTCAATACCGAACTGGCTGGTTGCAATGTCAAATTGCTGATCTTCCAGGGGCACTTTGCTTGCGTCCGCAACGACACCGGTTACCCCGGCGTACTTGCTTGTCAGCCGGTCTACGGCTGCCTTCGAGACATCCAGACAAGTGATGTGTTCGGCTGCAGCTCCATACACGTTAAGAATGCGGTCAACTACGGCACCGCTGCCACTGGCAACGTCGATGATGCTAGGTTGCTCGTATAACTCTTTTAGCTTGTCGAAATACTGGTCCCAGAAACCCGCGATTATCGGGTGATGCAAGCCAGCGGCAGAATATGCGGCCGCCTCACTACTTTGCCAGAAAGTATTCCAGCCTTCTTGCGATGGGGTTGGTTGGGAGCTGTTGTTTTCCATGAACCGGCAAGTATAGCAATCGTCGCCATTAAATAGTGTATCGTGCGGGTTGTGTCCTAACACCGCAACTTAAAGTTCAAATTTTGAATAACGAGATACAACAACTAAGTGCCATCGGCAGGCGGGCGTGGAGGAAAGGGGACTGGGCAACTGTTGATCACTGCGCGAGCGAGGTGTTGCGTTGTGACGCGGAACACGCTGAAGGATGGTTCTTCCGTGGCTTGGTACTCAAGGCGGCAGAGCAACCGGTGAAGGCGTCTGAGGCATTCGAAAAAGTATTGCAACTCGATGCCACTCGTTACGATGCTGCGATCGAACTTGCCGGCTTGCATTCAATGGGGCGTCGCGGTGGTGAGGTAGCTACTTTGATCGCCCGCTATTCGGACAAGCTGGTCAACAGTCCAAAGTATCTGGACATGGCGGGTGTCGTGTACTCGGAGGTAGGACTTCCGGAAAAAGCCTGGCCGCTGTTTAAGAAGGCGAACGAATTGCAACCGGGCGTTGAACCACTAATGGCCAATCAGGCGGCTTGTGGCGTATACCTCGGAAAAATCGACGAAGCAAAGCAGATCTACCAGTCACTGCTTTCCCGCCACCCGAACCATCAGCACAATCACTATCAACTGGCTCGCCTTGAATCAGCGCAGGACGATTCACACATCGAACAGATGAAGACAGTGCTTCGCGAAACGCGCCTTCGCGACGACCAGAATATCTTCATATTGTATGCGATCGGTAAGGAACTGGAAGACCTCGGTCGCTGGGACGAGGCGTTCGATTATTATAAGAAGGCGGGTGATGCGGTTATGTCAGTCGCTAACTACGACGTCGTTGCTGATATCGGGCGGATCGACACGATTATCGAGGTTTGCAATGCCGACTGGCTGAAGACGAACGCTCGTGACTCGGCAACCTACAGTGCTGAAAAAACTCCAATTTTCGTGGTTGGGCTGCCAAGGACTGGCACAACTTTGACGGAGCGAATCATCTCCAGTCATTCGCAGGTATCCAGCCTCGGCGAAACCGAATTCATGCAAATGCAGATCCGTCGGGAAAGCGGTGTTGCCAGCAAAGAGAAGATGATCGCAGAAATGATCCGCAAGGCAGCCGACGTGAATATTTCCCGTATCGGCCAGGGATATCTCGATGCAGTGGCATACCGGCTGGGTGATGAGCCTATGTTTATCGACAAACTGCCGTATAACTTTCTATTCCTGGGTTTCATCGTGAAAGCATTTCCGGATGCACGAATCGTTCATTTGCGGCGTAATCCACTCGATAGTTGTTTTTCGATGTACAAGCAAGTTTTCACCTGGGCTTACAAGTTTTCTTATTCGCTCGAAAATCTCGGCCGGTACATGGTGGCGCATGAACGACTACGAAAGCATTGGGCAGAAGTGCTCGGTGATCGAATGATCGAGGTCGAATACGAACAGCTGGTTTCGGATGCGAACAACCAGATTCCGGAATTGCTTGATCGGCTCGGGCTAAAGTTTGAGGAGGCCTGCCTGAATTTTGATCAGAACAAAGCAGCCAGCACGACTGCCAGTTCAGTGCAAGTGCGAGAGAAAATCCACGGGCGTTCTGTCGATCGATGGCGGCATTTTGCAGATCAGTTGCAGCCACTGCGAGACTATCTTGAACAACATGGAATCAACGTCTCAAAAAGCGGCGAATAAGACGTTCGTGAGTAAGTTTCATAGCATTGAACAAATCGCTGGTGCGGCAAGACAAGCCGTAAGAGCGCGGGATTGGCGGGCGGTTGATCGGTTCACAAGACAGATTCTGAAGCGCGACCGTAACAACGCCGAAGGTCTTTTCCTCTCCGGCTTGGTTGCAAAGGCCTCTCGCAAAGCGGACGCAGCCGCGAAATTATTTTCGCGAGCGCTCCGTCGGGACCGGGATCGCTATGACGCGGCGGTGGAGTTGGCTAACCAGTACGCCGGCATGTTTCGCTACGGTGATGCATTCGACGTTCTCGAAAAACAGGTGCCGGGGATCGGTGATAGTTCGTTCTATCTCCACATGGCCGCAACCGTTTACTCGCAACTCAGCATGTGGGACCGGGCATGGACATTGATTGAGCGGGCAGATGAGCTGCAGCCCAATGTTCCCGTTGTAATGGCACACAAAGCTCAATGCGCCCTGAGCATCGGAAAAATCGATGAGGCGAAGAGCATTTATCAGCGTTTGCTTCAGCAACAGCCAAACCACCAACGCAACCACTACCAGCTGTCCCGGCTGGAAATCGCAAAAGATGATGAACACATACAGCAGATGTTGCAGGTTCTGAATTCAAATGGACTGCCGCCGCGAGGAAATATTTTTCTCTATTACGCGCTTGGTAAAGAGTACGAAGACCTTGAGCGCTGGGATGAGTCTTTTCGAAATTATAAATTGGCGGGGGATGCGGCAGCGACTGCTGCTAACCATGATATTCAGAATGAATTGGACTTTATCGACACTATTATCGAGGTCTGCGATGAACCGTGGCTTACATCTAAGCCGCAATCGCAGCGGTTTGACAAGACCCCGATTTTCATCGTCGGGTTACCGCGCACGGGGACGACGTTGGTTGAGAGGATTATTTCGTCGCATTCCGAAGTCGAAAGTATTGGTGAAACGCTGGCAATCGAAAATATCCTGCGCGGTGGCGAAGGCCGGGTAGGTGAGATAGGCATTGAAACTTTTCGTGCCGCAGCGAATATAGATGTGGGCGTCATGGCAAGAGACTATCTCGGTGCGGTCGACTACATGCTTGGTGACAAGCCAATGTTCGTGGAAAAGTACACTTACAATTATCTGTACCTGGGTTTCATCGCCAAAGCATTTCCCGATGCTGCAATCATTCATCTGCAAAGAAACCCGTTGGATGCATGTTTTTCGATGTACAAACAACCATTCTTCAGTTTCGCATTTACGCTGGATGACCTGGCACGATACTACCCGGCGTATGATCGCCTGATGAGTCATTGGCGTCAGACAATTGGTGACCGCCTTATCGAGGTTTCTTATGAGGATCTCGTAAAGAATCCGGAAATCGAGACGCGTCAGCTCATCGGTAAACTCGGGCTGAAATTTGAAAGTGCCTGCCTGAATTTTGACAAGAATACCGCGCCAAGCGCGACAGCGAGCTCCGCACAAATCCGCGAGAAGATCCATTCGCGATCCGTGAACCGATGGAGTAAATTCGAAAAGCACCTGATTCTTCTGCGGGACAAATTACGTGACGTCGGTATAGACGCGTAGATGCCTGCTCGCACGACGGCCCGCCGCATGAGGTACAACGAATGTCCCGGTATAACTGGCCAGTCCGAACTCCAATACGGTGTAGTCTTTACGGAATGTACCGTTAATCAACGGGCTCGTTCCACTGCACGCGGCGCAATTCAGACTAAGGGTTCGGTTTTATTGGTTGCTCTACCAAATTTAGACAATATGGCGATCCGATGTGTGACAGATTATTCTTGATTTACTCTGGATATTTTCAGCAGAACGAAAACGAGCGGCGAAATCGAGCGAAATCGAGGACACCCATCAGATCGAGAGGGGCCGAAATCGAGAGAGGCGAAATCGAGGACACCCATTAGATCGAGGACGACAAACTGAGGGCGCGTATTGATTTCGAGTTCGTTTCTGTGTGGAAGGCCGAGAAATGAAAAACCAGAGTTTCATGAGTATCCCGGAATTGGTCGTGACTACGATCTGAACGGCAATCGCAACTGGAGCGAGCGCAACAGCCGTCAGGCGACGATATCTGTTACTCGGTGTTGTTGACGAGAATTGCTGCGGTTTTGCCATCCAGCGTCAGGCGAATATGCTGATTGCTCGACTCGTAGATCTCGTCATGCAGAAGATCCCGGATTTCACTTCGCGCAGCCGTCGGTAACGGGACACGAATCTGATGCGCGTCGTCGTCATTGTTCAGGATGACGATGACAAATTCGTCGTTTGTCTCTCGTGTGTAACCGTAGATATTTCGAGAATCGTCGATGATGGTCGATGTAAACGAGCCCGCGCGAAGCGCCGCATGACGGTTTCTTATCCGGATCAGTTTTTCATAGTGCGAATAGAGCTCTTCGTTGATTTCCACCGAGTCCGCAGCACGGCGTTTGCCGTCTGGCAGGAAGACTTCATCTGCATACTCGATGCCAGGCCAGATCATGGGTTTTCTGTTATCGGGATCATTCGCGCCCCACATTCCGACCTCGTCACCGTAGTAGATCATCGGTGCGCCGACGTAAGTCATCTGGAACACTACGAATAATTTCTGCAAGCGAAGGTCTTCTTCGGTCGGTTTGCGGACATCGTAGCCGCTATTGTCTTCCGACTTTGACTGGCCGAAATAGGTGCCCCAGTCACGAAAGTTACCGATACCCCGGTTCACGATGTGAGATCCGACGCGGTTGGAGTCGTGGCTGCCAAACAGGTTTTGCGTCACGTAGGCAACGCCTTGCGGATACAGCGTCCGCATGCCCGCCAGTTCCTGATCGAATTCGCTGGCGGTGATACTCGATGAGGGCGGGTCAAAGAAAAACTCCGCTGCCGTAAAGGC
>VAPM010304575.1_pt1 | contig 10239 bp, 8 predicted proteins | sample 3395091 | NCBI WGS metagenome assembly VAPM01 (sample SAMN08290445, study PRJNA428436) | hydrothermal vent metagenome | isolation source: Deep-sea hydrothermal vent chimney 3 | place: Pacific Ocean: Juan De Fuca Ridge | reverse complement strand
TGTATTGTGTATGTGATGTGACTGTCTGCATTTTAAAGGTGGCTTCATCCTGTAGTAAACGGGTGATAGCTTCAACGGATAAAATATGTTCGCCATAGATAGAAATGTTAAGCATTTGTCAGTCCTGAGTTACTTAATAGGTACGCAACGTACTTTTAATAAATTGGGTGCAAGAATAATGCCTGTGATGGCGTTGGCGTTCTGCGGGAAGTTACTGCTTAAAAATGTGCATAATTCACATTATTTTAAGTAAAAGTGGTTTAAGGTAATGTTGAAATTAATCGTAAATTAGCCAAATATGCAGTTATGGGAAGTATGGCTAAACAGAAAAAAATAGATATCACATCGTGTAGATATCAGGTTATTACAATAAATTTCTGGCATGGATAGGGTTGGATCTGAATCAGGATAGGATAAGGGGGATAAAAAAATGGAGTTAAAATCAGTACATCAAATGCTGCTTATAGGAAGCCTTGTTTTAATTAACGTGATCTCACTTGTTATTTTGTATACGCTTTAGTTTACGTTAGCTTCCATTGCATCATCTCACCGGCTTTAAGCGGGATGAGTGTGTCGTTTCCAAATTGGTAGTGCTGTGGAATTTGCCAGGGCTCTTTTACCAGAGTGATTTTGTCGGGATTTAGTGGGAGTTGATAATATTCAGCACCATAAACGCTGGCAAAGCCTTCCAGTTTGTCCAGCGCATTATTTTTTTCAAAAGCTTCTGCATAGAGTTCGATAGCGGCATGTGCGCTATATATGCCAGCACAACCACAGGCGTTTTGTTTTGCTGTTTGTGAATGCGGTGCACTGTCTGTGCCTAAAAAGAATTTCGGGTTGCCACTGGTTGCTGCTTTAACGAGGGCTTCACGGTGTTGCTCACGTTTTAATATTGGCAGGCAATAATAATGCGGCCGAATGCCACCTTTGAAAATATCATTGCGATTAAATAATAAATGCTGTGGTGTGATGGTTGCTGCTATGTTCTTTGAAGTGGATTGAATAAAGTCAACCGCCTGTGCAGTTGTAATATGTTCCAGTACCACTTTTAATTCCGGAAAATCTTTTAATAGTGGTTGTAAAACAGAGTCGATAAAAACAGCTTCACGATCAAACACATCTATTTCGGGAGTGGTTACTTCACCGTGTATCAGTAATGGCATACCGTGTTGTTGTAAACTCTCGAGTGCGGTATAGGTTTTTTTTAAATCAGTGACACCGGCATCGGAGTTGGTGGTTGCACCTGCGGGGTAATATTTAACGGCATGCACAATGCCGCTTTGTTTGGCTGTTGCAATTTCATCAGCACGCATATTGTCGGTTAAATACAGTGTCATTAACGGAGTGAAATTTATGCCGTTGGGAACGGCTGCCTGAATGCGTTGTTGGTAGGCGACCGCCTGTTCCGTTGTGGTAATCGGCGGCTTTAAATTTGGCATAATGATCGCACGGCCAAAGCGTGCTGCAGTGTGTGGAATAATATCGTTTAGTACCTCACCATCACGTACATGCAAATGCCAGTCATCGGGGCGAATAAGTGTAATTGAATTCATATATTAATTATCGCAGTGAATGGTTTTAATCGCTAGTGCTTTAGGATGTTTTTGATTTTCAATATGGATAAAAAGATTGTGCAGGGTATGCCTACCCAGATTAATTCACTTAATATTACGCGCAGGCCATAAGAACTGAAAAAGGCGCTGACACCAATGGGCGAGACCTGAATCGGTTGCCAGGGTAAAAAATAGCGTGTGGTATCAAAGGGTGAGAAAAAGGCAACACCGAGGCCGCCATTGGTCATTGCATCAAGAAACCCATGAGAACTGGTGCTTAAAAAAACAATAAGCATCGCCATAAAACCTGTTTTAGACAGAAACGGGCATTGTCTGTAATCGGATGAACGCAGCAGAAGCAACCATAAAATGATTGCCCAGATAAAGGCAAAAAACAGTGAATGTGTTAATCCCCGATGGCCCCATAAGTCACCGTAGGCAATACCAAAATGAAATGTCAGTATATCTAGATCCGGTATTATTGATGAAATCACAACAAAGAAAAGAAATTTCTTATTGAGTAATGGCGAACTGGATATTTTATTTAGCGAGTATGCTGTAAGCGCGTGGGCAAAAACAGAAGCCATAATAAATTACGATGATTTAAATGGTGATTTACTTATTCGTTAATACCACCCTGCGTTAACATAGCAGGGTTTAACAGGCGTTCCAGCTCTTCTTCACCTAAATCGGTTTCTTCCATTGCCACTTCAAAAATAGCACGTTTTTCTTTATAGGCTTTTTTTGCAATGGCAGCACCTTTTTCGTAACCGATAGCGCGGTTGAGTGCCGTGACCAGAATCGGGTTTTTATCCAGGGCGCTTTCTATGTTTTCAATATTAACGCTAAAGCCGCTGATGGCTTTATCGGCTAATACACTTGCGGCATTGCTGAGTAATTCAATACTTTGTAATAAATTATATGCAATAACCGGAAGCATCACATTAAGCTGGAAAGTACCGGACTGGCCTGCAATCGTAATGCTGGTATGGTTTCCCATCACTTGTGCGCAGACCATCGCAACCGCTTCAGGGATAACCGGGTTGACCTTGCCGGGCATAATGGAACTGCCGGGTTGTAAAGCAGGCAACGCAATTTCGCCAATACCGGCGAGCGGGCCGGAGTTCATCCAGCGTAGGTCGTTGGAAATTTTCATTAAGGCAACCGCTAAAGTATTGAGCTGGCCACTCATTTCGACGGCGCTGTCCTGTGTAGCCAGACCAACAAATTTATTGGCCATCGAAGTAAAAGTAATACCGGTTTCGGAATACAGCACTTCGGCAACGCGTTCGCCGAAATCTTCATGGCAGTTAATACCGGTACCAACGGCGGTACCGCCTTGCGGTAATGCATGCAGGCGTTCAAGGCTGTCTTCAATGCGCTCGACACAGATGCGTATTTGATCTGCCCAGGCTGTTATTTCCTGTCCCATAGTAACGGGCATGGCATCCATTAAATGGGTACGGCCAGTTTTTACAATATGTTCTACTTGTTGTGCTTTGTTGTCTAATGCCCCTGTCAGATTTTTAAGTGCGGGCAATAATTGCTCTGTGATTTCAATAGTGGCACTGACGTGAATGGTGGTTGGGATAACATCGTTTGAGCTTTGGCTCATATTAACGTGATCGTTTGGGTGGATTTCCAGACCAGAGTCGCGCGTTGCGGCGGTTGCAATCACCTCGTTTGCATTCATATTGGTACTGGTGCCGGAGCCGGTCTGGAACACATCAATAGGAAACTGGTCGTCATAAATGCCATCGGCAACGTCATCGGCGGTATGCTTGATTGCATTGTAAATCTCTTTATCCATTAACCCAAGTTTGAAATTGGCACTGGCGCAGGCGTGTTTAACTAAACCTAAAGCGTGGATAAAAGTGGCTGGCATTGGCATGCCGCTGATTGGGAAATTATCAACTGCGCGTTGGGTTTGTGCACCGTAAAGTGCATCGGCGGGGACTTCCAGTTCGCCCATGCTGTCTGTTACTTTTCTTTTTGAAGTATGATTTTTTTTAGCCATTGGATAATTGTCCTATTTCCATTTTTTGCCAGCTGTGGATTTTTTCTTCGACGACTCGCCAGTTATCGTCTTCTTCGCGCTCCAGCAAGATGTCTTTGTGAATGATATAGACCTTGCCTTCTGTTGCCATCATCTGTTCTTCAACTTCAAAGCCAAGTCGGCGCTGTTGATCGTTTTTAATGCGAATAATTTTGTACTGTAAACTGAATAAGCGATTGCGTAAAAATTCATTATGGCGACGGTATAACCACTGCTGGTAATTAAGTGTATCGATTCCCGGAATGCCATAAACGTGCACATGCTTCGAAATCAGTCGCATATGGTCGTTAATGTCCTGATTTTTCACCGAGTTGCTGATAGCTTTCAGCCAGTCTTCTGCAATATGTAATGCCATGCTCTTATAATCGTTCATTCTGTACTTTTCTTGATTTTATTTTTGACTAATGTGAAGTCGCTTCTGGTTACGCTATTATATATACTTATTGGCTAAGCGCTGCTTAATATCTGGGTTGAGTTTAAGTCTTTGATTCCAATGGTTTTACTGGGATTTTCCGCCATTTTTTATGGTAACATGACTTGACCTAGAGCGCTAAAAAGCCCATTATACGCGCCTTTTACGGGCTAAATTTTACCCGTAAAGTATACGGTAAGTCATTCATTTTTTAGACATTTTTAAGGTAAAACATGAAAGCAGAGGACAAAAAACGGCTGTTACGCGAAATGATTTTTGCGCGACGCTTCGAAGATCGCACTTTTGAAGCTTATATGGAGCGAAAAGTTGGCGGATTCTTGCATTTATATACCGGCCAGGAAGCAGTTGCGCTCGGTGTTTTGGAAAAAGCACGTATGGGTGGTGGCGATAAGGCCGATTATGTGATTACCGGTTACCGTGATCATATTCATGCGATTAAAGCCGGTGCGCCTGCACGCGAAGTAATGGCCGAGCTTTATGGTAAAGAAACCGGTTCATCGCGTGGCCGTGGTGGTTCGATGCATATCTTTGATCCAACCGCAAACTTTATGGGTGGCTATGCATTAGTTGGCCAGCCTTTCCCGTTAGCGGCAGGTTTAGCTTTAGGCTGCAAACATAAAGGCACCGACCAGATCGCGATTTGCTTTTTAGGTGATGGTGCGAACAATCAGGGTACTTTCCATGAAACCATGAACATGGCAAAAGTCTGGAATTTACCTGTTCTGTTTGTTTGTGAAAACAACGGCTATGCCATTGGTACCCATATTGATCGTTCAACTGCACAGCGTGATCAATACAAACGTGTTGATACCGCCTACAATATGGAAGCCAGCCAACATGACGGTATGGATATCGAAATCGTAATGGATGCAGCCAAAACCGCGATTGATTTTGTGCGTTCAGGCAAAGGGCCATATTTCTTAGAGCTCATGACTTATCGTTTCCGCGGTCACTCCATGTCGGATGCGAAAACTTATCGCACTAAAGAAGAAGAAGCAGAATGGGAAAAACGCGATCCTATTAATCTTTATACAGACAAGTTGATTAAAGCCAAAGTTATTACCAAAGCCGATATCAAAAAAATGGAAAAAGAAATTGATGACGAAATTGAAAATGATTGCATCAAGTTCTCGGAAGAAAGTCCTGAACCAAAAGTTGAAGACTTAAACAAATACGTATTAGACGACAATCCAGACCCACGTTGGATTGGTCCCCTAAATAAATAAGAAAAGGTACTAAGAGCATGGCAGAGATTGCATATTGGGAAGCGATTCAACGCGCCCATGACGAAGAAATGGCAAATGATCCTTTAGTGATCTGCATGGGTGAAGATATTGGTGTTGTCGGTGGTACCTATAAAGCAACAACCGGTTTGTATGATAAATACGGTTCCGAGCGTGTGATCGATTGCCCCATATCAGAAAACTCCTATACAGGTATTGGCATTGGTGCATCCATGATTGGTGTTCGCCCAATTATTGAAATCATGTCAATTAACTTTGCATTGCTTGCACTGGATACCTTAATTAATGCAGCAGCAAAAATTCGTTATATGTCTGGTGGCCGAATTGCCTGCCCGATTGTAATGCGCACGCCAGGTGGTACAGCGCATCAATTAGCCGCACAACATTCGGCACGTTTAGCGCGTATGTTTATGAGTACTTCCGGTTTGCGTGTAGTAACACCCCGTGGCCCGATAGATGCTTATGGCATGTTGAAATCCGCAACGCGTTGTAATGACCCGGTTATTATTATTGAACATGAACGCATGTATAACATGAAAGAAGAAGTACCGGATGAAGAATTTTTCCGGCCTTTAGAAGGTGCAGAAGTGGTTCGTGAAGGAACCGACATTACTTTAATCGGTTATAACTATTCTGTGCATTTATGTTTAGAAGCGGCCAAACGATTAGAAGCAGATGGTATCAGTGCGGAAGTAGTAGACCTGCGTTCACTCAAACCATTAGACCGCGAAACTATTCGCAAGTCGGTAGAAAAAACCCATAAAGTGGTTATTGCAGAAGAAGATGAAGCGGCCGTTGGTGTCGGTTCTGAAATTATGGCCATCATTAATGAAGATGCGTTTTATGCATTAGATGCGCAACCGATGCGTATTTATGCGGCCGATGTGCCAGTGCCTTATAACCATAAGCTTGAGTTGGCGGCGATACCAGACGCGGATGATGTGTATATGGGTGCCCTGAAAGTCATGGGCAAGATATAATCACGAAGAACGAGAGGCTAAATTACGGCGTTAAAATTTAATTCAAAATACTCACCTACTACGTGTAGGCTCCGTTTTTTCATTAAATTTTGCCTTGTACTTTAGCCTCTCGTTCTCCGTGATACGTGCTAATTGTTAGCTTTAAACTTGCAATACACTATTTTATAAAACATGTTCAAGAACAAATATGTTTCAAACAAAAAAATCAATTCGGAATTAAATATCAATGGCTGATCCTTATGTAATTAAAATGCCTAAACTTTCAGACACAATGGAAGAAGGCACTATTGTCACCTGGGAAAAAAATGTTGGTGACTTTATTGAGCGCGGTACGATTGTTGCCACGGTAGAAACTGATAAAGCAATCATGGACGTTGAAGTTTTCCGTGAAGGTTATTTGTCCGGCACCATTGAAGTTGATTCCGTTGTACCTGTTGGAACACCGATTGCGTATCTGGTTGAAAGTGAAGCGGATGTATCCGGTGATGCGGCTGCTTCATCGCCTGTATCAGAAGCTACCGAAGTTGAAGTGGTTGCTGCTGAAAACAGTGGCGAAACTGTCGAAGTTGAAGAAGAACAGGGTGCACCCGAAGGTGCATATGCGGTTAAGATGCCTAAACTTTCAGACACTATGGAAGAAGGTACCGTTGTTACCTGGGAAAAAGAAATTGGTGACAAGATTGAGCGTGGTGACGTGATTGCCACAGTTGAAACGGACAAAGCCATTATGGATGTTGAAATTTTTCGTGAAGGTTATTTGTCGGGTCCACAACTGGAACTTGATAGCGTTATCGAAGTAGGCGGCGTGATAGCCTATATCGTTGAAGATAAAGCCAGTGTTGTGAATAAAGCAAAAACGCCTTCTGCTGCTGCGAAAAAAGTGGCAGCAACGTCAACCAGCACCAAACCGATTCCAGCCGGTACTCGTCAGGCAAAAACACATATTGCTGCAATGCCTTCGGGTGCAACCCCGGCTCCACGCCCACGCAGTGGTAAAGCCACACCTTATGCACGCCAGCTAGCCGGTGCACATGGTATCGACTTAAACAGTATTACCGGTACGGGTCCCGATGGTTTGATTATTGCTGCCGATGTATTAAACAGCGACGTACAAAAAACCGCAACCAAACGTATCTTCCAGGTTGCTGGTGAAGGCCGCGCGATGACGGCAATGGAAAAAGCCGTTGCACATAATATGGAATATTCCTTATCCATGCCATTGTTCCGCGTAACAATGAACATTGATATTTCATCTTTAAAAGCTGCATCAAAAGCCAAAGGTTTTTCTTTAACCGTAACTTTGGCCAAGGCCGCTGCATTAGGTATTGAAAAACATCCAAGCATTAATGCGGTGTATCAACATGAAGACAGGATTGTAGAACGTGATTCGGTAGATATTGGTTTAGCCGTAGAAACCGATGGTATGGGGCTGGTTGTTCCGGTATTACGCGATGCAGCGAACCGTGACCTGGCCGACTTGTCGGCTAACTGGAAAGATCTGGTTGACCGTGCAAGAGCGCGCCGTTTAAAGCCTGAAGAATATTCAAACCCGACGTTTACTATTTCAAACATGGGCATGATGGGCGTAAGCCACTTCGATGCGATCCCGTCACCGGGTACTTCAGCAATTTTTGCGATTGCAACACTGGGCCCACAAGGGATGCCGGTAACGATTACTGCGGACCACCGTATTGTTAATGGAGCCGATGCAGCGAAGTTCCTGAAAACGTTTAAAGAGCTCGTTGAATCACCTACATGGATAGATGCAGCAGCAACATCAGTCGCTGCAACAGTAGTACCACAAGCCAGTGGTTTTACTTTGGAAAAAGGCAAATACGATTACGATGTGGTTGTTATCGGCGGTGGCCCGGGTGGTGAAGATGCCGCGCGTGATTTGGTTGGTGACGGTTATAAAGTTGCAATGGTCAACGATGCGCCGTTCCCGGGTGGTGAATGTTTATGGCGTGGTTGTATTCCATCGAAAGCATGGCGTGCCGCAGCAGATCGTATTCGTGATCGCGCGCATGATAAATTACTCGGCGTAACCGGCACTAATAAACCGGTATTGAAATGGAACGAATTAGAAAAGCACCGTCGCAATGTTTTAGAAACACGTGGTGGTATGGCACTTAACACCGATAAAGGTGTGAAGATTGATGTTATTCAGGGCTTCGCGCGTTTTGTCGATAGCCATAGTGTGCATGTTGATACTGCTGGTAATACCAAAGATCCACATACGCGTGACATTGCCGGTAACGGTAAAAAAGGCAAAACCATTTCATTTGGTGCTGCGATTATTGCAACCGGCGCGCCTCCATTTGTACCGCCTATTCCGGGTGCGCATGACGGTGTTGAATCCGGTGGTGTATTAACTTCCGACACGGTTTGGGGTTTAAAGAAACAGCCAATGAAAGTCGGTGTGATTGGTGGTGGTGCGATTGGTGTCGAGATGGCACAAATCTTTCAGGACTTTGGTTCTAAAGTTTTATTGGTTGAAGGTACTGAACGCATTCTGGCCGAAGTTGAAAAAGATGTGGCCAAACAACTCACTGATATTCTAAACAATGATAAACGTTTAACCATTGTAACCTCGGCAAAAGTGGTTGAACTAAAAGGTAAGCCAGGCGATATGAAACTGGTTTACGAAGACAGCGAAGGTAAGAAAAAAACCTATAGTTGTGACTATGTGATTATGGCAACCGGTAAACGTCCGGTGTTAGAGCCATTGAATTTAGACAATGCTGGTGTTGCTGTTGAACATGGTGTGATTAAAGCTGATGAGAAAAGCCAGACCAATGTTCCTCATATTTTTGCAGTGGGTGATGTTATTGGTGGATTAATGCTGGCGCATACCGCAGGCCAACAAGGTCGCGTCGCCGCTGCCAATATTGCAGGCGAGTACATGGCGTATAACCAGGACAAAGATTCCGGTGTTATCTTTACCCGCCCACAAGCTGCATTCGTCGGTTTATCTACCGCACAGGCAAAAGAAAAAGGCATTGATGCGGTCGAAATTAAAGTACCAATGAGCATTGATGCCAAAGCGATGATTACGGGTGAAACTCTTGGGTTGATAAAAATTGTTGCCGATAAAGCATCGCACCGTGTTATTGGTGTTCACTTTCTGACTGATCATGCCGATACTCTGATTGGCGAAGGCGTAATGATGGTGTCGGGTGATATGACATTGGAGCAGGTCGGTAATGCCATTCATCCTCATCCTACACAAACCGAGTTGTTTGGTGATATGGCTCGCCGTTTGGGTGCGCGTTTACGGCGTTCTGCAAAGCGTAAAAAATAATTAATGAAGAACAAGGATCTAGTCCTTGTTATCCGTGAAAGTGCATACTTAGCTGTTCTGCTAAAATCTAGATTCCCGCCTTCGCGGGAATAACGTCATCTAATCGTGGATTCACTTTCAGACGCAAGATATAAATAACGCAGCCTTGTTCTTTTAGAGATGAGAACTGTGACATAGCGTTTCAGCCTGCCATTTGTTAAATTCAACAGACATAAAATACAAAACAATAGAATAAATATTACATAAGGATTATGTATGTCTCAAACTGGAGAATCCTCTGCCAGTGCTACGATTGAATCACAAATAATCGAAGACAAGACGGTTGAGCGCATTAAAGTACGCCTCAGTGTTTTTTTCGACGGTACAAAAAATAATCGAACCAATACCGACTTACTTAATGTTTTAAAAAGAGAAGCCGAAGATAATGGAAAAAAACTGACCGACAAAGCACTCTATAAACATGCTAAAACGGGAAGTAGTTATGCCAATGACTACACCAATATCGCTAAAATGGAACGGCATATTGAAGTAAGCGAAGATAAAACCTATCAGAAAAAAATAGCCATTTATATTGAAGGCCCCGGCACAGCCGATAAAGAAAGAGATAAGTTTATTGGTTATGCCTTTGGCATGGGCCAGTCAGGTATCAGTAAAAAAGTAAAAAAAGGGATT
>VAPM010039994.1_pt1 | contig 10242 bp, 5 predicted proteins | sample 3395091 | NCBI WGS metagenome assembly VAPM01 (sample SAMN08290445, study PRJNA428436) | hydrothermal vent metagenome | isolation source: Deep-sea hydrothermal vent chimney 3 | place: Pacific Ocean: Juan De Fuca Ridge | reverse complement strand
GATCAGTGCACCAGTGATTTATTTCTTGAGCGGAAAAAGAAGAATTTTGAGAAGTATATAAAACAAATGGGGTCGTAGCTCAGCCGGTAGAGCGCTCGCTTGTCACGCGAGAGGTCGCGGGTTCAAGTCCCGTCGATCCCGCAAACGAAAAAGTCTCGTCGAGCAAGCGCTCGGCGAGGCTATTTTCGTTCGGGAACACGGGATCTTGAAAAGAGGTGTCGCACGAAGTCCGCAGAGCGAAGCGTAGCGGGCGACACCGGCGGGGTAGCGTAACTTAGTATATGAGCCTTTTTAACTGTTACCACATATCTGAGTATCTGAGAATATGCTACAATCCCACATAATGGATAGAGGAGAGAAAACAAACCAAGGTCGCTACTTATTTCTCTTTGATTTTGATGGGACTCTAGCAGATACATTTTCACCAAGTCCAAATAATATTGGAGTAAATGAGGCTTACGAAGGTGCTATTACAGAAATCTTTGGAGGGAGAGGGTTAGACGTATATAGAGAAATCGGTGGATTAAAAAATAATGCACCGAGTGAATTAATTGGACGAATGTTAAAGCAAGACAAATCTCTTATAACTTGCGCAAAGTCCAAACTCCTATCAGGAAAGCATGGGAGCTTAGATTGGAATGAAGAGAATCCGAGCCAAACAATTACAGAATTTTTGATACAGGAAAAGCTTAAGATTTCATTACGAGAGATTGGTCCAAGTTGGCCAGAGCCATTTAATGGTGTTGTGCCAATGTTGAAGTATATAGAAGAGTTAAATAATGATGGAATAGATATTGATATTGGAATAGTAACTTCGGGGCATACAAAATTTGTAGAAAAAGTTCTCCAAGCTTGGGGTGTGAAAGGTCCTAATATATGTATTACAGATGATGACTTGCGTTATAAATATCCGTTGCAGCCAAAACCAGAAGACGAAAGGCTTATAAAACCAAGTCAGACCCTCTTTTCTATAGCAAGAGCCAAATGGTTACGTCAACATGATATAGAACCAGTAAATACTAATTTTGACTTTGCTCTCGGGTTACGGGAATATGTTGTATATTTTGGAGATGATTCCGTTAAAGACGGTGAGTTCGCGTTAAATAGCAAGTTGCTATTTGGCCTTTTTGATAAAGATGGTAAATCCAAAAAAGAAGAACAAGGTAGGACTACTTTTACATTTTCAGACTGGGGTAAATTAAGCAAAAAATTACTTTCTAAAAAAACTATAAAGGCAATGCGAGAAGGCAAAAAAATGCAAGAAGTATTTGCTCTAATACTGAAAGAGTCAGAGCAACCCCAAGATAGTGGAATGCAAATTAAAATGAGGTAAGCATGGAAAAAGATAATAAAAACAACTGGTATGTTATTACAGGTACACTCTCTTCTGGTAAGACAACTGTTATTAATAGGTTAAAAGAGCAAGGGTATCGGACTATTCCTGAACTTGCTCGTGTTTATATTGATGCGGAGCTTGCAAAAGGAAGAACAATTGAAGATACAAGAAAGAATAAGTTGCACTTCCAACACAAGATTTTACAAATGAAAGTGGATATGGAAAAAACACTCCCAAAAGATGAGGTTATATTTTTTGATAGAGGGGTACATGACAGCATCGCTTATTACAAGCTCAGCGGTTTAGAAGATGATGGTTTGCTAAACTCCTCCGTTGCGGATAGTGATTACGCAAAGGTATTTCTGCTGGACATGGTAGAGTATAAAAAGGATTATGCACGAGTAGAAACAGATGAAGAGAGACGTAAAATACAACATCTACTAATAGAGGCATATGCAGAGTCTGGACTTGAAGTGATTAATGTACCAGTGATGGAAACAAAAGAGGAGCGTGCGAAGTTTATTCTAAGTTGTATTGGTAAATAACGTTCCTTGTGTATAATGCTCCTTATGCGCATGTACCGATTTTACAAACTGGTATCTGATTTGGAGGAACACTGTTTTTATATTGAGACAGAGAGCGAGCTATCCGACATTGAGCTAACTAAAGTGCGTGAGGTGTTAGCCGACGGCTTTGATGTCGGTGGCATGAGAGACCACAGCGTATTTAATGAGAACCACAACGTAGTTGAGATTGGTCCACGGCTTAACTTTGCCACAGCATTCTCTACTAATGCCGTAGCAATATTTAACTCTATCGGGCTTGCTACCATTACACGTGTAGAGCGTAGCACTCGCCAAATACTCCCCGACAGCACAGACACAGATGAGTACATAAAAGAGTACTCAGACAAAATGACACAAATGCAGTACGAGGAGCCACTTAAGAGCTTTGCTATTAATGTTAAGCCAGAAGGAGTACACGATGTGCGTATACTAGAGGATGGCAAGAAGGCCTTGGAGCAAATAAATGAAGAGCTTGGCTTAGGCATGGACGACTGGGATATTAATTTTTATTATAAACTGTTTAAAGAGGGCATAGGGCGTAACCCAACGAATGTTGAGTGCTTTCAGCTTGGGCAGGCCAATAGTGAGCACTCTCGCCACTGGTTCTTTAGGGGTAAATTGGTAATAGATGGGGATGCCATAGATGAGACGCTTTTTGACGTGGTGCAAAAGCCACACAAGATGAATCCGGCGAACTCTGTAATAGCATTCTCTGATAACTCTAGTGCTATTGAGGGTGGGCGTGTGCGTACTTTAATACCCAAGCAAAGTGGCAAAATTTCTAATTTTAAAGAGGAGCGTATTGTACTAGATTCTACTCTTACCGCAGAGACGCACAACTTTCCAACTGGTGTGGCTCCTCGCCCTGGAGCCGAGACTGGTAGTGGTGGCCGTATACGCGATAATCAGGGCACTGGCCAGGGCGCGCATGTGGTGGCAGGTACCGCAGGGTACTGTGTAGGTAATTTGCAAATTCCAGGTTACGAGTTGCCTTGGGAGGATAAAACTGCAGAGTATCCCAGTAACTTAGCCTCACCACTCAAGATAGAGATAGATGCGAGTAACGGTGCCTCAGACTATGGTAACAAATTTGGTGAGCCCCTTATACAGGGCTTTACACGCTCATTTGGCCTGACTCTACCCGGTAGAGTACGCCGAGAGTGGCTTAAGCCCATAATGTTTGCAGCTGGTGTGGGGCACATAGACCATCGTCACATTACAAAGGGAGCTCCAGAAAAGGGCATGTTAATAGTAGCAATAGGTGGCCCAATGTACCGCATAGGTGTGGGCGGAGGGGCAGCCTCTAGCGTAATCTCAGGAGAGAATAAAGAGGAGTTAGACTTTAACGCGGTACAACGTGGTGATGCAGAGATGGAGCAGAAGATGAATCGCGTGGTACGCGCATGTATAGAGATGGGCGATAACAACCCAATAATTAGCATCCACGATCAGGGGGCAGGAGGACCATGTAATGTGCTCACAGAGATTACCGAGCCTGCAGGTGGTCGTATAGAGATTCGTAAGATAAACGTAGGCGACAAAACAATGTCTGTTTTAGAAATTTGGAGTGCAGAGGCGCAAGAGCGTAATGCACTTTTAATAGAGGAGAGCAGGTTAGAAGAATTCAAAAATATTTGTAAACGTGAGCGCTCACTTTATGAAGTGTTGGGTAAGATTACTGGTGATGGTCGTATAGTGTTGCACGATAGTTTAGACAACACAGAGCCAGTAAACTTAGAATTGGAGAAAATTTTAGGCAAGATGCCACAAAAGACATTTACAGACACTACTGTAAAGCAAGAGCTAGAGCCACTAAATATACCCGACAACATGTCTGTACGAGACGCACTTAAGAGGGTGCTTAAGGTGCTTGCTGTAGGCTCTAAGAGATTTTTGGTAACAAAGGTAGACAGAAGCGTAACAGGTCTTATTGCCCGCCAACAATGCGTGGGTCCGATGCAGTTACCACTTGCAGATGTATCTGTAACAGCAAGGAGCTTAGAGAAGAGTACGAGCGGTACAGCGATAGCAATAGGAGAGCAGCCTATTAAGATGTTAGTAAACTCAGAGGCTGGTGCGCGTATGTCGGTGGGTGAGGCAATCACCAACATAATGTGGGCTAAAATTTCAAAACTTGAGAATATTAAGTGTGAGGCTAACTGGATGTGGGCCGCCAAGCTCGCAGGAGAGGCGGCAAGCCTTTACAAAGCGGCAAAGGCAATGAGTAACATGATGCTCACTCTTGGCATTGCTATTGACGGGGGCAAGGATAGTCTCTCTATGGCTGCCAAGGTTGGCTCTGATGTAGTAAAGTCTCCTGGAGAGCTCACCATAAGTGCCTATGCTGATATGCCAGATATCAGCAAATCTGTTACGCCAAGTATTGCAAATGCAGGAGACAGCATGCTCTACTTTATAGATATAGCGGCAGGTAAGCAGCGCTTGGGTGGCTCTGCACTGGCCCAGACACTCTCTCAGATCGGTGATGAATCACCAGATGTTGATGACGTAGAACTGCTTAAAAAAGTCTTTAAGACAGTGCAGACTCTGGTAGAGGAGGGGATTATTACAGCGGGGCACGATCGCTCTGATGGAGGGCTCATTACTAGTGTACTAGAGATGGCCTTTGCTGGTAATTGTGGTTTTGAGATTACAGCTGAGGCAAGTGATCCTCTTGCCTTTTGGTTTAATGAGGAGCTTGGTGTGGTTGTAGAAGTGCCAAGCAAGGAGAATAAGGCATTTACGGAGGCCATAGAGTACATAGGGTTAGACGATATTACATTGCGCTTAGGAGCCACAACTAGAGAGAAAAGAGTAATAATACATAAAAATGGTACCACTTTAATAGACGAGGATATGCAGAAGTTGCGTGCAATGTGGGAGGAGACAAGTCATCAATTAAATAAGCTCCAAACTAATGCAAAGTGTGCAGCCGCGGAAAAGCAAAATATATATGCACAGAGGAATCCAGAGTATGTATTTAAAAATAGTAACGCTTCGCAAATTGATAGTCATGTAGGAGCGCGTATTCCGGCGCTTGTGAGCGCTGGACGCATTGCTAAGCGCCTGCGCAAGACACTCCAAAACTACATTCCGATACGCTTACCAAAACACAAAGTAGCAATAATCAGAGAGGAGGGGAGTAATGGAGATAGAGAAATGTCAGCAGCATTTTACGCAGCTGGCTTTGACGTGTGGGACGTAACCATGAGTGATCTCCTAGCAGGACACACTAGTTTAAAAGATTTTAGAGGAGTCGCATTTGTTGGTGGGTTCTCTTATGCAGATACCTTGGGTAGCGCCAAGGGGTGGGCAAGTACGATACGTTTTAATGACAGCCTTAAAAAAGAATTTGATAATTTCTATAACAGGTCCGATACGTTCTCTCTTGGCATATGTAATGGCTGTCAGCTTATGGCGCTCTTAGGGTGGGTGCCTAAGATCGATCTACCAAATGAGGAGCAACCAAGATTTGTGCAAAATGCCTCGGGTCGCTTTGAGTCACGTTGGATATCCTTAAGGGTAAACAAGAGTCCGTCAATAATGCTAGCTAGTTTAGAGGGCTCCGTGCTTGGGTGCCACGTAGCACATGGAGAAGGACGCTTGCAAGTTGGCAACGATAGTGTGATGAGAGAGTTGAGTGAGAAGAACTTGGTACCAGTGTCGTACGTAGATGATAATGGTGAGGCTACAGAGAGATATCCTTTTAACCCCAATGGTTCCACATTTGGTATTGCTGGTTTGGTAAGCGAGAATGGGCGCCACCTGGCGATGATGCCGCACCCAGAGCGAGCATTTCTTAAATGGCAGTGGCACTATATGAGTGAGGAGAACAACAAGGAGTGGAAGGAAAGTCCTTGGTTGCAAATGTTTATCAACACCCACAATTGGTGCAATAATCATTAAGTGTTACAATAAGCATGTTATTAGATTAATGTGTTCATTATGTTAGAAACACAAGAACAAGCTGCACCAGCAAAGCGTCTGGACAGCTTAGCGCAAAATGTCGCTGTTTTATTAGTTTTCTTGTTACCGATACTCTTCTTACCAAGCTCTTGGTTCCCATTTGCTTATGGCAAGGTGGTATTGCTTGCATTGGCATCGTTGGTGCCGTTGGTAATTTGGGGTGTAGCAAGATTTAGAGAAGGAGTATTTATATACCCAAGTAGTTATGTGCTTTGGTTTGCTCTTCTTTTACCAGTTGTTTACTTGGTCTCGGCACTCTTATCTGGCAATGTGGCCAATTCTATAGTAGGCTCAGGATTCGAAAGTAATACATTCATATTTGTACTACTTCTTGTTGCAATCTTCGCTGTATCGTCTGTTGTATTTACTAGCGTTTCTTCTGTTGTAAAGATGCTCTTGGCACTCGGTACATCCTTTACCGTGCTAGCATTTGTACAGATAGTTCGCTTACTGTTCGGAGCAGAAAATATACTTCCAAGTGTATTTTCTTCAGATGTTACGGCTACATTAATAGGTAGTTGGAATGACCTTGCGGTTTTCTCAGGATTCATCGTAATAGTAGCTATAGTGGCCTTGGTGTACGCACCACGTACTCGTTTTATACGTGTACTCACTTATACCAATCTGGCTATGGCGCTCTTCTTGCTCGTAGTTGTCAACTTGCAAGTTGTGTGGGTAATACTTGCACTATTGTCTGCAGTACTCTTTATGTACTTTGTGTCAGCCAAGAGGGCAGAAGCTGGAGATTATACAGAAGGTCAGAGTAAAGGTGATTTGGTTAAAATGGTTGCACCTGCAGTTGTATTTATTATCAGTATAATATTTGTATTTGCAGGGGGTTCACTAGGTCCCAAAGTTTCTGGGCTAATGAATGTACAGTATGTAGACGTCCGACCTTCGTGGGAGGGTACTATAGAGGTTGCCAAAGGCACATACTCAGACAGTGCCTTATTAGGCACTGGGCCAAACACATTTAGCAACGCTTGGATGATGCATAAACCCACTGGAGTTAATAATACTAACTTCTGGAATATTGATTTTCGCTCTGGTATAGGACTTATACCTACAGCCTTTATTACAGTCGGCCTTGTGGGAGGGTTAATATGGCTCTTGTTTGCAGCCAGTGTTATGTACACTGCCTTTAAAATGCTTTGGGCGAGGATGCCAAACGATATGACACGTTTTATTGTCTTTGCCACAGTAGGAGGTGCATTATATTTGTTAATCTTACTCATGTTCTATGTGCCACAGACAGTAATGCTGGCATTCACATTCTTAATCATAGGTCTCTTATTGGCAGTAGCTCGTAATGTTAATGCTGTACGTACTCGTAGAGTGTCTACAAGTGACAGTCAGGCAACCAGTTTTGCCATAATGCTCACATTTACAACAGTAGCTGTTACAGCATTATTTATCGCAACAGTAATAACTCAGAGAATTGTTACTGCATCTGTGTTAGGGAGTAGTGCTAACGCTGCTCAAAATGAGAATCTAGAGAGAGCACAAATACTCGCAGAGCGTGCGCGCTCACTTAGTGCAGGCGGATTTTTTGGTAAAGATGATCGAGCCTATTCCGTACTTGCTCAGTTGGGTATACTTAATTTAAGAAAAGTATTACAAGAAGATCAAAAATCAGAGAGCTATAAAGAGAACTTACAAACTGCAATTGAGGGTGTGATTTTACCGGCCCGTGCTGCCATAGATGCTGACCCTAACAATTACTCGAACCACCTATTCTTGGGTAATATATACGAGCAACTTGTTGGACTTGGTATAGACGGAGCATATGACGCAGCGATTGCATCATATAGCAGAGCTCGCACACTTAATCCTACCAATCCATCTTTGCCGCTTATGATGGCACGAGCAGCCTTCGCTACAGATAAACTAGATGTTGCAGAGGCCTATGCTATGGAGGCACTTGGGCTTAAGCGTAATTATACAGATGCATACTTCTTGCTATCACAAATTGCCATTAAGGGTGAGAATGTAGAGCAAGCAATAGCTACCACAGAGTCGGCAGCAATTCTAGCACCTAACAATCCAGGGATCCTATTCCAACTAGGTGTACTGCTCTATAGTACAGAGGAATACCAAAAAGCCGCACAAATATTTGCACGTGCAGTAACCCTTAATCCAAGTTATGCAAATGCACTGTATTACCTAGGACTCTCTAGTGCTCAGCTTGGTGATACAGAAACTGCACTAAAGGCATTTGAACGTGTATCAGAGCTCAATCCAGAAAACGAGGATATAAAGAAGATTATTGAGTCTATAAAAGCTGGGCAATTATCAGTTCCAGCACAGCCAGATGCTACCACTGCACCAGTTGTAGAAACGAGTCAGTAGCTGTATAGTATCCTTTAGTGATACAACGCATATTACAGTTGGTAAATAAAGAAGTACGCGGCTTACATGAAGCCGCGTATCTTCTTGGGTTTTTTGCGATTTTGTCCTCTGCTCTTGCTCTTGTGCGTGATAGGATTCTTGCAGGTCAATTCGGTGCAGGTGAGGTACTTGATGTATATTACACAGCTTTTCGTATTCCAGATATACTTTTCTTTACCATAGCATTGATGGTGTCTGTATTTGTACTTGTACCACACCTCACAAGACACAAAGATGTGAAAGAGTCTCACCAGCTTATAGGTAGTGTACTACTGGCATTTTCTATTACTATGGTTGTAGTAAGCATAGTACTATGGCCTCTAATACCATACATATTAGAGTGGAAGTTCTCAAGTATTCTAGATGGTAACTATGGCGATGAGCTCGTACTTATGACTCGTATAATGCTTCTACAGCCCATTTTATTAGGAGTATCCAATATTCTATCTAGTATTACTCAAACGCAGGGTAGATACATCTTATACGCATCTGCACCAATACTGTATAATTTAGGTATTATTTTAGGTGTATTAATGCTGTACCCTCTCTTTGGTATAGTTGGTTTGGTTTACGGAGTTTTGCTCGGCGCTTTTGCTCATATGTTATTGCAGATTCCATTTGTTTGGAGTAGAGGATTTTTACGTTTAAGAGAGTTCAAGTTACAACTAATACAAACATGGCAGATTGTTAGAATTTCTTTACCACGTACGATAGGTATGTCTGCAAGCCATATTGCATTCTTTTTTCTGTACTCCATAGCCTCAGGTATCAGCTCTGGTGCTATCTCAATATTACAGCTAGCCAGCAACTTGCAGGCCGCACCACTCAATATTATAGGTTCTAGCTACTCTGTTGCGGCATTTCCTACTCTTTCTAGGCTTTATGCAGAGGGTAAAATACAAGAGTTTGTTTCTCATATTGTTATTGCTCTTCGCCACATTATCTTCTGGTCATTGCCACTTATCGCTTTGTTTATAGTATTGCGTGCACAGATCGTACGTACAGTTCTTGGTACGGGAGCATTTGATTGGGCTGATACACGTCTTACTGCCGCTGTTCTTGCGCTCTTTATTCTCTCACTTATTTTACAGGGCATCTCTCTCTTGCTCGTAAGAGGTTATTATGCAGCTGGTAAGACTATGCGACCCTTTATGATTAACGTATTTGGTGCAGTGATTATGGTAGTTAGTGCCAACTTCCTAACCACCACCATGCAAGGTAGTGAGCTTATGCGCTCGTTTTTTGAGATTATACTTCGTGTAGAAGATTTGCCAGGTACGTCCATATTGATGTTGCCATTGGCATTTGTGTTGGCAAGTACCATTAACACAATGCTTCTCATCTTCTTTTTCTCTCGCGACTTCGGTAGTATTACAGGACTCTTCTCTAAAACGGCTTTTGACGCATTCGCTTCCTCTGTTGTGCTTGGAGTGGCGACTCACTTTGCGCTTGGTATTCTTGCTCCTGTGCTGCCGACTAACACTACTCTTGGTATTTTTGCTCAAGGATTACTTGCTGGAGTAGCAGGTCTTTGTGCATGGGTGCTCACTCTTTACATTTTGCGCAGTAAAGAGCTTGCAGAGGTTTGGCGTACACTACATACTCGTTTTTGGAGAGGGAGCACCGTCTCTGACATAAATCTCACTCAATAAATCAACCATGATGAATGATATTAAAAATTTTGCGATTATTGCACACATAGACCACGGTAAGAGCACTTTGGCTGATAGGATGCTTGAGATTACTGGTACTGTACCAGAGAGGCTGATGCGCGATCAGGCCTTAGACTCTATGGACTTAGAAAGAGAACGTGGAATTACCATTAAGATGACACCTGTACGTATGGAGTATGCTGGTTATATTTTGAACCTTATTGATACACCTGGCCACATAGACTTTGCATATGAGGTATCACGCGCGCTAAGTGCCATAGAGGGTGCTGTGCTCTTGGTAGACGCTACTCAAGGTATAGAGGCACAGACCATG
>VAPM010285113.1_pt1 | contig 10246 bp, 11 predicted proteins | sample 3395091 | NCBI WGS metagenome assembly VAPM01 (sample SAMN08290445, study PRJNA428436) | hydrothermal vent metagenome | isolation source: Deep-sea hydrothermal vent chimney 3 | place: Pacific Ocean: Juan De Fuca Ridge | reverse complement strand
TCTCCAGTGCGAGGACACCGCCGGCCCCGCGTACCAACTCGGCCCGCGGCGGACCCTGCGGGACATCCTGCACCGAGGTCTTGGCGAGTGCCTCCGACGCCCCCAGGAACACCATCAGACGGCGCAACATCGCCGCCTCGCGGTCCGGATTCGGCGGGGTCATCTCCCAGATGAAATTCCCGTCGTGGACCACCTCGCGCACGCTCCGCCGACTGAGGTAGAGGTCGGTGGTCCCGGGACGATCGCCGGGCTCTACGCGCACCAGATATTGGCTCCGGATCGGGGCCGAGTACAGGCCGGAGATCACCTTGTTGAGGAGCATGCGGATCGGCCCCTCGGCGATGTTCGGCCGATACTCGGCCCAGTTGGTCTGCAGGATGCCGGCGCGCGGATTCTCCTGCCGGATGAGGAATCCGTTCTTCAGCCAGAACTCGCGCACCTTGGGCCAGATGCGGGCCGGCGGGGCGTCGATGACCAACCAGCGCTCGGTGCCGTCGCGCACCACCCGGATACCCCGGATCGGGGCGGCCACCTGCGCGACTCCGGTGCGCGGGCCGCCCGGCGCAACTCCGGGAACCCCGGCGGCGGCCGGCCGCGGGTGCCGCGTCGACGCGGCACCCGGGATTTTCATGGAGGCGTCGGTGGGCGGTGCGCTCAGCCCCGGCGGGACCTCGAGCGGCCGGGCGACCTTTCCGTTTTGGTATTCCGGGGTGCGTTCGGGCAGCAACTGGTGCAAGGCCGAGCAGCCCGCCAGCGACGCAATCACCGCCAGCAGCGCCAACCCGGGAAGAGTTCCACGAGTCAATGACGGCATGGGATTCCCGTAACGATGGATTTCACAACGCGCCGGCCTGCTTCATGGCGCGGCGCACGCCCTCATGGAAGCGTTCGGAGAGGACCGTCATGGGCAGCCGGATCCCGGGGGAGATCATGTCCATCTCGTAGAGCGCCCATTTCACCGGGATGGGATTGGCCTCGACGAACAGATTTTTGTACAGATCCCCCAGGCGCGTGTTCACGGCCTCGGCCCCCGCACGATCCCCCGCGATGGCGGCCGCGCACAGTTGGTGCATGAGGCGCGGGGCCACGTTGGCGGTCACCGAAATCACGCCGCGCGCGCCGGCGAGCATCAGTTCCATCGCCGTAGCGTCGTCGCCGCTGTAGAGGTCCATCCGCTCGCCGCAACGCTCCAGCAACTCACGGCCACGCTCCAAGCTGCCGGTCGCCTCCTTGATGCCCACGATATTGGAAACCGCCGCGAGCCGTTCCACCGTCTCCGGCAGCAGATCGCAGGCGGTACGCCCGGGGACGTTATACAGGATCTGAGGCATGGGCACGGCTTCGGCGACGGCCTTGTAATGGAGGTAGAGACCCTCCTGAGTCGGCTTGTTGTAATAGGGCGTGACCAGCAACGCCGCGTCGGCGCCGGCCTTCATGGCGCAACGGGTCAGCTCAATGGCCTCGCGGGTGGCGTTCGACCCCGTCCCCGCAATTACCGGCACGCGCCCCTTCACCATCTCCACCACCCGGCGGATCACCTTGCAGTGCTCCGCCCCGTCGAGGGTGGCCGACTCGCCGGTGGTACCCACCGCCACGATCGCGTCGGTGCCGTTCTCCAGGTGAAACTCCACGAGCCGGGCAAGGGCCCGCTCGTCCAGTGCACCGTCGGTACGCATGGGGGTGACGAGGGCGACCATGCTGCCGTGGAACATGCCGGAGGGACTCCCTGGAGATCGCGCAACGAGCAATGCGACATACTAATGGGGGCGCGTGCCGGTGACAAGCGGCCCCGCGAATCCGGCACGGCGCCGCACGGCCGACCACAATGCACCGGCGGGTGTTTCCGCGCCGGTGCCTGGGGTATGCTTTAGGCCTTCCAGGATTGGCCTGCCGATGGTCCCGACCCGAATGAACGATACTCCACAGCCCGACCGGCTTCGAACCGGGTTCCGGGCGGTTCCTGAACACCGTCGGCCCGGAAGAGGCCGCCGCGCGACTCCGTGCGTCGGCCCCGTAGGGAACGTCGTGGCCGTTGCGGACACCCCGGAAGGTCATACGCCCGTGCACCGGGCGTCGGTGCACACCAGTCGGGAGGGATCGCGCCGATGTCCGCGTCGATGAACAACCTGCTCGTCGTCTCGGCACTCGGACAAGACCGGCCGGGCATCGTCAACGAACTCTCGCTCGCGATCCTCAACTGCGGTTGCAACATCGAGGACAGTCGCATGACCGTCCTCGGCGGGGAATTCGCCGTCATTCTGCTGGTCTCCGGAAACTGGAGCACCATCGCGAAGCTGGAAAACGCGATGACGGGGCTCGAACAGCGCCTCGGCATGACCATCACCTCCAAACGCACCGAGGTGCGGCGCGCCCCGGCTCCGCTCCTGCCGTACACGGTGGAGGTGGTGAGCATCGATCATCCCGGGATCGTCCACAACCTGGCGGAGTTCTTCTCCTCGCGCGAGATCAACATCCAGGAATTGACCACCGGAAGCTACGCCGCGGCCCACACCGGCGCGCCCATGTTCTCCATACACATGACGGTGAACATCCCGGCGGGGATCCCGATCGCCGCACTGCGCGAGGAATTCATGGACTTCTGCGACGCACTCAACCTCGATGCGATCATGGAGCCGATCAAGGGTTGAGCCCCCCTCCGGGCCCCGAACGGCCTCGGGGAGGGACTTCCGCAACCCGCACGGGCGCTTCAAGCGGCGCAAGGTGAAGGCCGGCGGGCACGCCGAAGAGGTACCCGCGGCCCCGAAAGAACCGGGATAGACGATCGATGAACGAGGCAACGCCACCCTTCCCCGCAGGCCTGTCGCGGCGCCGGCACCCATGACCGGGCGCGGTTCGTCCGGCACGCGACTGTTCGTCCTGGACACCAACGTCCTGATGCACGATCCGACCGCGATCTTCCGCTTTCAGGAACACGATCTCTACCTGCCGATGGCGGTTCTGGAAGAACTGGACGCCGCCAAGAAGGGGCTCTCGGAGGTGGCGCGCAACGTACGCCAGGCGAGCCGCTTCCTCGACGACCTCCTGCGCGACGTCGACAAGCGCGGGATCGACCGCGGCATTCCCCTCCCCGCCCCGGACAACGGCGCCGCCCCGCGGGCCCCCGGCGGCGGCCGGCTGTTCTTTCAGACCCGCGCCCTGCCCACCCTGCTGCCCGAGGGGCTGCCCGGGAACCGGCCCGACAACACCATCCTCGGTACCGCCCTGGCACTGCAGAAGGATCATCCGGAACGGCGCGTCACACTGGTCTCAAAGGACATCAATCTGCGGATCAAGGCCGCCGTCGTCGGAGTACACGCCGAAGACTACTACGAGGACCGGGTGCTCGACGACGTGGGCCTGCTCTATAGCGGCACCGCCGCCCTGCCCGCGGATTTCTGGGAGCAACACGGCCGGGAGATGGAATCCTGGCAGGAGGAGGGACGGACATTCTACCGGGTACGCGGCCCGCTGGTGGCCTCCTGGCATCGCAGCCAGGGCCTGTATATGGACGGGGACCGGCCCTTCGAGGCGCTGGTCCGGGAACGCGACGCGGACTCCGCGGTCCTGGAACTGGTCCGCGACTATCGCAGCCCTCACCATACCGTCTGGGGGATCCACGCCCGCAACCGCGAACAGAACTTCGCACTGAACCTGCTGATGGATCCCGCGATCGATTTCGTGACCTTGCTCGGCGCCGCGGGCACCGGCAAGACCCTGCTCGCGCTCGCCGCCGGGCTCACCCAGACCCTGGAGGACAACCGTTACCGGGAGATCATCATGACCCGGGTGACGGTGCCGGTCGGCGCAGACATCGGGTTCCTGCCGGGGACCGAGGAAGAGAAGATGACGCCGTGGATGGGCGCCCTCATGGACAACCTGGAGGTGCTCACCAAGAGCGATGTGGCCGGGGACTGGGGGCGGGCGGCCACCAACGACCTGTTGCGCAACCGCATCAAGATCCGCTCCGTCAGCTTCATGCGCGGTCGCACCTTCCTGAACAAGTACGTAATCATCGATGAGGCCCAGAATCTGACCTCCAAGCAGATGAAGACCCTCATCACCCGCGCCGGTCCGGGCACCAAGTTCGTCTGCATCGGCAACATCGCACAGATCGACACGCCCTACCTCACCGAAACCACCTCCGGACTGACCTACGTAGTGGACCGTTTCAAGGGATGGCCGCACAGCGGCCACATCACCCTGCTGCGCGGCGAACGCTCACGGCTCGCCGATTACGCCTCCGAGGCGCTGTGACCGAAGCGGCGGCCCGTAACGGCGCCGTCCGAAACCCATCCGCGTCATGCAGTTCCGCGACACCGGCCGGGCGAGCCCGGCCCTATCGGAAAACCGCCGACCTTGAAAATCCCTGTGGGGCGGGCCTTGGCCCGCCGACGACACCCGGGGTCTCACCCGCGCGCGGTATTTATTCCACGGACCCGGCCCTATGTCGGATCGGCGTCCGCGGGCGGGGGGCTGCGCGGCCAGGCGCGCAGGACGGCCTCGACGAGGGTCGCCAGGGGAATCGCGAAGAACACTCCCCAGAACCCCCACAGGCCGCCGAACACCAGCACCGCCACGATGATTGCGATGGGGTGCAGATCCACCGCCTCCGAGAACAACAGCGGCACCAGCACGTTGCCGTCCACCGCCTGGATCACCATGTAGACTGCAATCGCGTAGGCGAACTCGCTGCTCCAACCCCATTGCGAAAAGGCCACTATGGCCACCGGCAGCGTGACGACCACCGCACCGATGTAGGGGACCAGCACCGAGAACCCGACGATCGCCCCGAGCAGCATGGCGTACTTGAGACCGAGCAACGCGAAGGTCGCGGCGGTGACCACCCAGACGATGAGGATCTCCAGGAACTTGCCGCGCACGTAGTTGCCGATCTGTGCGTCGACGTCGGCCCAGACCCGTTCGAGCACCGTGTGCTCGCGCGGCAGCAGGCCCACCGCCCACGCCACGATGCGATCCTTGTCCTTGAGAAAGAAAAACACCAGCAGCGGGACCAGCACCAAGTAGACCAGAAGTGTGATGAAACCGACCAACGAGGCCAGTGACAACGAGACGACGTGCTGTCCCAGCGAGCCGATCCCGGCGCGCGCGGTACCGATCAGGTCCTGGACCTGCTGGGTGGTGAAGAACTCCGGATAGCGTTGCGGCAGTTGCAACAGGACTTCCTGACCGCGTGCGATCATGTGCGGCAGTTCGTGTATCAACTGGGTGAACTGCTGGTAGAGCAACGGGATCAGACCCAAGATCAGCACCAGCACGAAGCCGAGGAACAGGATCTGCACCGCCACGGCCCCCAACACGCGCGGCACGCCGCGGCGTCCCAGGAAGGCGACGATGGCCTCGAGCAGATACGCGATCACCAAGCTCGCGAACACCGGCGCCAGCATGTAGCCGAACCCGGCGACCACCACGAAACCGGCGAGCAACAGCAGCGCCAGAAACACCGCCTGGGGATCGGAGAAGTATCGGCGGAACCAATCGTTGAGAACCTTGACCATGACGCTCAGGATCCGGTCCGGACAGGCGTTGCGCCATGAGACACACGGCATGCCGCGTACCGCCCGGGCACGACCCGTGCGGCCCGGCGGCGGGCGCGCGACGTACGGGAGCGAGGCGCCGGTCCATCCGGCGACGGACTACTACGCGCCATCCGCGACCCGGTCCCGATAGCACTGTTCGAAGACCCGCTCCAGTTCGTCGATGACCTCCTGCGCGGGCCGTCCCTCCAGCACGTGTTGGTTCATCAGCGTGTAGACCTCGTTCAGCATCGCGTTGCGCTCGAGCATGGGGTAGGTCCGGCGCAGGCGCTTGATCGCCGCCACCACCGTCTCCTTCTCCGGGCGCGGGATCGGCACCGGCGCCGCCGACTCCGAGCACCCCTGCGCCGACGCCCGGACCGCGGCGACCGGCGCCGACTCCGAGCCGGCGCGGGTCCGGAGGAATTCGGCGAACGCGAGCAGCGTGCTTCGCCCGGAGGCATCCAGCGCGCCGAATATCTCCCGTAGCCGCTCGAGGTCATCGGACATGGGCAACCCTCGATCTCGAGAGCGAAGGCCGGAGGCTCGCGCCCTTCCTGCATCCCCGGTTGGGGTCGGGCGGAAAGAGTGCGACAGACCTCTAAAGCGAATCGTCGCTCTGATGCGTCTTGCAGTAGTCTCGGGCGAAGGAAAGCAACTCGTCCATCACCCGCAGCCGGAACTTCTGTTTCTGATGCACGAACGAGAAGGGTCGCTCCAGCGGCGGATCGAGCGGAACCGCCCGTAGCGTACTCAGCTTGAGTTCCTTCAGCACCATGGCGCGCGAGATCACCGACATCCCCATCCCGACCTCCACTGCGCGCTTGATCGCCTCCGGGCTGCCCAGTTCCATGCAAGTCTTGAGATCATCGCCGTTCAGTCCGACTCCGGCAAGATACTCCTCGATGACCTCGCGCGTTCCCGAGCCCTCTTCGCGGGAGATATAGGGGTAATCGAGCAGTTCCGCGCTCATGACCCGCTCACGGGCGGCGAGCGGATGATCCAGCGGGACGATCGCGACCAATTGGTCGTGGCGACAGACCTCGACCGCCAGGTTCTTGTTGGAGACCGGCGCCTCCACTACGCCGAGGTCGATCGTGTTGTCCTCCACCATGGAGACGATGCCTTCCGTATTCGACACCTTCAACTGGATATTGACGTCCGGGTATTCCGACTTGAAGCCGCCGAGGAGCGACGGGAGCATGTACTCGGCGATGGTGGTACTCGCCCCGATCAGCAATACCCCGCTCACCTCGCCGGTCATTTTGCGGACCGCATTCTCCATTTCCCCGTAGAGCCGGAAGATTCGGTCGGCGAATTCATAGACTCGCTGCCCGGCGTCGGTCAGGCTGATGCGGTTGTGGGTACGGTCGAAGAGCCGCGTATCGAAATACTCTTCGAGTTGGCGGATCTGGAAAGTCACCGCCGGCTGGGTCATATGCAAGGCATCGGCCGCCTTGGTAAAGCTCAGCAGGCGCGCGACCGTATAAAAGACCTGGAGTCTGCGATCGGCCATTCATCCCCCCCCGCCCGCAACCGGCGGGCGGGCCGGAGCCGCACCGTCCGGGCCCCGCGAACGAGGGCCGCGCCGGTTATCGGATCATCGTATCAGCATTCCCGGGGAACGCAAGGCGAAACAGGCCGCTCACGCACCGGCCGACACCGGGGCGAGGACGTGGAGTGAAATACCCGGCACACTACATCTTGAACTGCGAAACCAGCTCCTGGAGCTCGGCGGCGAGGCGCGCGAGCTGCTGACTGGCGGTCGCACTCTGGCGGGCACCGTCCGCCGTCTCGGTGCTGACCTGGCTGATCGCCACCACGTTGCGGTGGATCTCCTCGGTCACCGCACTCTGCTCCTCCGCGGCACTCGCGACCTGGGTGTTCATGTCGTTGATGGTCGCCACCGCACCGGCGATGGACGCCAGCGATTCGGCCGCCTTCTCCACCTGATCCTGCCCGGACTTCGCCATGCCGCCGGCCTGATCCATGACATGGACCGCGTTGTCGGCGCCCGTCTGCAGGCGCTCGATCATCTCCTGGATCTCCTGCGTCGATTTCTGGGTCCGGCTCGCCAGCGTGCGCACCTCGTCGGCGACGACCGCGAAGCCGCGCCCCTGCTCGCCGGCCCGCGCCGCCTCGATCGCGGCGTTCAACGCCAGGAGATTGGTCTGCTCGGCGATACCGCGGATGACGTCGAGCACCACGCCGATGTTGCCGCTCTCGCTCTCCAGTTCGTGGATGACCCCCGAGGCCTCACCGACCGCGCCGGCAAGCGCGTCGATGGCGCTGATCGCCTCGGCGGCGACCAGCTTGCCGTTGCGCGTCTCGACATCCGCCTGCTGCGCGGCCTGCGCGGCCTGCGCGGTGTTGCGTGCCACCTCCTGTGCGGTGGCGGACATCTCGTTGATCGCGGTGGCGACCTGATCGGTCTCGTGCTGCTGGAGCTTGAGACCTTCACCGGAGCGTTCGATCACCACCGACATCTGCTCCGTGGCGGAGGCGAGTTGGGCGGTCGAATTCATGATCTGCCCGATCACCCCACACAGGTTCTCCCCCATGCGGTTGAAGCTGCCGACGATCTCGCCGATCAGATCGTGGCTCTCGATCTCACAGCGCCGGCGCACATCACCGCCGCTGATGGCGTTGGCGGCGACGGAGAGTTCCCGCAGCTTGCGCAACAGAATGACATTGAGCAGCGAGTAATTGGCCAGTGCGACGACCGCGCCGGCGAACAGACAGCCGAGCACGAACCAGTACGCCATCCCCGAATCCCAGTGTGTGACGAAGAGGATGATCCCGGCGAAGATCAGGCCGCTCGCAGTACCAAATGCCAGAAAAGACAGGAAAAGGCGACGCAGGATGCTGGTTTTCATGTGGGCTCCATCCGGGTGTCGTCGATCGATATTGTGGGCGTGGTCAGTGTCCCCGCCTCTGGCCTCGACAGCGGCCGAGGGTGGGGGAACTTGAGCGGGCCGGCCGCCGCACGGACATCGGATCGGCGGCGGATGCCCGCAGGATCGAGGCGACGCTGTCGCCGGTGGCGCAGTCGAAGCGCGTGAAGCCTTCCGGCATCACCGGGTCGTGTTCGAGGTCGGTTCCGGTTCGACGGCCCCGCCGCACGCATCGGCCCGCCGACCGCGACGGGGAGATCTCCCGCCGGGAGGTCCGCCTCGACGTCGAAGAACACCGCCGGGTCGGCCGACCGATCCCGCGACGCGGAGCGTCACGACAGCAGCGCCCGCCCCCGCCGATACAATTCCTCGGCCTTGCCTTCGTCGATGGTGAGCTTGACTATCTTCCGGCACGATTCCAGGCAGGCGGCAAGCGCCTCCGGCGAGTCGGGGGCCTCGCGCAGCTTGCGGATCACCTTCGTGGCGCTCGGTCCCAGGATTTCGCCGGCCAGGCCGACGAGCCTTTCCCGGCAGTTGCTGTTGCCGTTGCGCGGCGCAGGTGCAGGTGCAGGTGCAGGTGCAGGATCGGTCGCGGCGCTTTCCGGCACCGCCGGATCGACGGTGGACGCCGCGGGGGCGTCGCTTCCGACCGCCTGCACGAGGCCCCGGCGATGGAGATCATCGAGGACCTCCACGAGGTCGGGAACGCCGGCGCTCTTGGCCTGCAACTCCGCCACCGTGGCCTCGCCGTCCACGAGTATCAGGATGCGCCGCTGCTTGAAAGGCAGGCCGCAGGTGCGATGCTCGATCTCGTCCTTGCCCTTCTCCGTCTTGAAGAAGATCAGTTCCATGTCCATGTCTTTCGGCGGCCCCGCTGGCTGCGAGCGTTACTCGGTCAGTTCCTGGATGATGGCATAGATCAGCCTCACGGTAATGAGCACGTAGATGGCCCCGCCCAGAAACACGAACGAGACGATCATCCGCAGGATTTCGTCCGGAATCCGGTTGAAGAACGGCAGCGCCATGTATCCTGCGGTAAACAGGGCCACCAACAGGATCACGATGTTCCACTTGCTCCCGACCACCCCCCCGGGAATCTGGCTTTTCAAGGAGACCACCATCCACATGCAATACAGCATGGCGGCAATCGCGATCGTAATGACGATCGTCACGGGATCGAACTCCATCGCCCTTCTCCTCTGAAAGAATGAAGTTACAGATCAAGCCTCCAGTCCATCGGCCACCACCCGGGGATCTTTAGCACCCCCGTAGGAGATCCGTAATGCCGCGGCGGGCGGCCCCGGGCGCAGCGCCCGCGCGCCGCGCAGTTCGCCCCCGCTCCCCCGCCCCGCTCCACCCGATGCACCGCCGGCGCCGCAGCCGGGATTTCGCGCAGCCGCCGCGCGCCCTTTCCCCCCATGCGCACACATCGACCGGGAAGGCCCGGGCCGGCTCGGCCCGGGCGCTGCGCGACGTAGTGCGATCCACCACAATGGGCAAATATGGGACGTAGCGGCCTCGCCTACGATCCGACCCCCATCCCGGACGCCGGCCACCGTGACGCCGCGCATCCCGGGGGGCGACGCGGCGCCGGCTCGCGGTCGGCGCGAGGTATCAATACACGCCGGCGCTGCGCTTCGACCTGAGCTACGCGCATCTGTTCATGAGCGACAGTTCGATGAACGATACCGCTTCCCCCGGACACGGCCTCGCAGGGACCAATGAGTCGGATGCCAATCTGTTCGGCGCACAGGCGGTCTGGTCGTTCTGAACAGCCGCGGGATCGGAAGGGTTTTTCGGAAAAACAGGGTGTCGCAG
>VAPM010371470.1_pt1 | contig 10247 bp, 10 predicted proteins | sample 3395091 | NCBI WGS metagenome assembly VAPM01 (sample SAMN08290445, study PRJNA428436) | hydrothermal vent metagenome | isolation source: Deep-sea hydrothermal vent chimney 3 | place: Pacific Ocean: Juan De Fuca Ridge | reverse complement strand
TACAGACTCTTCATAATCACAATTAGCAAAAGCAACAACCGCTTCATCATGTTTTCTATCTATTGAAATGATTTTAACCACTTCTCCACCAAGTTTTGCAAACATACCTATCAAAACACGCTCATGTTCTGCTGGTCGCAAATCATTTCCACGCTCATTGTTTACTGGTTCATTGTTTTTGTTACTTACAGAGTTAACAGGAAATTTTTCCATACAATTAATTAAACATTTACTAATACACTAATTATTATAACTAAAAAACACGTAAATTAAAACTATTGTTTATAGTGTTATTAATTTGTTATGTATTTTTCCTAAGCACTATCTTAGCTTTTACTATTTATTGAAAATTTAAAAGAAAGTTCGTTATATTCTCCTGTATCATAAACACATACACCCTCATCTTTCCACAGTACAAACTCCTTAATTCCAACATCAAGAGACAATTTACTACAAAACGTACAATATGGGTCTCCTGCTCTAGAAGGTATTCCGTCACTATCAAGACGAATAAAATATAATCTTGACCCAAGTAATTTAGTTGGATTTTCTACAAGAGCGTCCATTATTGCCCTTTGTTCTGCATGAATACAACAAGTTTTATCTGTTATTCTTTTATGATAAGAATCTTTAGAAACCGAACATCTTCTTTGTTTTTTAAGATTTCGTGGTGGGCTATTAAAGCCATTACCAATAATTTTATTATTCTGAACAATTATAGCTCCACACATTGACCTTTCACATGTTGCTTTCTTGGCAACTTCAGCAGCTTGAGTAATATACTCAAGTGCTTTGTTTTCTTCATTGCCAGACAAATATCTCATTATTATCGAAATTAAATATTTACTATTACGTTTTTGGTTTATGTAATATATAACGTTATGTATTTACTATACAAAACCCATGTAAACATATTATGTTATTTTTTCTATTTTATATGATTGTTTACCATTTGGTGTTTCGAAAGAAAAATCATCACCTTTCTTTTTGCCCATAATAGCAGCACCGAGAGGTGATGCGTGAGATAGTTTATGAGTACGCATATCAGCTTCTTCTGAGCCAACGATAGTATACTCATGCACTCCATCATCCCCGTCTCGTCTAATTGATACAACAGAACCAAAACCAACAACTCCCTTCTTTTTTGTATCTGTTATTATTTTCGCACTTTTAACCATCTCCTCTAGTCTACTAATCAAATCCTCAGTAGACGCCTGAAGCTCTCTTGCTTCTTGATACTCTGCATTTTCAGACAGGTCACCTAGAGACCTGGCGTACTCTAGATTTTTTGCTATTTCTGTACGACGTTCTGTTTTAAGATGTTTCAACTCCTTTACCATCTCGTCAAACTTTTCTTTAGATACAATTGTCTCTTGGATTTCAGTCATATTAAAGTTTATTAATGATTATGCGTAATTGTACTCGAGCCCACAGTAAGTGCAAGACGTTATTGACTTACATCCGATGCTTTTACATTCGTTGTTTTTTGTGTGGTAATTGGCTTAACGTTAACATATGTACCATTACCTGTTTTTTTAAGAGACACGAACAACTCGCGCATAACATTAACAGCCTGTTCACCAGCTCCAGATGGACCACGCTCAAGCACAACAGCAAAAGAATATACTGGTTTTTCGTATGGAAAGAATCCTTCAACCCACGCATTATCGTATTGATTATTTATACCAACTTGTGCTGTTCCTGTTTTTGCAGCAACATCTACGTACGGCAAGTTGATAGCTCCTGCAAGTGCAGTAGTTACACCCATGCGCATTCCCTCCTTAACAATCTCCAAAGATGAACTTGTAACTGGTACTCGTGTATACTCTACTCCCTGACTAAAACGCATTCTAGGAGTTAAGAGTTTACCGCCGTTTGCAACTGCAGCAGTTGCTCGCGCCATTTGTAGTGGTGTTACTTGCATTGCGTACTGTCCAATAGCTGTAAAGTACGTATCCCCAAGATACCAAGGTCTTTTGTATGCAGCTCTTTTCCATGACGGACCAGGAACAAGCCCTTTTACTTCACGAGGCAAATCTATACCAGTTAAACTACCAAGACCAAATTGTTTATACCAATAATCTAATCTGTCTATACCAAGACCTTTTTGTTTTCCAAAACCTCCCCCAACCGTATAGAAAAATATATCAGAAGACCAAGCTATAGCCTTGCGAACGTTTACAGGACCAAGCGCTTTCCAGCCAGTATATACAAACTCTTTCCCTGCATGATATGGGTCTGGAATTGATATACGTCCCTTATCATCTATCACAGTATTTTGAGTTATTACACCATCAGTGAGTGCTCCAGCAGACACAAAAGGTTTAACAATAGACCCCGGAACATATACACCCTGTGCTGCATGATCCAAAAAAGGATGTCTTTTATCAGTACTGTACCCAACAATAACACTAGACGGACCTCCGTTTACCATAACGTTTGGGTCATAGCTTGGATACGACACTATGGCACGAACTTCCCCTGTGTTTACGTCCATAATGACCCCAGCACCAGCAACGAAATGTTTTCGCTCAACAACATTTGCTATAGATTTTGCAAACAGCTCTTCCAAATCTGCATCTATAGATAATTTCAACGTGCCGCCTTTTTTTGCTGGAATAATAACACCTTGAGAACGAACTCTTCCAAACGCATCTGTTTCTTTAAGCACCGTGCCATTTTTCCCAGTTAACAAAGTATTGTACTGTTTTTCTAATCCAGCTACACCAACTTCTTGTGTATCATAGTATCTTCCACTTGAATCTTTTTTTGGTGACGAAACGTATCCTATTATAGAACCCATTTCAGGCAATTTGTAGTACCTTCGAACACTTCCGTCAGAGCGCTTTATATTTTCGGTAATTATTTTGCCATATCTATCTGTAATGACACCACGCTGTGCAAACAGTATTTCTGAACTAAGACTATTATTAGCACTCTCTTCTGCAAATACAGGACCTTTAATAATTTGCAAATCTGCAGCACGTAATATAAGTATCAAACTTAATATACCAAGAGCAATAAACAATCCAGCAAAAGTACGTTGTGAAATTGGCTTCTCCAAACGTCCTTCAAACTGAGCTGAATCAAACGAAGACAGGTTTGTTGAGTCCAAAAAAATCTCATCTGGATCAATCTCATAGTTATATCTACGACGTCTGCGAAACCATCTCATGAAATAAATGTGTGGTACCTAGTAAACTTCCTTGCCAAAATAAAAAACACCATTCCAAGAAATCCAAACAATGTGCCATACCAAAACGGAATGCCATTGGCATAATAAAAAACATCTATCTCAACGCCAACAGCCAATACAACTATCGGGTATCTAAACGAAGAGATAGCAGCAAGTATCACCACATACACAAACGGAAAAAATAATGGTGTAAATAACGTAAATATAGCCAAAATTCTAAAAAACATATTGTTTATTTCGGGACAACCTCTACTGTTGTTAATGAAAAAATATTAACAACAGGACGAACACGAAGAGTTACCATTGTAGCAGCTGGGTCAGAATCTTTTTTCAAAACAACACCTATAATACGCACCATTTTAGGACCAGCTACAAACACACTGTCACCAACAGCTATGTTAATTTGTCTTGGAACATTTACCATAAACATGCCAGCTCCATTTCCAACAAGAGTAACTGGTATACGCCCAGAACCTACCCATGCAGTTGTAGTTGCGTTCGGAGATGAAAGCAGGGAGACACGAGCTGTATGAGTAGACACACTAGATACCTTTCCAACAGGAGTTCCGTCATTTGCTAAAACAAAATCTCCCTTTGAAACTTCTAATTTTTTAGATGCAGAAATTACAATTGTGTCATATGGAGATTCTGGAGGCCTAGACACAACACCAGCCACAATTCCATGGATGGTAGGAGTTGTAGTCCCTATAATTTTTGTTAAATCATCAACTCTTGCGTTTAGGTTTTTGTTTTCACGAAACAACTCATCGTTTTGTTTTAAAAGATTGTTTTTTTCACGAACCAACGAATTTACATCTCCAAAACTACTAACAACATTATCAACGCTCGCAGTAAGCGTTGTGCCAGCTTTTGAAAATGGATATGTTGCGTCTATAAAAATAGATGGTGCTACAGCACGAAACATTACAAGCAAAAATATTCCAATTACTGTTACCGCGCCAAACGAAAAAACGCGCGATTGTATTATATTGTTTCTCCTTCTATAAAATAGCTTCTTCATGTAAAAAGATATCTGTAAACGGACGTGGGTCCTCTGTAATAATTCCAGTACCACGAACGACAGAAGTTAATGGGTCAGAAGCAACACGAACAGGAACTCCTAGCATTTTTGCGAGCATGTTAGGCAGACCTCTTAAAAGAGCACCTCCACCAAACACAACGACACCATGCTCTAAAACATCAGAAAGCAATTCTGGAGGTGTGTTCTCTATTACCTCTTTTAAAGCATCCAATAAACCGTCAAGTGATGACGTAAGAGCCTCTCTAACATGTGCGTCTGTAAGTTCTATTTCTCTAGGTAGCCCAGTTGCAAGATCACGTCCGCGCACAGCACGAGACAATACTTCTGGCTGCTCAACAACAGCACCTATAGATATTTTCACATCTTCTGCAGTACGAACACCTATAGATAAATGAAATTCATTGCGAACATAATCAATTATGTTTTCATTAAATCTATCACCAGCTATATGTGAACTTTTTGACGCAACAGTTCCACCAAGAGAAATAACAGCGATATCACAAGTACCGCCGCCAATATCCAAAACCATTGTACCAACAGCTTCATGTATTGGAAGTTTTGCGCCAACAGCGCCAGCAATAGGTTCTTCTACTATATAAACTTCACGTGCGCCGGCTGTAAGAGCGGCATCACGAACAGCGCGACTTTGAACGTTTGTAACTCCAGTAGGAACACCTACAACAACTCTAGGTCCAAAAAATCGTGCACGCCCACCATGAGCTTTGTTAATGAAATACGCCAACAACTCTTCTGTAACCTCAAAATCTGAAATGACGCCATGCGACAACGGACATACAGCTCTAATGTGCGGAGGAGTTTTACCAAGCATTACTTTTGCAGGTTTACCGACAGCAACCATTTGTCCTGTTTTGTCGTTTATAGCCACAACCGACGGTTCGTTTATTACAAGCCCTCTGCCAGACACATATACAAGAGTATTAGCAGTACCTAAATCAATACCAATATCTTTCGAGAAAAATGAATTTTTTGAAATCCTTTTCATAAATTACATACCAAGCACCTCGTCGCGCGTTTTGCCGTCTACTTCTCCTGAAGACCTATTAACAACTTCTAATTTGCCGCTTGATATTGCATTTTTTCCGACGATTACACGCCAAGGAATCCCTATCAAATCACTATCGGCAAATTTTTCACCAGCGTTAGCTTTTCTATCATCATACAAAACGTCAATTCCAGAAGACACCATATCGTCATATAGTTTATCTGTATAATCTCTAACCTCATCATTTGACCCAGCAAGAGACAGTAAATGCACTTTAAACGGAGCTATGACTTCAGGCCACACAATACCACTGTCATCAGACAAAACCTCAACAATAGTACCCATAAGACGCCCAGGACCTATACCATAACTACCCATAAACACAGGCACATTTTCTCCACTTTGATTTTTATAACTAAGACCAAATACGTCAGAAAAACGTGTACCAAGTGTGAATATATTTCCAACTTCTACGGCTGATGCCTCAGTTAGAGTAGACTTATCTACCCCTGTTATTTTGTATACATCTTCGTCATCGTACACCTCTTTGTTTAGCGCTAGACCTTTTGATTCATCAATATAGATAGTGTCCTCACCAGTAGAACACACTGTTTGAAATTCGTGAGAGTATTTACTAAACGAACCACCTGAGGCAAAAGTACGGTATGTTTTGTCACCTATTCCAACACGCTTAAAAATAGTTTTATATGCCTCTGCTGCTCGTTCGTAAAACTCATTATGACTTTCTAAATCTTCTGAGAACGAATACAAATCTTTCATTATAAATTCTCGTGTTCTCATTATCCCAGACTTTGCACGTGTTTCATTTCTAAACTTATTTTGAAATTGATAAACGTATCTTGGTAAATCTTTGTAAGATGATATCTGCTCAGTCATAAGTGCTGTCAACTCTTCTTCGTGTGTGTTCCCAAGTCCAAGCTCACCACCATTTTTTAATTTTGTTTTGAACCAAATATCAACGACATCATCATTCCACCTGCCGCTTTTTTTCCAGATAGACGGGTCTTGTAGGGTTGTCATAAGAACCTCTTGACCACCTATTGCGTTCATCTCTTCGCGAATTATCGCGATTATTTTATTTAAAACTTTAATACCTAACGGAAGGTATGAATAAACTCCAGCTATTTCTTTGTGTATATATCCAGCACGAATTAGCAATTGTGCGTTTTTAGACTGTTCGTCTGACGGAGCTTCTCGTCTAGTTTTTGTGAAAAGAAATGACTGTCTCATAACAACAGTATACGAGCCATAAGGGAAAGACGCAAAACACATCAAATGACGTAGCATTTGATGTGTTTTGACACCACGTGTCTACCCTACTATTTTATAGATGTCGTGTACCGTAACTACAACCATTAACAATATAATGAACCCAAAACCAGCAAGATTTAACACCTGTGCTATACGCGGTTTAATGGCACGTCTTGTAACTGCTTCAATAATAACAAATAGCAACCTACCACCATCTAACGCTGGAATAGGAATTAAGTTAATTATTGCAAGATTAATTGAAATCACAGCAACCAACGTAAACAAACTTACAATTCCACTATTTGCCGCAGCGCCAACAGCGCCAGCAATACCAACAGGTCCAGATATTTGAGACAAGTCGGCTGAAAAAGTTGCCGCTTTCAAAAAGAAACTACCAAGACCATATGCAGTAGCTTCTGTTATTTTCCAGGTTATGACAGTACCTTTATATAACGCGTCACCTAGCGACATTGGCAAAACTCCTATCGTAGAAACACCAACACCAAGTATGTAGCTGTTTGGACTAGACTTAACCAATCCTTTTTTTGGTGATGCGTTAAGTGTTATTTCTTTATTGTTACGAGTAACAAGTATTTTTAACTGCGCACCTGCATCTTTTTCAATAAACTTAGTAAACTTGTCTACATCATAGCCACCCCACGAACCACCAGAAGTACTCAAACCAGTAATGACATCACCAGAAACAATTCCAGCATCAGCCGCTGGAGAACTCGGCATAACATCTGTAACAACTAACTGTAAATTATTTGCTTTTTGTATTTCTGCTTTAGAAAGACCTCTTGGCGTTCCGACAGCAATAACTCCAGTAATTAAAATCCATGCCAACAACATGTTCATCGTTACACCAGCCAAAAGTACGGCGGCTTGTGAAATACGTGATTTTGATATAAAAGCACCATTTTCTGCGTTCTTTTTACCTTTTCCGATATCCTCCTCGCCATGAATACGTACAAAACCACCAAAAGGAATTGCGTTTATTGTATATGTTGTTTCTCCGAACTTAACCCCATATAAACGTGGCGGATAGCCAAGACCAAACTCATCAACACGCATTCCTGTAATTTTTGCAACGAAAAAATGCCCTGCCTCATGAACAAGGATAAGAACAACTAAAACTACAATAAAAATTAAAATATCCATTATTTTCCTTTAATTAAATTAAAGAGATATTTCTTTTCGTTTTTCCTCTGCTAAAGATTCCATTTTTTCGTTAGTAGCATCTATTATTTTTTGAGCCTCTTCTTTCAGACGAAACAATTCATCTTTGCTTAACTCTCCATCTTTTTCTGCAACTTCCATTGTTCGAATTGTCTCTGTTCTGTGAGAGCGAATTGCAACCTTTGCTTGTTCTAGTTTTTCACCTGTTATCTTAACCAGAAGAACACGTCTTTCTGCTGTAAGGTCTGGAAACGTAACGCGAACACCTTGGTCATCTATAGATACAGAAACACCTAAGTTCGCTTCTGTTATAGCTTTTTCTATCGCTTTACCAAGTTCTTTGTCCCAAGCGATAATTCTCAATGTTCTTGCGTCCTCGACAGACACAGACGCTATCTCTCTAAGTGGTGTACGTGTGCCGTAAGCCTCTGGTCTAATACTGTCTAAAAGTGTAGGTGTAGCACGCCCTGTTCTTACGTTAGACAATTCACGAACCAAATGCTCTTCGGTTTCTTTTACAGAATTTGTTAGTGTTGAAAAATCGTATGCCATAAAATTATATTATTTCGTTAGTTTAGATATTGTAACAGACTACCGCAAAATCGCATTTGTGTATTATGTAATAAACCTCAAATCACAGACAAGTAAAAACATACTACAAAAACAGCACCGTTACAGTTACAACCCAGCAAGACTTAGTTTTTCGTTTCTTTTTAGTTTTTTAATTGCAACTTCGCGTTTAAGTGCTGCACTTCTACCTTTTAGTTTCTCTGTATAAATTATTTTCTTTGCTTTTCTAGATTTCGTAAATATACTACCCACGCCTCGTAAATGTTCAGAAAACCTACGGTCTATATCTGTTGTAATACCTGTATAGATAGACCCATCCTTACACTCAAGCATATAAACAAAATACAAACTCATAATTTTACTTTTAACAGAAAGACTATCACAACATTTTTTCATAATTACCATAACTATACATGAGATATACTAAGTCTATATAAAACAACAAAACACCAGAAACTGGTGTTTTGTTGTTAAGCACATAGCGAGTGCTCTAAAAAGACTAAAATTAGTCTATAAAAGTAAGAGCCTTTCCTTTACTATCTCCACGACCAGTCCTACCAATCCTATGTACATAATCATCGTACGTTGACGGTGTGTCGTAGTTAATAACGTGAGATACGTTTGCAATATCCAGACCACGAGCAGCAACGTCTGTTGCGACAAGTACGCTTACCTGGTTATCTTTAAAACGTTTAAGAGCTCTTTGTCTCTGAACGTGACTTTTGTTTCCATGAATTGATTCTGTTTTAACACCACGGTTTGAAAGTAAGTTAGAAAGTTTTTCCACTCCGTGTTTTGTTCTACCAAACACAAGAACTTTGTTAAACTCATCTTCTTTCAACATGTCATGTAACACATCAAATTTTACTTTTCCTTTTCCTATACGTACAACATCTTGTTCTACGTTCTTTGATGTATCACCTGTTTTAACAGAGATACGTACAGGTTCGTTTAAGAATTCAGAAATTAATTTTTCTATTTCACGAGACAATGTTGCTGAGAAGAAAAGTGTGTGATGTTTTTCTGGCATACCTTTAACAACATAACGAATGTCGTTTATGAATCCCATATCAAGCATCCTGTCTGCCTCATCAAGTACTAGTGTTGAGAATTGTGCCAAACGTATGCTTTTACGTTCTATCAAGTCTTTAAGACGTCCTGGAGTTCCAATAACAAAGTTGTTTTTGGAACGAAGTGCCTTTAGCTGATACCTTATAGGTGCTCCACCAACAACACAAACAGAGAACAAATGCATGCCTTTTGTGAATATTTTAAGCTCTGCTTCAATCTGAAGAGCAAGCTCACGTGTTGGTGCGATTATTAGAACTTGTTCTTCTGGGTTTTTAAGAACCTTGTCGATAAGAGGTATTAGAAACGCTGCTGTTTTACCAGTACCAGTGTTTGCTATTCCAACTACATCTTTACCATCAAGAACATAAGGAATTGTCTTATCTTGTATAGGTGTTGGTTCTTTATACCCTTTTGCAATAAGGTTGCTAGCTATTGAGTCTGATATTTCAAAATCTTCAAACTTGTGCTCAGGTACAAATACCTCTTTTTCTTCACCTATGACTGCTTTATTTATAAATTTAGAAGGGTCGATGTATTGACTTCCATGAGATTTTTTTGAACCGCGGAAATTTCTTTTTCCTCCAGAACCACCCCCATAAGAAGGACGGCGCGACGGTGGTCGCTTATTTGAAAAACGTTGTTGATACATATATTTAATTGGTTGTAAGTGCCCTCACTAACTGACATAATGCCAGTTTTTTGAGGACTAATAATTGCTTTTTTGTAAGCTGCTCTCGTCTCGAGATTTATTGAGTGCTATAGAGCCTTACAAACCGTGAGAATTGAGTTAATCCAACTATATGCTGGTTTGGTATTTTTGTCAACCCATAAAAACTTACTAATGATAACTTTTTAGACAAACAACCCTTAATTCAGAATGTTAAATTCAAAAAGTTACAGCAAAACCAGCAGAT
>VAPM010137255.1_pt1 | contig 10258 bp, 9 predicted proteins | sample 3395091 | NCBI WGS metagenome assembly VAPM01 (sample SAMN08290445, study PRJNA428436) | hydrothermal vent metagenome | isolation source: Deep-sea hydrothermal vent chimney 3 | place: Pacific Ocean: Juan De Fuca Ridge | reverse complement strand
GTATCAAAAATTGGCATTTGCGTTATTAAATGTACGTATTTTGATGCGAAATAGGATAAAAACAATCGTTTAAAATCCCAGTTAACTACATTTATTTTATTGTGTAAATAGCGAGAACCAATTGAATAGTCTGCTCCATCAACAGCACAGGCATTATACAATTTAATTAAATCGTTTGGATTGTGAGAAAAATCGGCATCCATTTCAATAATATAATCATACTTGTTTTTTAATGCCCATTTAAAACCATGAATATAAGCAGTACCTAATCCTTTTTTGTCTTTTCTAACTTCCAAAAATAAATTGGAATATTTTTCTTTTAATTTTGAAACAATTGCAGAAGTTCCATCAGGAGAATTATCATCAATTATTAAAATATCGAATTGTTTTTTCTGTGAAAAAACCGCATTAATAATAGCTTCAATATTTTCTTTTTCATTAAAAGTAGGAATTATGACAAGCGTATTTGACATATATCAATTTTATGCAGCAAATATAATATAAAATATTACTAATTTTGTGTTAATTATAATTACAAAATATGTTTAATGTTGAAGAGATAGTTCGTGTAAATAACAACTGGATTACCATTGTTTTTATAGCTGTTCTAACTATTTTAGTTGTATTAAATATATTTTTTGGAAAAAGACTTTTAAGAACTAATAGTATGCTGTTAAACAAAAGTTATGTTCAAATTTATTATAATAAAGATAAAGGTAAATTTTTTGCACTAGTACCATTCTTGTTTTTTATCGTTCAAATTTTTGCTATTTCGTTACTGCTTTACCTTTTTATGTTTTTATTAAACACGAAAAACACACTTTTAAATTTTAATGGGTATTTACTAATTTTAGGAATAGTATCGGGTTATCTAGTTTTAAGATATTTGACTGGGTTTTTATTAGCAACTTTGTTTGAGCTAAAAACCCAATTTTATAAACTACTTTTTGAAAAGACTAACTATTTAAGTAATGTTATTTTATGGGTTCTTCCAATACTTTTATTGAGCTCTTATATCACTTTTTTTAAATTTACAATGGTAAAAATAACGTTAAGTTTTTTCATAATACTATTAATTTTTAGATATGTTTTAATACTTATAAATAACAAAAAGTTAATTTTAAATAACTTATTTTATTTTATTTTGTACATTTGCGCCTTAGAAATAGCCCCTTTAATATTAATTATAAAATTGACTATTTAAGGTTTAAGTTAACGCGTATGAAAGTGAAAACTATATTGGTTTCTCAGCCAGTACCCAAAACAGAAAATTCGCCGTATCAAGAATTATCGGACAAACAAAAAGTAAAAATCGATTTTGTTCCTTTTATTCATGTTGAAGGAGTAGATGCAAAAGAAGTAAGAGCTCAAAAAATTGATTTAAATAATTATACAGCTATTATTTTAAATAGCAGAACAGCAGTAAATCATTTTTTTAGAATTGCTGAAGAAATGAGATTTACAGTACCTGATGAAATGAAATATTTTTGTCAATCAGAAGCAGTTGCTTATTATTTACAAAAATATGTGGTTTACCGGAAACGTAAAATATATGTTGGCAAACGAACTTTTCCTGAATTAATAAAAATCATTAAAAAATACAAAGATGAAAAATTCTTATTCCCAACATCAGACAAATTAAAAGAAAACATACCTGAAGCATTAAACAATGCTAGTATTAATTGGGATAGAGGAATTTTTTATAAAACAGTAGTAAGTGATTTATCAGACTTAGAGGACGTGTTTTATGATATTTTGGTATTCTTTAGCCCTTCAGGAATAGATTCATTATTTAAAAATTTTCCTAATTTTAAACAAAATAACACAAGAATTGCTGTGTTTGGCAATTCAACTGTTGAAGCCGCTACAAAAGCAGGTTTAAAGTGTAATATTAAAGTGCCTACTCCTGAAACACCTTCAATGACCATGGCTTTAAAAAAATATATTGTTGAAGCTAATAAGCGTTAAAAAAATATAAATTAGTTAAAAGTCGAGTTTTGAACTCGACTTTTTTTATGCAAATAAATTAGCAAAAATAGTTTCTACTTTGCTAACTTTAACTATTTTAATAGTAAAATTTGACTGACTTATTTTATTGAATTTTGAAATAAATATTTTATGAAACCCTAATTTCTCTGCTTCTAAAATTCGTTGTTCAACTCTGTTAATTGGTCTAATTTCACCTGACAAACCAATTTCTGCGGCAAAACAGTAATCTTGCGGAATTGCTTCATCTTCATTAGAAGATAAAATAGCCATAATCACAGCTAAATCAATTGCTGGATCATCAACTTTTATCCCTCCAGCAATATTTAAAAAAACATCTTTTGCACCTAATCTAAATCCAGCACGTTTTTCTAAAACGGCTAACAACATGTTTAATCGTTTGGTGTCATAACCTGTTGCTGAACGTTGAGGCGTTCCATAAACAGCAGTGCTTACCAAAGCTTGAACTTCAATCATAAAAGGACGTATTCCTTCTAAAGTTGCCGCTATTGCTGTACCGCTTAAAGTTTCATCCTTTTGAGAAATAAGAATTTCAGAAGGATTTGACACTTCTCTTAATCCTTCGCTTCTCATTTCATAAATTCCTATTTCTGCCGTAGAACCAAATCTATTTTTTTGAGCTCGTAATATTCGGTAAGTATGATTTCTGTCTCCTTCAAATTGCAAAACTACATCTACCATATGTTCTAAAACTTTTGGCCCAGCTATATTGCCATCTTTGGTTATATGACCTATTAACAATACAGGAGTTGAGGTTTCTTTAGCAAATTTTATAAGTTCCGCAGTGGTTTCTCTAATTTGAGAAATAGAACCAGGAGAAGCATCAATGGTATTAGTGTATAAAGTTTGAATAGAATCAATAACCACAACTTCTGGATTAGTTTCTTCTATAGCTCTAAAAATTTGTTGCGTATTGGTTTCGGTTAAAATTAAACAATTGGTGTTGGTTATTTTGAGTCGTTCGGCTCTCATTTTTATTTGAGATTGGCTTTCTTCACCTGAAACATATAAAATATTTTTAGGAATTGTTAATGCTATTTGTAATAATAAAGTTGATTTTCCAATACCAGGCTCTCCTCCTAATAAAATCATAGATCCTTTAACAATTCCTCCTCCAAGAACTCTGTTTAATTCTGTGTTTTTTACAGGGATTCTATCTTCTTTTTTTAATGAAATCTCATTAATTTTTAAGGCTTTATTTGCTTTTTTAAAAATAGTATTTTGTTTCCAGTTTCGTTTTTCTTCTTTTTGAATAACTTCTTCAATAATGGTGTTCCATTGGTGACAAGAAGAACATTGACCTAACCATTTTGGGAATTGTGCACCGCAATTTTGACAAAAAAAGGAAGTTTTAGTTTTACTCATTTTATTTTATAAAACGTAAATATAAAGAAAAGCCTGTTATTTAATGTATTTATTATAGATAGGAATAAATATAAATGAAAGTCCGCCAAACACAACTACCATTAAAGTTTGAGAGGTCCACATAATCCAACCAAAAGCCCTAGCCGGATTGTTATCTATGTGATACAGAATTAAAGCACTTGCTACAAAAACAGGGTAAGAACCTAAACCACCATTGGTTAATGCCATACTTAGACCACCCACAACAAAACCAACAATAATTGCTGTAAAAGGTAAATTACTAGTTTCGGGTAAAGCAAAAGTTACTGTATAAAACATAAGCACATACATTAACCAGATAAAAACAGTATGAAAAATGAATGCCCCTTTCTTTTTCATTTTTTTAATGCTTTTTATTCCGTCTAAAAGTCCTTTAAAAAAATGAATTGCCTTTAAAATAAAATTACTTTTTGATCTTTTTAATATTCGGTAAGTAAAATAACCAATAATTGGCAAAGCAATTAGAACTCCAAATTTAAAAATATAGCCACTTTCACTATTTTCAGGAAATAGGTAACTAGCTAATAATTCTGTTTGTAAAAGGAAAGCAATTCCCATAATAATACCTAACATGATTACATCTGCAATTCTTTCGGCAACAATAGTTCCAAAAGCCTTTTCAAAAGGGATATTTTCATATTTTTTGATACTAGCCGCACGAGCAAATTCACCAGATCTAGGAACTAATAAATTTAATAAATAACCAATTAAAACGGTCATAACACTATTAGCAAATCGTGGTTTATAGCCTAAAGGTTCTAATAAAAATTGCCAACGATAAGCTCTAGATAAATGACTTAGAATTCCAAATACAACAGATAATAATACCCACCAATAATTTGCAGTTCTAAATGAATTTTTTATAGATTCAAAATCACCAGGTTTAAAGTGAGAAAAAGAATACCAAATTAAAAATACTCCAAAGGCAATTGGGAGTGCTATAAAACTTATTTTTTTTAGATTTACCTTCAATTTACGTAAGTGAATTATCTAATTCATTAGGAAATATTAAAGAAGGTTTAAATGTTTTAGCTTCTTCAAAATCTAGGATTCCGTATGAAATAATAATCACAATATCTCCCTTCGCTACTTTACGTGCAGCAGGGCCATTTAGTGTTATTTCACCACTTTTCCGAGGTCCAGGAATTGCATAAGTTTCAAGACGTTCGCCATTATTAATATTAACAATTTGAACTTTTTCTCCTTGAACTATATTAGCAGCATCCATAAGATCTTCATCAATAGTTACGCTTCCAATATATTGTAAATCAGCTCCGGTAACTTTTACTCTATGAATTTTCGATTTTACTACTTCTATTCGCATTTTGCAAAATTAATAATTTTGTGTTAATCTATTCGTATTTATAAACTTATATTATCAATAAGTCTAATTTCATCAGCAAAAATAGCAATAAATGCTCTGTATTTTTGTCCAAAAATAACTTTTTTTATAGGTTTTAACGTTTTTTCATCGGCAATTTCAAAATATTCCAATTTTAATAATGGATGATTTTCGAATTCGTTTTCAACCCAATCAATAACAATAGTTGCATTTTTCGTGCCAAATAATTCTTTGGCAGTCAATAGTGTTTTATGGATAAACGGAGCTGCTAATCGCTGTTTTTTAGTAAGCCTAACGTTTCTTGAACTCATTGCCAATCCGTCAGGTTCTCTATAAATTTCACAACCAATAATATTAACTGGAAGTTTATGTTTTTCAACTAATTTATTTATAATTTGAACTTGTTGAAAATCTTTTTCGCCAAAATAAGCGTTAGTAGGAGTTACAATTTCAAAAAGACGTTTTACAATAGTAGCAACACCATTAAAATGACCTTTTCTAAATTTTCCTTCCATTTGAAATTCCAACCCATCAAAATCAAAGTTTTCTGATTTAATGTTTTTGCCATAAATTTCACTTGGATTTGGTGTAAAAACAATATCGCAATTAATGGATTTTAAAAGAGATAAATCATTTTCTAAGGTATTTGGGTAGTTTACTAAATCTTCTTTTTTATCAAATTGAGTAGGGTTTACAAAAATACTTACAACAACCACATCGTTTTCTAAGACAGCTTGCTTAATAAGTGATAAATGACCTTTATGCAAAGCTCCCATAGTTGGTACAAAACCAATAGTTAAACCCTTATTAAAGGATTTAATTCTCTTTTTTATACTTGCTACTTCAGAATAAACAATCATTGCTCATTTGTTAATAAACGTTAAAAGCGTGCAAACTTACGTTTTTAAAGCTAAAATGTACATAAAATTTCGTAATTTTGCATATTCTTTAAAGTTTACTAACAGATTATGAAAGATAAAAGAGTATTGGTTGTTTCTTCTGAAGTAGCACCATATTTACCTGAGAATGAATTGTCAACTACATCATTTGAAACCGCTAAAATGGTTCACGGAAAAGGTGGGCAAATTAGAATTTTTATGCCAAGATATGGATTGATTAATGAACGAAGACACCAACTTCATGAAGTTATTAGACTGTCAGGTATGAACTTGGTTATTAATGATATGGATATGCCACTTATAATTAAAGTAGCTTCCATACCTAAAGAAAGAATGCAAGTTTATTTTATTGATAATGATGAATATTTTAAACGAAAAGCATTGTTTACAGATGAGGATGATAACCTGTTTAATGATAACGATGAAAGAGCAATATTTTTTGCAAAAGGAGTTGTTGAAACGGTTAAAAAATTAAATTGGGCTCCAGATATTATTCACGTTCATGGATGGATGGCTTCATTATTACCTTTATATATTAAAGAATATTACAAAGATGACGCCTTATTTGTTGATAGTAAAATAGTAACTTCTGTTTATAATACAGGTTTTGAAGGTCTATTAAATAAAGAATTTTATAATAAAATTAAATTTGATAATATCAATGGATCTAAAGTTGAATCGATTTCTGCAAATCCTAACTATACAAATTTGCTTAAGATAGCTATTGAAAACTCTGATGCAGTTATTAAAGCAAGTGATCATTTATCCGATGATTTAGAAGAATTTTTAAAAACCTGTAATAAACCAGTCTTAGAGCATGTTTCTATGGAAGAACTTGGAAATAGTTATACAGAATTTTATCTAGATGAAGTTTTATAATTAACCTCAAAAATCAAAAAAAAATATGACAACTAAAGTTGTAAACCTAATAAAATATGCGAGTTTAAGTACTATACTAATTTTTATCCTAATAGCTTGTGAAAAACAAATAGATAGTGTAGGAGTTAATTTAGTTGACAATAACAGTTTTAATTCCAGTAGTTTAACAACTGAAGTTGAAGCAACAAATGTAAATATAGATAAAGTTCAAATATCAGGAGCACCACAATTTCTGTTAGGAGTTTATAACGATACTGAATTTGGAAGATTGAAAGCATCTATTATAACTCAACTAAGGTTACCTGCTATTGGAGAGGCTTATGATTACGGAACAAATTCAGGTATTGATTCTGTGCTAATAACAATTCCCTATCAAGCTACAAAAATCGATAATTATAGCGATGGAAAACCCCAATTTATAATTGATTCCGTGATTGGAAATAGAGACAATGAGTTTCTGTTAAACGTGTACGAATTAAAAACTTTTTTAAATACGCTTGATCCAAATGACCCATCAAAATCAAAAATTTATTATTCAGACAAAACATTTCAAAAGGGGAGTACTACTTTATATTCTGGTAATTTTAAGATAAACCCAGATGATACCGTTGCTTACATTAAAAGGTATATGCCTGATGAAATAACTGTATTTGATATTGATACTTTAAAGCAAACTACTAAAAGTCCTAGTATTCGCATTCCTTTAGATGAAAATCAAATTAAACAACTTTTTGTAGATACTGCAGGTAGTTCTGAATTTGAAACCTTAAGTGCTTTTCGACATTTTTTTAGAGGATTATATATAGAAGCTAAACAATTGGCCAATCCAAATTCACACATAGTTTCATTAGATTTAACAAAAGCTTATATGTCTATCTATTATTCAAATGATGAAGAAGAACCTGAAGGTGTAGATTTAAATAACAATGGTATAACTGGAGAGAATGGATTTGTTAGGGTTAAACACCAATATGTTTTTCCGTTTGGGATTGTTAAATCTAACTATTTTGATAGAGATTATACCATCTCTCATCAAAGTGGAAATGATAGATTATACGTTCAAGGTGCTGCAGGGTCTATGGCTACAATTAATTTGTTTGGAATAGAAGATTTAACAACTTTAAGAGCCAACAACTGGTTAATAACTGATGCTAATTTAATTTTTTACATAGATCAAAATGCCCTTGCTCAAAGTAACATTGTACCATATCAGTTATTTATTTATAATTATGATGATAATGAGCAAATTAGAGATATGATGACAGAAGGGCAATCGACAGTAGGAGGAAAACTAGAATTAGATACCGATGGCAACCCTTATAGATATGTATTTAAAATAACAGATTATATTTCAGAACTATTAAAATCAGATAGCGAACTACTCTCAGCTAAATTAGGAATAAGAGTATATAGTCCATCAGATACACCAGCTAATTTATTAGATAATAAAGTTAGAGATTTAAGTTGGAATCCAAAGGGAGTAGTATTGTTTGGCAATAACTCAAGTTTTCAAGATAAAAGAATCAAACTTGAAATATCATATTCAGAATTAAATAACTAATCATAGATTATCATGTGCGGAATAGTTGGCTATTTAGGATTTAGAAAAGCATACCCAATTGTAATAAAAGGATTACAACGATTAGAATATAGAGGTTATGACAGTGCAGGGGTTGTTTTAACCAATGATAATGAGTTAAATTTATATAAAACTAAAGGTAAAGTTTCTGATTTAAAAAAAATTGCCGAAACTCAAAATATTGATGGGAATTTAGCTTTAGGTCACACTCGTTGGGCAACTCATGGTATTCCAAATGATGCAAATTCACATCCACACGTTTCAAATTCAGGTAATTTAGTAATAGTTCATAATGGAATAATTGAAAATTACAATTCCCTTAAAAAGGAATTAATAAAAAGAGGTTACTCTTTTGACAGTGATACTGATACCGAAATTTTAATTAATTTAATTGAAGAATTTAAAAAAACAAATAATTGTAAACTAGGTAAAGCGGTTCAATTGGCATTAAAAAGTGTTATTGGAGCTTATGCCATTGCTGTTTATGACAGAACTAAATCAGACGAAATAATTGTAGCTCGATTAGGTAGCCCAATTGCAATTGGAGTTGGTGAAGACAATAAAGAATTTTTTGTTGCTTCAGACGCTTCTCCATTTATTGAATATACCAAAGACGCTGTTTATTTAGAGGATGAAGAATTAGCCATAATTAAGCTAGGAAAAGATTTAAGAGTTCGAAAAATTAAAGATGATTCTTTTGTTGAACCAGACATTCATGAATTACAATTAAACTTAGATCAAATTGAAAAAGGTGGTTACGACCATTTTATGTTAAAAGAAATTCATGAACAGCCAAATGCAATTCTAGACACTTATAGAGGTAGATTACTTGCGGATAGAGGTCTAATTAAAATGGGGAGTGTAGATAATAATATCACTAAATTTTTAAATGCAAATCGAATTATAATTGTTGCTTGTGGAACATCTTGGCATGCTGGTTTAGTTGGAGAATATTTGTTTGAAGATTTAGCTAGAATTCCTGTAGAAGTTGAATATGCATCAGAATTTAGATATAGAAATCCTATTATCAACAAAAATGATGTTGTAATTGCAATTTCTCAATCTGGAGAAACAGCCGATACTTTAGCCGCTGTTAAACTAGCAAAAGAGAAAGGAGCTTTTGTTTTTGGAATTTGCAATGTCGTTGGCTCATCAATTGCTAGAGAAACTAATTCTGGAGCTTACACGCATGCTGGACCTGAAATAGGAGTAGCTTCAACTAAAGCATTTACAACTCAAATTACTATTTTATCTTTAATCGCTTTAAAACTAGGAAATTTAAGAGGAGAATTATCAAATTCAACCTATCAGAAGTATTTGCATGAAATGGGATTAATTCCATCTAAAATTGAGCAGTTACTTAAAATTGATTCGAAAATAAAAGAAATTGCTTCTATTTATAAAGATGTTTCTAATTTTTTATATTTAGGTAGAGGTTATAATTTTCCAGTGGCTTTAGAAGGAGCACTTAAGTTAAAAGAAATATCTTATATTCATGCAGAAGGATATCCTGCTGCAGAAATGAAACATGGGCCTATTGCTTTAATTGATGAGTCTATGCCCGTAGTGGTTATTGCTACTAATAGAGGTCATTATGATAAAGTTGTTAGCAATATCCAAGAAATTAAAGCAAGAAAAGGGAAAATTATTGCTATTGTAACCAAGGGCGATACCATTGTTAAAGAAATAGCAGATCACGTTATAGAAATTCCTCAAGCTTCAGAATCGTTATATCCTTTATTAACTACAATTCCTTTGCAATTATTATCATATTATATTGCAGTTATGCGTGGTTGTAATGTGGATCAACCACGTAATTTAGCGAAGTCAGTTACGGTAGAATAATTAGTTATTTGTTAGTTTTACATAGTCACAAGCAATTTTCGCAGCTAATTCAGCATTATTAAATACTAGCTTTATATTGGTTTCCAAACTTTTTCCGTGAGTTAAATTGGCTATTTTTTCTAATAAAAAAGGAGTACTTTCTTTTCCTTTTATCCCTAATTTATCAGCTTCTAAAAGTGCATCATCAATGGTTTTCATAATTTTAGTGTAATCCATTTGATAAATAGAAGGAACAGGATTTGCAATAACCACGCCTCCATCGAGATTTAATTTCCATTTGCTTTTTAAAAAGTTTGCTATTTC
>VAPM010029473.1_pt1 | contig 10277 bp, 8 predicted proteins | sample 3395091 | NCBI WGS metagenome assembly VAPM01 (sample SAMN08290445, study PRJNA428436) | hydrothermal vent metagenome | isolation source: Deep-sea hydrothermal vent chimney 3 | place: Pacific Ocean: Juan De Fuca Ridge | reverse complement strand
CCGTGGGAGAGCACCTCGCCCCGGTCCATGGCGTAATAGCGTTGCGCCACCGAGCGCACGAATGCCATCTTCTGCTCGACCAGCAGCACGGTCAGGCCGAGTTCCCGGTTCATGGCGAGAATCGCGCGCCGGATGTCCTCTACCAGATTGGGCTGAATGCCCTCGGTGGGTTCGTCGAGGAGCAACAGACGCGGGCGCGCCATCAGCGCCCGTGCGAACGCCAGTTGCTGCTGCTGCCCGCCCGAGAGGTTTCCGGCGCGGCGGCGCAGCATGGTCCGCAACCCCGGGAAGTAGGCGAAGATCTCGTCCGGGATGCCGGGAGCGGACTCGGCGCAGGCGAATCCGCCGAGCCGGATGTTCTCCTCGACGCTGAGTTGCGGCAGGATCTCGCGCCCCTGGGGGACGTAGGCGAAACCCAACCGCGCGCGGCGGTAGGCGGGGGCGTGCGTGAGATCTTCGCCGCGAAAGCGCACCGTACCTTCCCAGGCGGGCAACAGCCCCATCATGGCCTTCAGGAACGTGGTCTTGCCGACGCCGTTGCGCCCGAGCAGACAGGTGACTTCGCCCTCCCGAACCTCCAACCCGGCACGGCGCACCACGGTGGCGCTGCCGTAGCCGGTGCTCAATCCCGCGACCTCGAGCAGCGCCCCGCTCATGTGGTTTCGACCCCGAGATAGACCTCCCGAACGCGCTGATCGCCGCTGACCCGCTCGAAGGAACCCTCGATCAGTTGCCGGCCCTGGTGAAACACGCAGACCCGTTGCGCGATCCGCCGCACGAAACCCATGTCGTGCTCCACCACCAGCACCGAACGCCGGCGGGCAATCTCCTGGAGCAGCCCGGCGGTACGCTCCACCTCGTCGGGCGTCATACCGGCGACCGGTTCGTCGAGCAGCAGCAGGCGCGGCTGCATGGCCAGCGCCATCCCGATCTCCAACCACTGGCGCTGGCCGTGGGACAGCACGAGCGCCGGACTGGACGCGAGCGGACCCAGCCCGGTGATCTCCAGGGACTCTTCGATCGTCTCACGCGTCCAGGGCGCCAGTCGCCCCGCCAGCGCCGCCCACAACCCCTTGGCGGGTGCCGCGGCGACCCGAAGATTGTCCCGGACGGTCAGGTCCGGAAACACGCTCGGGGCCTGGAACTTGCGGGCCATCCCGAGGCGCGCGATGCGGTAATCCGGAAGATCCGTCGTATCGCGCCCCAGGAAACGGACCGACCCGCTGCCCGCGCGGGTACGCCCGGTGATGACGTCGAGGAAAGTGGTCTTGCCGGCCCCGTTGGGACCGATCACCACCGTGAGCACGTCCGCGTACAACACGAAACTCAGCCGGTCCAACGCCCGGAAGCCGTCGAACTCCACTACCAGGTCGCTGACCTCCAGTACCGACTCGCCGGGCCTGATCATGATGTCGAACGCCGCACGACGCGACCGGCGAGTTCGACCAGCCCCATGAGTCCGCGCGGAAAGAACAGCACCACCACAATGAACAACATCCCGATCAGAAACAGCCAGAAGTCGGGATAGGCGCTGCTGAGATAGTATTTGGCATAACTCACCACGAGGGTGCCGACAAGCGCCCCGATGATGGTGCCGCGACCGCCGACCGCGACCCAGATCACCATCTCGATGGACGGCACCATGCCGAGCATGCCGGGTGCGATGATTCCGTTCTGCGGGACATAGAGCGCCCCCGCGAGGCCCGCGCACAGGCCCGCCAGTCCGAAAACGAACGCCTTGTACACGGTGGGGTTGTAGCCGAGGAAGCGCAGACGGTTCTCACCGTCGCGCACGGCGCGCAGCAGTACGCCGAAGTGCGATCGGGTCAGGTACCACGCCAGCGCGAAGACCGCGGCGAGGACCGCCACCGTCACCTCGTAGAACGTCGTCTGAGTGGCGCGCGCGTAGAAGGAGTACCCCAGGATGGACTTGAAGCCGGTGAGCCCGGAACTGCCGCCGGTGAACTGTTGCTGATTGACGAAGAGCGTGGAGACCGCCACCGCAAGCGCCTGCGTGATGATGGCGAAATAGACCCCCCGGATGCGGCTGCGAAAGACCAGGGCGGCGAACAGATAGGCCGACAGGGCCGGCACGGTAAGCACCAGTATCAGCGTCAGCGGGAAGCTCTCGAACGGATGCCAGATCAGAGGGAGCGAGGTCACCCCGCTCCAGGTCATGAAGTCCGGCAACTGCCCGGGTTGCAGGCCCTGCATCTTGAGATACATGGCCATGAGGTAGCCGCCGATACCGAAGAACACGCCCTGGCCCAGGCTCAGGATACCCGCGTAGCCCCAGATCAGGTCCAGCCCCACCGACAGGATGCAGAGCGCGAGGAACTGGCCGAGCAGGTTGAGGGGGGTCTGGTGCAGGTAGAGCGGGGCGGCGGCGGCGCCGATCAGCACCAGGGCGGCCAGCAGCAGCGGCATTCGCCGCTTTGCGTGCACCACGGGGACGGAGGCGACTGCGGTATCCATGCGCGGCTAGTCCAGAACCCTGCCGACCGACGGGAACAGCCCCGCCGGGCGCGCCTGCAGGAACAGGATGATCATCGTGAACACCGCCACCCTGGCGGCGGTGGAGGAAGTGAAGTATTCGATCAGCGCGTGCGCCTCGCCGATAGTCAACGCCCCGACGACGGTGCCGAGGAGTTGGCCCACGCCGCCGAGCACCACGACCATGAAGGAGTCGACGATATAGTTCTGCCCGGTGGTCGGCCCGACCGAACCGATCAGCGACAGGGCGCAGCCGGCGAGCCCCGCGAGCCCCGAACCGAAGGCGAAGGTCAGTGCATCGATGCGCCGGGTGTTGATGCCGCAACTCGCGGCCATCGGACGATTCTGCATCACCGATCGTATCATCAGACCGTTTCGTGTCCGATACAGGAACAGGAAGACACCCCCGAGCGACAACGCGGCGAGCCCCAGGATGAACAGCCGTACGTAAGGCAGTTGCACCGAGGCGCCCAACGCCACGCCGCCGGTCAGGATATGCGGCGTGCTCACGAAGACGTTATTGGACCCGAAGATCGTGCGGAAACTCTGCTGCAGGATGAGGCTCAGGCCCCAGGTCGCGAGCAGTGTCTCCAACGGCCGCCCGTAGAGGTGGCGCACCAGCGCCACCTCGATGGCCCAACCCAGGAGCCCGCTGACCACGAACGACAGCGGAAGCGCAAGCAGGTAGGACCACCCGGATTGCCCCGGCACGAAGTGCGCGAAGAGGAGCTGGCACAGATACGCCACGTAGGCCCCCATGGTCATCAACTCGCCGTGAGCCATGTTGATGACGCCCATGAGCCCGAAGATCACCGCCAGACCCAGGGCCATCATCAACAGGATCGACGCCATGCTGAGCCCATTGAAGAGCTGCGAAATCGCGGCCGCCGCATCCATCACGCACCTCCTGCCGGTCGGTCGTCGGGGCTCACGGGATCAGCGCTTGACCAGACCGCCGCGCGCCCAGTCACACATCATGTTCGAGATGTACGGGCTGTAGGGCTGCGGCTTGACCGGTCCATCGCTCTTCCACACCTCGCGAAACATCCCGCTGTCGGTGATTTCTCCGACGCGCGCGACCTGATACAGGTTCTGGTTGGCCGGATCGACGTGCACCTTCCCCTGGGGGGCGTCGAAGCCGACCGTTCCAACCGCCGCGCGGACCTTCATCGGTTGGAAGCTTCGGGCCTTCTCGGCGGCGAGCTTCCAAAGGTAGACGTTCAGATAGCCGTGTTCGATCGGATCGTCGGTGACCTGCGCGTGGCCGTAGCGCTTCTTGAACTCCGCCACGAACTTCGGATTTGTCGGGGTCTCGGTCGTCTCGAAGTAGTTCCAGCTCGCATAGTGGCCCTTGCAATACTGGGGCCCGATCCCCTGGACCTCGACCTCGGCGACACTCACCGCCAGGATGGGCACCTTCTCCGGGGTAAGACCGGCGGACGCGTATTGCTTGTAGAAGGCGACGTTGCTGTCGCCGTTGATGGTGCTGAAGACCACGTCGGCCCCGGATTGGCGGATCTTGTTCACGATGGTCGCGAACTCCATGTGCCCCAGAGGCGCGTATTCCTCTCCGACCAGGGTCCCGCCCATGGCCTTGAGCTGTCCCTTGATGATCGCGTTGGCGGTACGCGGAAACACGTAGTCGGAACCGACGAGAAAGAACTTCTTGCCCTTGTTCTTCAGCAGCCAGGTCACGGCCGGCTCGATCTGCTGATTGGGACAGGCGCCGGTGTAGATGATGTTCTGCGAGCATTCGTTGCCCTCGTACTGCACCGGGTACCAGAGAAGGTTGTTGTACTGCTCGAAGACCGGCTTGACCGCCTTGCGACTGGCGGAGGTCCAGCAGCCGAACACGGTCGCCACCCGGTCGCGGGAGATCAGCTCGCGCGCCTTCTGCGCGAAGGTCGGCCAGTCCGAGGCCCCGTCCACGACGACCGGTTCGATGCGCCGGCCCATGACGCCGCCGGCGGCGTTGATCTCCTCGATCGCCATCAGCTCCGCGTTCTTGACCGGGATTTCGCTGATCGCCATGGTGCCGGAGAGCGAGTGGAGTATGCCCACCTTGACGGTGCCTTCGGCAAGCGCCTCGGGCGTCCTACCGACCAGCGTGGGGCCGAGTACCGTGGCACCCGTGGCGAGTGCACCCTTGATGAAACCTCTGCGGTTCACTTTCATGTGATGGATCCCCTAATCGAATTTTCCGATGGTGATGACGGACCTGCCGCGCAGTGTCGCCCCGAAAGTCAGAAGGCGAACAGGAACTGGGCCGCCAGGGTGTCGTCGGAGTCGTGGCGGCTCCCGGTCGCCGCGTCCCGGAAGGTCGCGAAGTTCGCCCAGTCGTGGCGGTACTCGAGCTTCACCGTGACGTGCTTCATCGGATAGAGCAGGAGCGCCGTGGTAAACGCCTGGCGCAGCGTTCCGGCGTTCGGATCGGCCGGATCGGTGATGAAGCCGTCCTGGGGATCACTCACGATATGGCCGCCGTTCTTGGTGTCGTTGAGGTAGTCATAACGCAGGGTGAGACCCGCCATCGGCATGAACCGGTAGTTGCCCATGACGGAGGCCCCGTACCACTCGGCGGTCCGGCCGTTCGCGGCGCCGTGTTTCTGGTAGCCGTGGTCGAGCTGGCCGCTGAGGGTCAGCGGGCCGCTCGTGTACGTGGCGTCGAGATCGTTGAAGAACCGGGTGGTGACGACGGAATTGACACCGGCGATCCTTCCGATGGTGCCGTACAGCCCGTAGCTGAACGACGAGGAGGGCGCGACCGAGAGGCGGTATTCCAGGGTCGGCTCGCGGAAACTCTTATTGAACGCGCTGTTCCAGGTGTTCGCGACAAGCATCTGCACGGTATAAGGACCGTCGGCGTATTGCCCGCCCACCCCGGTGAAAAACGCGGGCTCGCTGAAACCGAACAGGAGGTTGTGGGTCACGGTGTACATCCCGGTCGAAATCTGCGGCTCGTAGCCGTCCCACGCCGGCATCTGACCGCCGATCACCGAGAACTTCCCGGTTACCGGCACCGTGAAATAGGCGGCGTTGATGATGCTGTCGACCCCGGTGCCGTAGCCGCGGTTGGGCATGATCTGGACATCCAGGGTGCTGCCGCCCGAGAACTTCTTGGTGACGTTCAGGAACAGATCCCCGAAGGTGCTGTGGTAGAACCTATACGGTGCATTCTTATCGCCGAAGAAGAACGAGCTGATGTGCTGGCGGCTGTTGTAGACGTAGGTCGGGTCGATATAGCCGGAGATGCTGATACCGTTCAACAGGCCTGCAGGCCCCTCCAACTGCTTGACCTTCGCGCTGAGGGTCTGGACCTGTTGGCTCAACGGGGTGGCGGCGGACACACCGGGGAGCGCAGCGAGAAGGACCCCGGTAAGGGTCATGGCGGTTACTCGGTTGCGGCGTATGCGAATGGCTCGGTTCATGAATAGTTCTCCAGTCGACGGCTCCGAACGCTGCGGCGCACCACCCGTTCCGAAGAACGAGCCCGCGCCACGGGACGGGGGCGTGAATGCAACAACCGGGCCATACAGAGGCGTCGAGAGAAAACTCGCTGAAAATCAATCCGCTGTCGAGGTAGTGGGAATGCTGTTTGAAGGTGGGACATGCGGTTCGCGCACGACTTGTGTGCGTGCGTGGGCCGCGATGGTGCACAAACGGCTCTCGCGCACCAGCGTGGGGAGCGCCGGAGTGCCGACCGACGGGGCGGGATCAGCCGGCGCCGAGCAGCGCGCGGAACGCGTCGAACACCTTGCGCATCTGGGGCGGTTTATACGGATAGAGGTCGACCGGATCCAGCGCGTGGACGATCAGTGCACTGTCGACCTCGAAGATCAGCAGTTCGCCGGTCGCGGTCTCGCCGCAATCGATACCGAAGTAGTCGAGCGCCACGCCTTCGCCGAGGGCCCGAAGCGCGTCGTGGTGGCGTCGCGCAAAGTCCTCCTCGAACCGGGCGAAGAAGCGCGCCTCCTCGGCGCGCTTGGCGGCGCTCTCCCCCATGCCGGCGTTGAGATAGTGGATCATCCAGTGATCGGAGATCGCCATGTGGCAGGCATAGGGCCGGCCCCCGATCAGGACCACGCGGTATTTGCGGAACAGGCCGTCGGCACCCCGGTAGTCCACGAACGGCATCACGTAGAACTCGTCCCCCGGTGCGGTGCGCAGGTACTCGGGGAGGGCGGAGGGCGCGTCGAGTTTCGCCAGTCCCCGCCCGGCGTGTGAATCGACCGGGCGGACGACGATCGGGAACCCCGCGCCCTCCACGACCGGATGGGCGGCGGGATCTTGCGCCGCGATCCCTTCGAGCGCGCGCCGAGCGACGCGTGCGGTGGCCGGCACGACGATCCCCGGGGCCGAGTGCAGGGCCGCGAATACGTGATCGCGGGACAGGCGGGCGATGTGCGCCGGCGCATTGAGCACCGGGCGCGTGCACCCCGCCAGTAACGCCTCGGCCTCCCGCAGGAGGGGGGCGTTGCGGTCGGATTCGCCCACGGCGACGAATATCCGATCGTAGTCGTCCACCGGGGGCGCCCCCGGCCGGTCGGGAACCAGATAGTAGAGGTCGAGCGCGACATCGGAATTCTCGACCAGGAAGTCGACGGGCATGTTGGCCGCCGGTTCGCCCGGCGCCATGATCGCGAGCACGCGCAGGCCGGGCGGATCCGCCGGGCGCGCGAGCGAATAGAGCCGGCGGATCGCCAGCGCCTGCTCCTGCGTGGCGCGGGCGAGATCGGGGTTGTTCGTAAGATAAAGAGCGGTCGACAGGTCGAGCAACGCCTCCGCGTCCTCGGGATCGGCGCTCGCCCGCTCGATCAGGCGCTGCGCCAACGGACCGAGACCTACGCCGGCGAACACCCGCCCCATCAGCGTCGCCAGACCCATCAGCGGGGTGCGGCCCACGGCGCGCCGCGGCGTGTCCGGGTCGCAACTCATAAGGCGCCGGGGGCTCGCGCGCAACGCGCGCCGAATTTCAACGTCGCGTCGATGAGCGCATCGAGGTCGCGCCGCCCGGTACGGTGGTTGACGATCGCCGCGCGGATCGCCAGGCGCCCGTTCAGGGTGGTCGTCGAGGGCGCGGCGATCCCCGACTCGTGCAGCGCGGCGACGATGTCGGCGTTGAGCACGTCGGGCCGTTCGCCCCGGTAGCGGAAGCAGACGATGTTCAGGGGCACCGGGGCGAGGAGTTCCAGCTCCGGCGTCTCCTCGACGCGGCGCCTGAGGTACTGCGCGAGCCGGCAGGTCCCGTAGATCGCGCGCCCGAGCGCCTCGGTACCGTGGACCTTGAGGGTGAACCAGGTCTTCAGCGCCCGGAACCCGCGCGAGAGATCGGGCCCCAGATCGCAGGGCCACGGCGAGCCCGCCGCCATCCCGCGCGCCTCGCGCCGCAGATACGCGGCGGGCGAGTCGAAGGCGTCGAGCTGCAGGGCGCGATCCCGAACCAGGAAGAAACCTGCGTCGTAGGGCACTTGGCCCCATTTGTGAAAATCGAAGGCGATCGATTGTGCGCGCTCGATGCCGCGCAGGCGCGGTGCCAGTTCCGGGGCGAGCATCGCCAGCGCCCCGTAAGCGCCGTCGACGTGCAACGGGATCGCCTCCCGGTCGGCGATCTCCGCCAGGCGCGCGAGATCGTCGATCGCACCCACGTCGACGGTGCCGGCGGTCCCGATGAGCAGGAACGGGGTCCGGCCGGCGGCACGATCCGCGGCGATCGCTCGTTCCAGCGCGGCGAGATCGATGCAGTGCTGCGGGTCGGTCGGGACGAGGCGCAAGGCATCGCTCCCGAGCCCGGCGAGATCGAGAGCGCGCGCGATCGACCCGTGGGCCGCGACGGAGGCGTAGGCCGTCAACGATCCGGCGGATGATGCGATTCCTTTTTGGCGACTCTCGGGGCCCAGGACCGCGGTACGCGCCACCAGCACGCCGAGCAGGTTCGCCATCGAGGTGCCCGTCACGAACAGGCCGCCGGCGCCCGGCGGGAACCCGAACAGTTCGCGGGCCCACTCGGCGACCTGGCGTTCGACCTCGATCGGAATCTGGTCGCGACCGCCGAGGTTGGCGTTCAATCCACCCGCCAGCATTTCGGCAAGCATGCCGACCGGCGTACCGCCCCCATGGACCCACCCCAGGAACGCGGGATGGGTATTGCCGACGGCGAACGGCAGGATCCGGCGCAGAAAGGTCTCATGCACGTCCGCGAGCGCCGCCGGTGCGCGCGGAAGCGGCTCGCGAAACGCCGCCCGGACTTCCTCGGGGATCGGGCGCCACACCGGGCGCTCGCGGATACGCTCCAGGTAGTCCAGGATATCGTCCAGCATCCGGTGCCCCTGGGCCCGGAACGCTTTCCAATCCGACGGATCCAGTGTGTGCTGGGGATTCACCCGGCTTCCTGTGTAGTTCGATGAGCGGATCGCCGGCTGGACCGGGCCCGGCGCGGCCTATCCCCGGGGGCTCGGCCCGGACCCAAACAAAGCAAGATGCACGCCAATCCGCTCGCGACGACGGCGTGCACCTCAGTTCCCCGGGGCACGCCCGACCACCAGCCCCGCCAACAGCACCGCGAGGATCCCGGTCAGAAACACACCGTCGAAGGTCCCCGCCCCGCCGATCGAGGCCACCGGCGCGCCGAGTCCCTGGAGCTTGTTCAGGTTGAGCAGGTCCGCGCCGATCAGTGTGCCCAGGCTGCCGCAGATGTAAGCGAGCGGCGCGGCGTAACGCCGCGAGAGCAGGATCGCCACGGCGGCGGTGACGAGCGGCGGCACGAACACCGGCACGGCGATGCCGACGCCGGGGACCGGGTGGGCGAGCCCGTGGCACACCGCCGCGACGACCGCCACGCCGATGAGGCCCAGTCCCCACAAGTGGTTTCGAGCCAGGAGGTAGAGCGAGACGGCCGCCGGCACCAGCGCGCCGCCCACGTTGACCGCGATCACGGTGCCCGGCCAGTGGACCACCACCGGGATCACATAGCGCATCCCGAAGAAATCCACCTCCCGCCCCGACAGCACTTGATGAGGGGGCAACTGCGCGACCGGGATATTGATGTAAGCCCCCAGCAGCGAGACCAGCAGCAGCGCGAGGACATAACGGGGATGGATCCCGATGCGCTCGTAGGTGTAGCGCAGCACACCGATCTCGACCATGACCAGGAGGCCGGCCAGGGCCCCGAGCAGGATAAAAAAGAACGGCAGGGCAAGCGGATAGTAATTCATGGTGGCGGACACGTCCCCGGGCGCTCCGGCCGCCTGTCGGACTCGGGATGTTCTGCTGCGGCGGCGGGGTCGTCCGGATTCTGGGTCGCGGGCAACCGCAGGCCGGGCGCCACCACCCGGACTTCGACGATGTCACGCACCCCTTCGCCGGTATGCCGGGACCGGAAGCCGGCGTTGCGCAATGCACCGCCGGCCTCGCCCCCGAGAGCGGCGCCGCACGCGGCGCCGCCGACTGGATCAGATGCCGACCTTCCCCAGGATTGCCGCCACCACCTCGTCGCTGGAGGTGCTGCTGACGTCGAACAGCAGCCCTTCGCCTTCGTAGAAGCCGGCCAGCGGGGCGGTTTTTTCATTATAGGTGTCCAGTCGCCTGCCGATCGCCTCTTCGGTCTCGTCCTCGCGCTGCACCACCGGGCTGCCGCACTTGTCGCAGACACCCTCCTGCTTGGGCGGTTTGCTCTTGACGTTATAGATTTCCTGGCACTTGGGGTTGGAACAGGTGCGTCGGGTGGTGAGCCGGTCGAGGATCACCTCGCGCGGGACGACGAGGTTGATCGCCGCGTCCAACTGGAT
>VAPM010058676.1_pt1 | contig 10281 bp, 9 predicted proteins | sample 3395091 | NCBI WGS metagenome assembly VAPM01 (sample SAMN08290445, study PRJNA428436) | hydrothermal vent metagenome | isolation source: Deep-sea hydrothermal vent chimney 3 | place: Pacific Ocean: Juan De Fuca Ridge | reverse complement strand
TGGGAGTCGAACCCACGGAACCCGCAAAGGTTCACCGCATTTCGAGTGCGGCCCATTCGGCCACTCTGGCACCTCTCCTAACTTCTTCGTGAACGGAAAAAGTCCTTTAATAAGGCTCCGCATTCAACGGCCATCACTCCTGTTTCAACCTTTATTTTATGGTTAAGAAGATTATCACGGCCGATTTGACAGCGGCTTTCCACTGCCCCGGTTTTTGGATCATGAGCCGCGAAAACCAGGCGGGCAACACGGGCCTGAATCAGGGCTCCAAAACACATAATACAGGGTTCAAGGGTAACATAAATTGTTGTGTCAGGCAGCCGATAGTTTTTCAAGCGCTGCCCGGCCCGCCGCAGAACCAAAATCTCGGCATGAGCGCTGGGATCATGAAAACCGATAACCGAATTTCCGGCCTGAGCCAGCACCGTGCCGTCGGCAGCGCTGAGAACCGCCCCCACCGGCACCTCACCACGCTCGGCGGCTCGTAACGCTTCATCGTAGGCCAGCCGCATATAGTTCAGAGCGGAGTTAGTCAGGAACCCGCCTCCTCTTGACGCCTTAATTTATTGGCATAATTAGCGGCATACCAGCCTGCCACACAGCCATCACCCACGGCCTTGGCCATCTGGTATGGCGGCCCGATAATATCACCAGCGGCATATATTCCCTGAATATTGGTTTCCATTCGTTTATTGGTCTCAATATGGCTCATGGTCTCCATATCAAGGCCGACCCCGATATTTACCGCCAGCTCCAGGGCTCCCTTGGCCCCCAGCTCAATAAAGACCCCCTCCAGCTCCAGTTTACTGCCATCAGCCAAGAGCAAAGATTCGACGGCATTATTACCGACAATTTCCTTTACTGTGGCTTCCTTCACCTGAACGGCACTTGCGGCGAGCTTGGCAGCCAGATCAGGAGCCAGATCAAGTTTATCGGCAAGCAGAAAAACTTCAGAGGCGTAATTAAGCAGGGTTAAAGCCCCGTCGGCCGCCGCGCTGCCGTTCCCCACCACTGCCACCCTGGCCTGGCGGAAAAAATTAGCATCACAGTCGACACAATAACTCACCCCGCGGCCGGCAAATTCCTTCTCGCCCGCCACTCGGAGCTTTTTACGCGAGGTGCCGGTGGCAAGGATTACGGAACGGGTTAAAAACTCATCGCTCTCAGTACGAATAAAAAACAACTTATCTTTTTGCTCAAGGCTCAGAATATCCTCATTAATTATATCAGCCCCAAAGCTACGAGCCTGTTCCCGGGCAACGGCAAGAAGATCGCCCCCGGTACTGACCCCGCTGACACAAAGATAATTTTCAACATGAGCCTTATATAAACTGCTGGCCTCAATCCGGCCAAAAACCGTTACCACGGCCTTTTTACGAACGGCATGGACGGCGGCTTGCAAACCAGCCGGGCCGGCACCGACGATAAGCACATCAATTATATTCTCACTCATAAAATTCACCTGTTATTCAATCATAATAATCAAACTGCGACAAAAGGAAATTCCGGGTCATCAATAAGTTTCACGAGCCGCTGTTTCTTACCTGTTTTACAGGCATGAAAATCAACAAGAGACTCAATTATATCCAGAACCTCCTCTTCATCAACCCCAGCGGCAATACGTCGTCCGACCTTTGGCTTAGGGCCGCCTTTCCCACCGGCATAAACCTCGAAACCATTTCTGACGGCCCGAACCCCTATATCGGTGGTAAGGGGGTTTGAGCAGGAGGCGGGACAGGCCGAAACGGCAATTTTAAATTTTGGTTTTACATTAGCCCGATCCTTAAAACGTTCCAGAATACGATTCGAGAAGACCTGGGTGTTTACCATTCCCAGCTGGCAATACTGGCTGCCCACACAGATACGAGGCAGAGGGAATTTCCCCGGCCCTTTCAATTCCGCCCCGGCATCAACAAGCGCCTTCTTAATTACTTCCTCATTTTCATCTTTGACATCTAAGAGGCGGATATTCTGCGCTGTAGACAAATAAATACCAAGATTATAGCGTTTTGCTAGATCATAAACTACGGTTAAGAGCTCAGCTGGCAGTAAACCAGCCGGCAACAGAATAGTAATACTTTTTTTGAGCTTTTTTTTATTCATAATCCTTCTCACTAATTTAATTATAACAATTCAGCGTAACGCCTAAAAATAACAACAACCACCGGAGTGTAACTGCTCGGCCAAAGTGAATAAATAAATGTCCTGAACTGGGTGCAGTAATAGTTCAGGAAAACCTTGACTTTAATAGTTATCAATTTATTTAAGATAATTTGATCATATTACTTTAATTTTTTCTCACAATCAATTATTTTACTAAATTCGTTTTTTAGATTTTTCAGCTAATCTCAGCGACTGTTTCTAAACACGAGACATAACACAACTAATTAAATTCATTTGTAATTATTCAGCGTGATGCGTAGAAGTAACAATAACCACAAGATTATAACTGTTCAGCTGCATTCATTTAAGCATTCATTTAAGATAAGGAGATAGAAATGGCGAGGGCACATAATCCATACGGAGCCGCGGAAAGGGCTGCCAAAGCGATTGACCGGGATCGAGAGAGGGAACGAAAATATATGTTGCAGGCCTGCTTCCGTCATGCTGATGATCTGGCACTGAAATTAGTTCAGCACCTCCTTGATGATCATATTATTGAAACCAACTCAGAACGAACTATCAGAGAATTATTAAGTAAAATTTTGAGCCGGATGGCCGACATGGACGAGTTTGATATCCAGTTCAAAACCGCCCCCATTCGCACCATGGTACCTGACCCTAACATTATCAGTCTTTACCTTACCCAGTATGTCATTGAAGATTTAATTAACAACCCGGCTATTCTTGATATTTTCGGCGATGATATGGATATATACAAGGCAATTGATTCCGTAATGCACAGCATTCGGCCGTCTGCCTGATCCGGATGAGCGGAGAACATCCCCGGGCGATGCCCTGTCTGCTTTTTGCCGACAGCGATGGACAGATATATGATTTCCCGGAACTCGAAATGGCAGGCCGCAGTGCTTACCGCTTTCAAGCTCCCCATTTAGACCAGCTTATTCCCCTGCCGGAGGGCAGCGAACTATTTGTTCTGCCACACCGTTATCCGGTGGGATTTAAACCGGATAACGGGGAATCCCTTAAATTAAAAGATAATCCCTTTGCCGCCGGTGAGGTACAGGCCGTTGCGGCCTTTATATCACCGGCTTACACCCTTAACCATATAACCGCCTTTGAAAAGGATAACAGCTCCCCTGCCTCCCTGCCCCTCTTCGCGTATAGTGCCGTAGGCTGGTATGACGATAGATTCTGGGTCAGCGCTTTTCGCAGCGATACCAGCAGGCGCCAGGATATATGCCGTTTTGATCCCGGCAAAATTGAACGGCAGACAGTAAAATCTCTGCGCCGACATCCTGACAACCGCCTGATCCAGCATCTTGGCAAGTGCAGCCTGACTTACAGCTGTCCGGCTGCCAAGAATTTTTTTCTGGAACGGGATGAGGCCCCCCTTCCCTGTTCGCCGGTCTGTAATGCCCGCTGCCTGGGCTGTATATCCCTCCAGCCCTCCGGCTGCTGCCCCTCAACTCAGGAAAGGATAAAATTTATTCCTACTCCGGCAGAGATTGCCGGTATAGCGGCCAGCCATCTCCAGAAAGTCAAGTCGCACGGGGTAGTGAGTTTTGGCCAGGGATGTGAAGGTGAGCCGCTGCTCCAGGAGGATACCATTGCTCAAGCCATCAAATTAATCCGCCGGCAGACAGCAAACGGCACCATCAATTTAAACACCAATGCCAGCCGCCCTGAGGCTGTAGCCCGCCTCGCAGAGGCCGGACTTGACAGTATGCGGGCCAGTATGAACAGCGCCCGTCTTGAAGTTCACCGCCGCTATTATCGGCCCAGGGATTTTAATCTTGATTCCGTCGGTCAGTCCATTAAGGAAATGAAGAAACGGGGCCGTTTTGTATCCCTTAATTATTTTATATTCCCCGGAGTTACCGACTGCCCGGAGGAGTTTAAAGCCCTATGCCGCTTCATTGACGACTGCGGGCCTGATTTTATTCAACTCCGCAACCTGAATATGGATCCGGATTGGTATCTCGAGGGCATTAAACATCCAACAGACAGCAGGGCCATGGGCATCGGAAAATGGCTCGCGGAACTGAAAATCCGATACCCAAGCCTTGGTTTTGGTTATTTTAATCCCCCTGTAGACCCCTGAGAAGAAATATTTGCAATTTTCAAATTAAACGGCTATATGTACTACTACAAAGTAGTATGCCAGTGCCTGATATTTATTAATTAATTTACTACAATCAACTTGGTAATTATTATGCAGAAAAATACCATCCGCCTTCACGACTCTCTTAAACATTATACCTTTGACCAGGACAAGGTCTGCAGCCCCATGGAGACCGTTAAACGTTTTAAAGATCGCCTGCAGGAAGTCAACCTTGATATTCTCAAGGAGGTAAAGAGAATTGACAGCGGCCGCCTTGATATTCCGGTCTACTTCAGCGTCTGCGGCAATGATGCCCGGGATATAATCGGCACAAAAAAGCAGATGGGTAAAGGCAGCACCCCGGAGCAATCACAGGCCAGCGCCTGTATGGAACTGGCTGAACGTTTCAGTTTTTTCAGTTTCATAAAGAACCCGGACAATTTCATTACCGCCACCTATGAGGAAATCAAGGCCTCCGGTCATCCTTTAATGCCTCTCGAACAACTTTTGCAGTCCGTCCATGACGAACATATGGACGTCGACACCTTGAGTAAATTACTGGCCGATATCCCCATTCAATGGGTCTGGGCTCATAATCTGACCAGAACCGAAGATGTCCTGGTACCATTCAGCTGGTTTTTCGCCATTAACGAATTTAACGGCCCTTCAGCTGGTAATTCATACGAGGAGGCCATCAGCCAGGGGATTTGTGAAATTGTCGAGCGCCATGTCTGCGCCCTGGTAACCCGTGACCGCCTCAAAGCCCCGACTATCAACCTGGATACCATTAAGGACAAGGTAGCCAGCCAGTTACTGGCCAAATTCACCCGCAATGGTATCAGTGTCTATCTAAACGATTTCACGCTTGATACCGGTATTCCCACCATCGGGGCAATGGCCGTTGACCAGGGGACATTTCCCAAAACCAGCGAGATTGTCTATACCGCCGGAACCACCCCTAATCCGGCAAAGGCCCTTATTCGCGCCCTCACCGAGGTGGCGCAGCTCGCTGGTGATTTTCATACCGGAGCCAATTATGTGGCCAGCGGTCTGCCCAAACCCGACAGCCTGACGAAGATGGATTATATCGTCAATCCAGGCAGAAGCATTGACCTGGACGATATGCCGGATATTTCCGACAATAATATGAGAACGGAGGTGGAGAACATGACCGCCTCTCTCCAGAATCTTGGCATGGAAGTTTTTATTATGAACACCATGCATGAGCGCCTGCAGATTCCAGCTATTTATACCATCATTCCAGGGGCACATTTCCGGGAGAGATCAATGATAAATGATGCTGGTCTTTTTGCCGCCAAACTGGTGGCCGAAGGGGCATCATCTCCCGAGGCAGCCAATGAACAGCTCTCTAAAATGCGGGAATTTCTGCCCCAGGCCTATTATCTGGAATTCTATATCGGCCGCAATCTGCACGACATGGGCCGTCAGAATGAAGCCATGGAGCATCTGAACAAGGCTCTGGAGCTGGGGCCTCAGACTGAGGATATTCCCTATATCTATTCATACATGGGGAGCTGTTACAAAGATCAGGAGAGATTCGATGAAGCGGCCAGTGTTCTGCATAAAGGATTGAATCACGACGAAGAGAGACCTGACATCCATAATCTATTGGGAGTCTGCTGCTATAAAAAAGATGATTTCAAACAGGCGATAAAGCACTTCCACCGGGCGGTGGAACTGAATCCGGCCTCGGCCATGGATTATGCCAATCTGGGGATTAACTACCGGAAAGTAAATGATGTGGAACAGGCCGTAAAATATTTTGAACTGGCCCTGTCCATGGATCCGGGCATAGACTTTGCCCGTGAAGAGCTGGCGCAGATATTATCTCGGAGTTAACAGCAGAGAGCCCTGCTCATTATTCAAATTCATCTTAAAACGTTTTAGATAATTCAACCCCAGCAACCCCATACCCGGCTGGCCGGGAATATCCATCACCAGAGCCGGGATATCATGTTCCACCCAACCGTCTATCTCCAGGGTATCAATCATCACCCGAGTGGCGGCGACCATCCCGCCGGCGGTGGAAACATCCTGACTGCTGCCATGATAATCAGAGATGATTTTAAGTCCCAGGGCATCGGCCGTATCGGAGGGAATTGTAACCATGGAGGCACCGGTGTCCACCATAAATTTCTGATTCATTCCGGCATTCAGCAGAGCCGTAACCGGAATAGTACTAGAGCCGGGCTGAAAATGGATAACAATTTTACCGGCCTCCCCCTTCATATCAGAGATACGACGCCCCAAAAGGTCAACTTTATCCTGTAGAGCAGCAGGATATTCACGACTGTAAAGCAGAGTCTCCGCCTCCTGCCAGTTACCAGTGGCCAGCAATAATTCTACGCCGAGAAGATGCAGAGACGGATCTTTTGGATAAAAGTCACTGGCTTTGCGCCAGACAGTCATCCCCTCCTTAACGGCCCGCACCGTTACCAGAGACTGCAGCCATTCTCTATATAATCCGGCATGCATGATATTAAGGGCCGGAACATTATGTCCCCCGGCCTGCACAATATCGCGGCCGGTATTCTCAATAAGGGAGGTTGCGGCCTCAAAGCCGCTCACCGCGGTCACTGCCGGTACAACAGCCATGAGAAGATTTATATCTGCTGCCCGGCGCAGGGTATCGGCGTTTAATATCCGTACAACTTCAGCGCCATGCCCAGCCTTTATCGCCCGGCGGCTCAAGCTCCGCATAAGTTTTGTAATCTCCGCGGGCCGCAGATAATCAGGAGTATCGGCCAGGCTTAAATTTGGTTCTGTCTGCCAGGCAGCAGCGAGAGCCGCTAATTGCCTCAGACTTGAATTTTCCTGCTGAGCATAAGCCTTGGCGAATTGTTCTTCCCGGCCGCCGGCAAAGGTCTGATTATAAAAATCATCAACTGTACTGTTATTACTTAGAGACTCACCCGGCCCGCCCGCCCACATATAGATATTGTTGAACCAGGGGCCTAAACTCCAGCCGACAATACAGCCGTTTTGGACAAAAATCCCCGCCTCAGACTTCCGTTTATTAACAAATGAACAAACCACAAAATCTCCTGCCGGCTTACCGGGGCTTAATTTAATATTCCTTCTTACCCCTGTGCCGGTCAGCCGAAACCAGTCAACCGGCAGACTGCTGTTCCAGGCCCGCAAAGCGGGGCTGGACAACGGGGCCTTTAAATCAACATGCCACAGCCCGACAGCATTTCCGGCTCTCCAACGCCCGGAATTGACAATATACTGCCCCCCGAAGTCCGTAGTAAACAACCATTTTTTACCCCCGATACAGGCGCGGCCCGGTAAGGCCAGCCACCCCGCACTGGTTATAGCACTGCGTATATTAGAGACCTGATGCCCCCATGGATCAACCACCGACAACCAGCCGGTAATTACCGCCTGATCATTAACAACGGCCCTTTTTATGACGGCAGAAGCTGATTCTTCAACAGCCGCAGCCTTTTTTTGATGCTCCAGGGCCGCCCGCTCAGGCTTTAATCGCAATCCTTTAAGCCTTTTTTTAGCGGCAGTTTTCTCTTTAAGCGAGCGGGAAAGCGCCTGTTTGTTATCAGCACCATTAGGGAATATTACCTTGTGAAAGGTGTATGATAAACCAACCACCCAGCCCAGAACAATCGCCAGGATTATAACTATCTTTCGTTTACCATAATGATCTCCACTCCGGCGCAGACGCAAGGGGGCACCACATTTTATACAGTGAGTGGCCAGGGCCTTATTTTCCGTTCTACAGCGTAGACATTGCATGGTGTTTAGATAACTGTTCAGCAGCACCCCATCTTCGTCCATTCGGGACTTCTCGAATACCAAAGTATGCTTCGAAGTCCCGAATGGACGAAGATGGAGCAGCGCTGAACAGTTACACTCCGGTGGTTATTGTTACTTTCAGATATCACGCTGAATAGTTACCGGCAAAATAGACATAATGCGAGCTTGAAACATCAACGAAACCTATTTACTTAAGTAAATCGAATAGTTACAAGTGCTATTGCAAAAGATAAAGCTTTATTTATTTGAGAGGAATTTGATATGGAGAGACCGGAAACAAAGGGAAATCATCGAAATAGTTTATTATCATTTGCCACCTTACGGATCAATTCCCGGTAATCATTGGCCCCATTGGAGCCGGGGGCAAACTCATATATAGTCTGACCATAGGCCGGCGCCTCTGACAGTCTGACGTTATATCTTATGGGTTCACAAACATTATTCCCATACAGGTTCTGCAGTTTCCCCAAAATGCTCAGTGATTTCCCCACCCTTTTGTCTAAAAAAGTGGGCAGGATATATTTCAATGATACTTCGGGGCGATATTTCTGAATAGAGGCAATACTCTTTAGAAATTCGATGAGACCTTGAATAGACATAACCTCAAGAGAAACAGGCACCAATACCTCGGTAACATAAAAGAGAATATTGACCGTTAATGGATCCCAGCCCGGCGAGGTATCCACTATCACATAATCAAACTGCTTATCTATGCCGCCCAGGGCCTCAGACAGAGTTAACTCACCGCCAAAATCCTTCCGGCCGATAAGCCTTTTTACCCCGGCAAGAGACTTACCGCCAGCCAGCAGCCATAAGCGCTCTCTGGCCTGAACCATGGTTACTTCAGGCTCCAGTTCACCCATTACCAATTCAGTTAAACCGGCCTTGGGATTCACTCCGAGCATATAGCTGGCCTGCCCCTGAGTATCGGTATCTACCAGCAGCACCTTAAAACCGGCAAGAGCGAGACCCGTGGCCAGATTAACGGCAGTAGTTGTTTTACCCACCCCGCCCTTACTTAAAGAGACGCTGATTTTACGTGGTGTTTTTTCCTCATCACGAACCATATTATCGATTACCAGAGTTTCACCAACCTTGGGCAAAGAAAAATGTTTACCGCAAAATTTACATTTTGCCCTGGTAACATTGGCCGGGATCATCCGTTCATCAATATTATGTTTTTTCTTGCAATTAGGGCAGATAATTACCATTAGTTACTCCATAATTATAATTATGGCCTTTAGACCCACTTTTCGTAACTATTCAGCAACACCCCATCTTCGTCCATTCGGGACTTCTCGAATACCAAAGTATGCTTCGAAATCCCGAATGGACGAACCTGGAGTACTGCTGAACAGTTACAGTTCATAGTTTAGGGCAAGTTATCCGCCTTAGCTAAACAGTTACCACTTTTCTTGTTATTCAGGCATCAGGCTGAATAGTTATTTTTTCTTTAATAACTCCTGCACCAAATAACTTTTCTCACCCTTGAGCTCAAACTCTTCAAGCAAGACCTTAACGGCGCTCTCAACAATTCCCGACTTAGTCGCCTTTGATTTGCGGCCTTTGGGCAAAAAGTTTTTGATTGTCTCTTTGGCCTCCCCAAGTTCACTAAACACATCTTCGGTTAAATAATGAGTGGTCTTATGCTTGAGTTTTTTCTTACGTGATTTAGCCTTTCTCTTAACGGCCGGTTTAGAGAAAACGCCCCCCTTTTCAGGTTTGACATCGGCCTCAGGAACCGCGTGAATCAAAGCGGTCAGTTCATCCAGGCCCCTTATTTTACCATCATGCCTGGCATTAAGAATATCGGCCAGAATATCTTTATTCTTCACAGGTGGTATTTCATTCATAGGCGTTAAAAGGGGCATGATACTTAAGAAAAAAGAGCGCGTTTACACTGCTGTAAATAACCGTCCAGTTCCTGTTCACAAACCTCATCAAGGCAGGTCAAGGCGATACCGCACAAGACATGGGCCTCGTCCATGGAAACATGCACAACCCGGCCCGAAACCCTGAACTCACGACCGTTAAAACTAATCAGCATATCGGCTAAAATCTGTTCGGGGATTAATTCATCATAGACATCGAGAAAAATTCCCACCCCGCGGGCCGCAATATTAAAGACTCTATATTGTTTATCGCCCACCAGCAGTGATATACTGTCACTGCCGACAACCGGAGCCCGGAAACCATCCCGGACGATCTCCAGTAATTCAGCTCCGTCATCGGCCTCAAATTCGAGACCATCTCCATCATGAATT
>VAPM010420994.1_pt1 | contig 10283 bp, 13 predicted proteins | sample 3395091 | NCBI WGS metagenome assembly VAPM01 (sample SAMN08290445, study PRJNA428436) | hydrothermal vent metagenome | isolation source: Deep-sea hydrothermal vent chimney 3 | place: Pacific Ocean: Juan De Fuca Ridge | reverse complement strand
GTGTCGAGGGTAAACATGACCCCGCTGCTGGCTTCATCACTGCGCACCATTTTCTGCACAGCGGCGGAAAGCGCAACCTGCTGGTGGGCGAAGCCGTGGTGTATGCGATAGGTGATGGCGCGATCATTGAACAGGGAAGCGAAAACGGCGCGAATGGCGTTAAGAAGCTGGTCTTCGCCTTTAATGTTGAGGAAAGTTTCCTGCTGACCGGCAAAGGAGGCTTCGGGCAGGTCTTCGGCCGTGGCTGATGAACGCACGGCAAAGGAAATCTCGCTGCCGTACTCTTCCTCCAGGGCGCGACAGGCCTGGCGCAGATCCTGTTCGATTGCCGCTGGAAAAGATGCCTGTAAAATCCACTGGCGTATCTGTTCACCGGCCTGGGTGAGCCTGCTTATGTCGTTGATATCGAGCGCATCCAGTAGCGGATAGATTTTTTTCTCCAGCCCATTTGTGCTGAGGAATTCCCTGAAGGCATGGGCGGTGGTAGCGAAGCCGTGTGGCACCTTAACGCCGCTGCCTTCGAGTTGCTGCAACATCTCACCAAGGGAGGCATTTTTACCACCGACTACGGCAACATCCTGTTGGCTGACCTGATTGAGCCAGAGAAAATGTGCATTCACTGTTAGACTCCGGTTTGCTGAAGCATAGTTGTTATTCAGGCTGTCATGCGCATGACAAGCCGCCATTATTTTGCTTACATTACAACATGAGTACTCAGAAGCGTATTATTTTTTTTATCTCCGACAGTACGGGAATTACCGTAGAAAAACTGGGGCGCAGTCTTCTTAGTCAGTTCCCGGATATTGATTTTCAGAGGGTTTCTCTCAGGTATGTGGACTCAGTGGACAAAGTCGCTAAGGCGCGTGAGGAAATTGAAGCGGCGGCGAAAAATAGCGGCCAACCGCCGATTGTTTTTAGCACACTGGCGCAGCCGGCGTTGCGTGAGGCGCTGAAGACGGATGCGGCTGTTGTGCTGGATATATTCGGGATTTTTCTCGACCTGCTGGAAGCGCCGCTGCAGCAGAAAGCTTCCCACGCAGCGGGTCATGCCCACAGGGTAGCGGAGCCGGGGGCGTACATGGCGCGCATGGATGCGGTCAATTATGCTCTGCGTTACGACGATGGCCTGGGTGGCCCGGATTATGGCCGGGCGGATGTGATCCTGCTGGGTGTTTCGCGCAGCGGCAAGACGCCGGTATGCCTGTATCTTGCGATGCAATACGGGCTTTTTGCGGCCAACTACCCGCTAGTCGACGAGGACCTGCAAACAACGGCATTGCCATCGGTTTTGCAACCGTTTCGGCAGAAACTGTTTGGCCTGACGATTGAGCCGCAGCGCCTGCAGAAAATTCGCGCTCGACGTTACAGCGGCCGAGATTATGCCGATCTCGGGCAGTGTCGGCGGGAAGTGGTGCGGGCCGAAGCGCTGTTTGCCGCCAATCACCTGTTGGTGCTGGATACCAGCGTGGTCTCAGTTGAGGAAATCGCTACTCAGATTCTCGCGCAAATGCGGCTGAGTCCTTGAACTGACCGGGATCAGTCCGGTTCCACCCTTGAAATTAATGATGCCCGTCTCCATATCCTGTGCAAATCTGTTTTTTATAAAAACGTCAAATATTTTAACTACTTAAGTTATATCCAGGAGTCCATTAGAAATGAGTGTCGATACGCATAAGGAAACGCTGAGTTTCCAGACCGAGGTCAAACAGCTTTTGAATCTGATGATTCATTCTTTGTATTCCAACAAGGAGATTTTTCTGCGAGAACTGATCTCCAATGCTTCCGATGCCTGTGACAAACTGCGTTTCGAAGCGCTGGCGGATGACGCCCTGTTTGAGAGTGACAGCGAACTGAAAATCCAGGTGACTTACGATAAGGACGCCCGCACAGTCACGATCTCTGATAATGGTGTTGGCATGAACCGTCAGGAAGTGACTGAAAATATTGGCACCATCGCCAATTCGGGCACGCGCAAATTTCTGGATAGTCTGACGGGTGATCAGAGCAAGGATGCAAACCTGATTGGCCAGTTCGGGGTCGGGTTCTATTCTGTTTTCATTGTTGCTGACAAGGTGACCCTGGAAACTCGTCGCGCCGGTCTCGGCAAAGAACATGGTGTGCGTTGGGAATCCAACGGTGAAGGCGAATACAGTCTGGAAACTATCGAACGGGAAGAACGAGGCACCAGCATCACCCTGCACCTGCGTGAAGATGAAGCTGAGTTCTGTGAAGCTTATCGCCTGCGTTCTATTATCAATAAATATTCGGATCATATTTCCATGCCCATTCTGATGTCCAAACTTGATGACAAGGGTGAGCCGACGGATGAGATGGAAACGGTTAACAAGGGTTCGGCCCTGTGGACAAGACCCAAGTCGGACATCAGTGATGACGAGTACAAAGAATTTTACAAACATGTCGCGCATGACTTTGAAGATCCCCTGACCTGGATACACAACAAGGTGGAAGGAACTCAGAGTTACACCACCCTGTTTTATCTGCCAAAACGTGCGCCTTTTGACCTGTATGATCGGGATAAACGCTATGGTATCAAGCTGTATGTTAAACGCGTGTTTATCATGGACGATGCCGAACAGCTAATGCCCAACTACCTGCGCTTCATTCGGGGTGTGGTGGACTCTGACGACCTGCCGCTGAATATATCCCGCGAGATTCTGCAACATAACCGCCAGATCGATACCATTCGTAATGGTTCGGTGAAAAAAATCCTCAGCATGCTGGAGAAAATGGCAAAGAATGATCCTGAAGACTATGCAGTCTTCTGGAAAGAATTCGGTAACGTGTTCAAGGAAGGCCCGGCAGAAGACTTTTCTAACAAGGATAAGTTGCTGAAGTTGATGCGCTTTGCTTCAACTCACAATGATTCAGATGAGCAGAACGTTTCACTGGATGATTATGTCAGTCGCATGCGGGACAAGCAGGATAAAATCTATTATCTGACAGCTGAAAGCTATGCGGCGGCTAAAAATAGTCCGCATCTGGAACTGTTCCGCAAGAAAGATATCGAAGTGCTGCTCATGTATGATCGTGTTGATGAGTGGATGATGTCTTATCTGGATGAGTTTGACGGCAGGAAACTGGTGTCCATCGCCAAGGGCAATCTGGATCTGGGAGATCTTGAAGACAAGGAAGAAAAGAAAAAGGCGGAGAAAGCAGAAAAGGAATACAAGGATCTTCTTAAACACATGAAAGATGTTCTGGGTGAAAAGGTCAAGGAGGTACGTGTTTCACATCGCCTGACAGATTCCCCTTCCTGTCTGGTAGTCGAAGAAGATGCCATGGCTTTGAATATGCAGAAGCTGCTCAAACAGGCGGGTCAGAATGTACCGAATATTGAACCTGTTCTGGAGATAAATCCGGATCACCTGTTGGTAGAACGCCTGCAGAATGAACAGGATGAGGAACGTTTCTCTGACTGGTGCCATGTGCTGTTTGATCAGGCCATGTTGAGTGAAGGTGGGCAGCTGGAAGATCCCGCCAGTTTTGTCAGCCGCATCAACCTGTTGTTCAAAACATTGACCGACAAGTAGAACATAGCTGTGAATAAGTAAATACGGCCTGTTCAGAAGCATCTTTGGTCAGGCCGTATTTTCATTATAAGGTTCTCTGAAAAGATCATCCCTGTTCTTTTCAGAGCAGGATGAAAACCAGGTTTTCACCCTGTTGCAGTGAAGCATTAACTTCACTGAGAAGTGATGCGTCCCTGCATCACCTGGACTGTTGCTCTGTTTTTTTTCTGCCAAGACTACAAAAACCAAGCAGGCCGCTGCCAAATAACCAGATTGCAGTCGGCACGGGAACAGATGAAACTTTTAGTTCGGATGATCCTGCAGTTCCCGGTGTTCCTATATCTCCTGCACCATAGATAAATGTGTCGGGGGTAGGCTGATAATTTTCAATCTCGCTGGAGAGCCTGAGAAGTTCGGTGCTTTTACCCATTCCGGAAAAACCGCTATCGTATTCGAGCCGGGTAATTTCTGTGCCAGCTGATGAAATAATAATGGCATCGGATGTGTTGCCCAGGGTAAATCCAGTGTAGACATAATCAGCGACTACGCCACCGTTGATGTTGATGTCACCGTTACGGGCAAGTACAAGATATTGACCGCTGTTGATAAGTAGATCGCTGCCTGTATCTATCTGATGTGCATTGCTACCATTGTCGCTGATAACAAGGTTGTTCAGAATAAGAGAATCAATCGTTGGATTGAAAAGTTCAAACCATTCACCGGCGCGGTCTGGGACAGCCGAGGGATTGGCCATGACTTCGGAAATAACAAGATCCCCGGGTTCCGGTGCGCGGATGGCGGCAAAAGAAACTGATAGTGAACTGCTTAATGCGAAGATAAGTGCTGTGGTAGTGCAATAGGTGTGAATAGATTTTTTCATTGAATAATCCTCCATGATTATTGAGTAAAGCAAACACAATCCCTTTGTGTTTATAAACAAACATACAATATTAAAATAAATTGTACAAGTAAAACTTTTATGACACTCCCTGAAATTAATCCGGCATTGTCCTGGCGGTTCATGTTGTTCCTCGGGCTAATACTCCGTCCGGGGGAGATTCATTTTTTGATAGAATTAATATGCTGATCCTGATATAGGATGCTTATGACATTATTTAAAATAATAAAACAGAATAGCGCAGGTAATTTTTACTGATGGAGTCTTTGATGCTCATTATTATTTTAATTGCAATTGTTTTTTTCTGGTGGGACAGTGTTGGCGCCAAGGAGAAGGCCAGGGAAACTGGACGGCGCTATTGTGAAAACTCAGAGGTACAGTTTCTTGATGATACGGTTGAGCTTGTAAGCTTACGTATACGAAGGAACTATCATGGCCAACTGTGTTTTTATCGAGTCTACCGTTTTGAGTTCAGCAGCACCGGGGAGTCGCGTTTTCAGGGAGTGATATATATGCTGGGAAGAACGCTGGATAAAGTACAGATGGATGCATATCCACCGGGCTAGTAAATTGATGGATTTCACTTCGTTCTGCCATCCTGCGTAAGTTCAAAAACGAGTAGAATGGGGAGAACGAAGTGAAATCCATCAGGCCCATTTGGCTATATACAACTCAATTAACATAGTCCTGTGCGCAGGCACAAAATTGTGTACCACAAGCACATCTAGGTCTACCAGCCCTCCTGGGCTGAATAGTTACGTTTTATTTTGCCAGCAAATATACCGTTCCTGATATACTTACTGGGTCAATAAAGATATCTGAACCTTCAGGCAGCGCGCGTCCCAGATGAATCCTGCTCATCTTCAATCTGCTGCTTGCTGGCAGCATGAACATCAGCAAGACTGATAGTGTTCAGATAGTCGTAGACCATATGCGAGAGTTGTTCCCACATTTGCTGGCTTGCGGGCTGGTAGGCCGGATCCGTGTATTTTTCAGCGTGCTCGATTTTCTTTGATTTTCGATTCATGTCGATGGCTCTGACAATGTCGCCAATGGTGATTTCGCTCATCGGTTTACTCAAAATATAACCGCCGCCTGGACCGCGAACACTTTTTACAAGACCGTGTTTACGCAGCAGGGAGAATATCTGTTCCAGATAGGAAATAGATATATCCTCTACCTGGGCCAGGTAGGCGAGGTTGACCGGCTTATCAGGCGTGGTGGATAGTTCGAGCATAGCCTTGGCAGCGTAGTCGGAGCGAGATGATAATTTCATGGTCTTCTTCCTTTGCATTGAGTCCATATTTGTATTGGTTCTTTAACAAAGTAGGGTTTTCAATGGTGGTTTACAAACCTTATTGCGTGAACAATTGTGAAATAGTGTCACATAAAGTGAAATGTCAGTATTTACCCTGACGAGATCATTGTTTCGAGGGTTAATATGTGTATTAGCTGTAAGGTTAAACAGGATTTTTGACTGGAGGTTGTGTGGAGAAGAAACTGTCTGCGGTATACTTCTCCGACTTTACTAATTATGGGATAAATGTATGAGTATGCAAGCTGAAATTGAAGCCAGACTGTCAGCAGAACTTAATCCCTCCTATATGCGGGTGATTAATGAAAGCAACAATCATAATGTGCCGCCTGGCTCTGAGTCGCATTTCAAACTTGTGCTGGTGAGTAATAAATTTGACGGAAAAAATCTGCTGGCGCGGCATCGCTTAATTAATAGTATTCTGGCAAGTGAATTTCAAAAGGGCATACATGCACTGGCGATGCACACCTATACAGAATCAGAATGGGGCGATATGCAGGACGACGCGCCTGAGTCTCCACCCTGTCATGGTGGGGGTAAATAATATTGCCAGATGGAAGAAAACGGAATGAATTGTACGCCATGTGCTAGAACACATGGCGTACAATTTTAGACGGACTTGCTGCTATTCTTAGATAAAGAGGCAGACGTCAGATTTTGAAGCAATCGGCAGGAAGGAAGCGGCGCCAACATAGTCCTGGACGTCTGATATGAACTCATCCTGTGAGAAACCGAATACGTCAACAGTCATCTGACAGGCAACCATTTTCACTTCAGCTTCAACGCAAAGCTCGCGCAATTCTTCAACGCTAGCGACACCCTTGTTCTTGAACGTTTTCTTCATCAGGCCAGTGGCCACATTTTCAAAACCCGGGATACCCGCCATAACGACATTTGGCATGGGCCATTCGATGTTCTGGAACCACTGCGGGCCAAAAGGCATTTTCATCGGCATAGCCGGATTGCCCAGACCACTGACTTTGGCAGCCAGATCTTTTTTCAGCAGCAGCAGGCCGTAGAAGGTAAAGAAGATGGTGACATCCCAGCCCAGTGCGGCTGCGGTGGAGGCAAGGATGAAGGGAGGATAAGCCCAGTCCAGGGTGCCTTTGGTGGCAATGATAGACATCTGTGGTGTCTTGTTAGCTTCGATTTCTTCAAGTTTTTTGGGCAACATTTCATCAAGTTTTTCAGAAATGATTCGCTCCAGATCGCTTGTATTTGCAGACTCAACCTGAGCCTCAGCAGTTACTGTCATGACATGCTCCTTAAATATTAATTTGTTATATAGCCCCTGGGGTTTCCCCCCCAGTGAGTCCTAGCATGATCGTTGTCACACTCACGCAGTAGATAATAAATGAAATTTCAAACTTGGCAAGCATAAGTTTCAGCCTCAAAAACTGAGCGTACAGATAATTATCATAATAAAAACATGAGGATACAGTATGTGCTTACACTTTCTCATGATTTTTAACAGAGAAAAATACAGGGGGTTTATTGTGATATTGGCTGTTTGTGCGCAGGAAGTTGCAGATAATAACCTTGTGATTCAAGTGTCTTTATAACGCTGCGGGCATCACTTTGAGCCAGTTTTTTCCCCGCAGAGAGAGACAAATCCATCACATGTTCGAGTTTTCCCAGCGCCTGCAGAAGGGAATCAGGGAGGTTTTCAAGCCTCTCGCTTTGCGGGATGAACAGATAAGCATCCGCTTTCCGGCTGCTTTTATAAATGCTGCAGTAGAGTATTTCCATGATCGTTAGCCTGAGAGTGGAACCTTGCTCATATTCAGGGCGGTTTCAATCAATTTTATCTTTTTCTGCAGTTCGGTTTGATTAGCTGTTTCCATAGGCAGCTGCCCAACATGGGTTTTGGCTTCCTGATAAATTTGGGTAAGTTGAGTCTGATCAAAGAGCTGCAGGGCCGCGTTTAGCCCGATTTCGGATTCTGAAAGGAGGCTGGGCACCAGTTCTTCTTTACTGATGGGGGAGTCCGGCAGCATAAGATCGGCGACCAGGTTAAACTGGTGCAGTTCATTATGCATTTGCCGCGCCTGCTCTTCTTCCTCCAGTTTGTCCTGTGCGACTGGATCATTGGCGGCTCCCTGGCGTACGGCTTTCATTATGACCTCGATGAGTTTGTTGATAGCTGTCTGGATCTCGCTTTGTTCACCCGGCAATGCGCAGCAGTGAGCGTAGCATTTGTCCAGCCGCTCCTTCAGGTCAAGAATAATTTCACTTTCTGCTTCTGGTTTGAGATCAATGGCTTCCTGCACCAGATCTCGGAAGTAACGAAGAAAATGATTGAGTTCCTTTTCATCGGCTTCACGGGCTTCCTGAATCTGCGTTTCGCTGACATTTTGCGCGGCAGCAGAAAAAAGCGGGTTGCCAAAACGGCGGCGCAGGTGGCGCTCACGCGGACCGGGATGAGGGCTGAATTTAACTGTCATAATTTCTATCTATTTAAGAAAGCAGGGTTGTATTTGATGAATATTTCAGTTGTAAAAACAGGGTACCGGTTGATATCTATTCTATACTTATAGTGAAGAAACTGCTAAAGCCCGTGTTTTGGTTTGCCGATAGTATCAGGACATTTCAGTAAACAGCCTGTGCTGATAAACTGGTGAGCCGAGGAGAAAAATATGAAGGGACGAGGGAAACAGAGTGTTGCGAATCTGGGTGTTGTTTATGCAGGGATAAGTCGCCTGGTTATCATCCTGTTTATACCATTATGGCTGGCAGCCTGTAGTAGCACGCCTACCGTTTACACTTCCCTGCAGCATCGCAGCATCGATCTCAACCCCGGTGATTTGCAGCATGGGGGCATCGCCTTTATCACGCCTTCCTCGATTACCGGTCGAGAAGAAGATCGACAGTCCCTGGCGCTGTCTTTTGTCAGTATTTTGCTAAGTGAACATAAAGATATCCGAGTTGTGACCCTGCCGGAAACATTGAGCGCCGTTAACCGCGCCAATCTGACAGCAGAATATAAAACTATGTTTGATGAATATTTGAACACCGGTATTTTTCAGCGGGACACGCTGCGCAAGATTGGCGAAGTAACCGGGGTGCGTTATATTGCACAGCTAAAACTGGCAGGTTTTGAGCAGACGACGGCAGGTCGTCTGGGCGTGTTAGGTTTGAGGCTGATAGAAACCAAGCGCGCGAACCTGCGGGTTTTCCTGCAGATATGGGACAGTCAGGAAGGGACGATTGTCTGGGAAGGACTGGAGGAGCTGAATTTAGCGACGGATACATTTTCGGATAATACGATCAGTTTTAATGATATTGCCCGCCAGAGTGCGCGTGAACTGCTGGAACATATTCCCTACCAGAAAAATCCGGCGCTGGTGCCGGTGGACGAAGCGAAGAAGAGTAGCGATATTGACTGGGAATTCTAGATTTGGTTTAGATCGCTGCTAACCAGCGAGCTAATTTCTTACTTCATGCAAAAAATCACCTCGGCAGTCGTACGCCTTGATAAATGGCTCTGGGCCGCCCGTTTTTACAGGACCCGGGCGCTGGCAGTGGAGGCTGTCAATGGCGGTCACGTGCATGTCAATGGTCTGCGAGTCAAACCTTCCCGAAACATCAATCTGGGTGATGAAATGCGCATCACCAAAGGCGCCATGGTTTTTACCCTTGTGGTTAAGGCTATCTCGACAAAACGCGGTCCGGCAACCCAGGCCCGTAATCTGTATGAGGAAAATGAACAAAGTCTTCGTTTGCGGGAGCAGCAGGCGGCCGAACGCAAACTGGTAGCCGCCTCCAGTGGGCCGAAGAAACGCCCGGATAAGCGCGCCCGGCGTCGAATTATTCGTTTTATTAACAAAAATCAGCAATCCCCATGAACAGACCGGTCACTCCACTGCTGACGGTTGATATTATCGTTGAATTGACAGATCGTCCGGGAAATCCGATTGTGCTGATTGAACGCCGTTACCCACCCTGTGGCTGGGCGCTGCCGGGTGGTTTTGTCGATCTGGGGGAAACCCTGGAGCAGGCGGCGGTGCGAGAGGCCGGGGAAGAGATTTCACTGCCTGTCAGTCTGAAATGCTTGCTGGGCTGCTATTCTGATCCGGGGCGCGATACGCGAGGCCATACAGTCAGTGCAGTTTATGTGGCTGAAGCTGCGGGGACGCCGGTTGCCGCCGATGATGCACGCCGGCTCGAGGTGTTTCCGGTGACAGGCCTGCCGGACAAACTGGCGTTTGATCATGACCGCATTGTTCACGATTATCTTCATTATCTGAAAACCGGCGAACCTGCACCTCTGAATCCGGCCTGATGGGGCGGATAATGTCTGTTCCCGGGTTTCGCTTCGCTCTACCCAGGCTACGCCTGATTTTATTTAGCATTTTTTGCTTGAAATTCCGCTGGCAACCCTCTATATAAGTAAATTCTAATTCAATTTAGGTAAACCACCGCCTTTGGCGGTGAGACACAAATAGGCTCTGCCGTTCCATCGTGCAGAGAAGATAATGGCCTCCTTTTGAACCGGCAAGTTCTAATAGGAGGCCATTATGAGAGAGTGGCAAAGCCAAGC
>VAPM010177306.1_pt1 | contig 10284 bp, 8 predicted proteins | sample 3395091 | NCBI WGS metagenome assembly VAPM01 (sample SAMN08290445, study PRJNA428436) | hydrothermal vent metagenome | isolation source: Deep-sea hydrothermal vent chimney 3 | place: Pacific Ocean: Juan De Fuca Ridge | reverse complement strand
AAAAAACTGACTGCCGGTATCGGGGTCACTTTTGGATTGCCCGCATTGGCCGGGGTAGCGCTTGGGGGGGTCGCCTTTGGCGGTAAGAAACTGGCAGGTGCCGCTAAATCACTAAAAGATAATCTGTCAGACTAGTTTAAACAAATTTTCTGACTGGCCCTCAACAGTAGGGCAGCGCCTGACCCTGGGTGGGCGTCGGGTCGGTCAATATCATCAACACGCACACCACTCCTAACATCGCTGCGTAAATATGCACCCTTGCAATGCGCCCTCCCGGGGGGATGAGCGGCGGTTTTGAATTGATCCGGGGGATCATTTCCGCCGCGAACAGGCGCGGCCCGGCGGTGCCGGACCAAAAAAAGAAAAGCTGCAGTGAAGCAGATACCCTTTCCATTTCCATTGCTATAAACCACCCCCATGACCAACCATCTTCCCCCCAATTTCCCAGACGTGCGCGGCACCCTGACGCCAGACAAAGACCTCTCGCGCCTCACATGGCTGCGCGTCGGTGGCCCCGCCGACTGGCTGTTCCAGCCCGCCGATCTTGACGATCTCGCCGGTTTCCTGCGCAACCTGCCAGATGACATCCCCATCTTCCCCATGGGCGTCGGCTCCAACCTGATCGTGCGTGACGGCGGCATCCGCGCCGTGGTGATCCGGCTGGGCCGCGGCTTTAACACAATCGATATCGCGCATAACACCGTCACCGCCGGGGCCGCCGCACTGGGCGCACATACCGCCCGCAAAGCCGCCAAGGCCGGGCTTGATCTGACCTTCCTGCGCACCATCCCCGGCTCCATCGGCGGCGCAGTCCGGATGAATGCCGGCTGTTACGGCACCTATACGGCCGATGTTTTCACGGCCGCACAGGCCGTCACCCGCAGGGGCGACATCATCAGCCTCACCGCGCAGGATCTGAACTTTCAGTACCGCCACACCGATCTGCCGGCAGATACCATCATCACCAGCGCCAGTTTCACCGCGCCGGTAAATGATCCGGCCACACTGCACCAACGCATGACCGACCAGATCGCCAAACGTGACGCCACCCAGCCCACCAAAGACCGCACTGCCGGGTCGACTTTCCGCAATCCGGCCGGGTTTTCCAGCACCGGGCGCGCTGATGACACCCATGAATTGAAAGCCTGGAAAGTCATCGAAAACGCCGGCATGCGCGGTGCCACCCGTGGCGGCGCACAAATGTCGCCCATGCATCCGAATTTTCTGGTCAATACCGGCACCGCCACGGCGGCTGATTTGGAAGAATTAGGCGAAGAAGTGCGAAATAAGGTATTCCAAAACAGTAAGATATCGTTAGAATGGGAAATTATGCGGGTCGGTGAACTGACCCCAAAACAGGCAGACTAACAGAGGGCCGATAAAACTGGCCCCAGCAAAGGCACCAAGGTGGGTAAGTCGGGCAGACACTCCCCCAAAGTGGCGGTATTAATGGGTGGCCCCTCGGTTGAGCGTGAGGTGACCCTTTCAAGCGGACGCGAATGCGCCGCAGCACTGCGACAGGCGGGGTATAATGTTGTTGAACTGGACGCGGGTCCGGACCTTGCCGCACGCCTGACCGATATCAAACCTGACGTGGCTTTCAACGCGCTCCACGGTCGCTGGGGTGAAGATGGCTGCGTGCAGGGCCTGCTGGAATGGATGCAGTTGCCCTATACCCATTCCGGGGTGTTATCTTCAGCATTGGCCATGGATAAACAGCGCAGTAAAACCATCTACCAGAACGCCGGATTGCCCATTGTCAACAGCGTCCTGGCCGCCAAAGCTGATGTGAAACAGGCCCATGTTTTAACCCCGCCCTACGTGGTCAAACCCAATAACGAAGGCTCCTCAATCGGCATCTACATTGTCGATGAAAACGCCAACACCCCGCCGCAACTGGATGACACCATGCCCGACACCGTGATGGTTGAGGCCTACGCACCAGGGCGCGAACTGACCACCACCGTCATGGGGAACCGCGCCCTGACCGTGACCGATATCCTGACCGATGGCTGGTATGATTACAGCGCCAAATACGATGTCGGCGGCTCTCGCCACATCCTGCCCGCGGATATCCCCACCGACATTTTCAACGCCTGCATGGATTATGCCGAACGCGCCCACACCGCCCTTGGTTGTCGCGGCATTTCCCGCACCGATTACCGCTGGGATGAAAGCCGCGGCCTTGCCGGGCTGGTTTTGTTGGAAACCAACACCCAGCCCGGCATGACCCCAACATCCCTGTCCCCCGAACAAGCCGCCCATGCCGGCTATGGTTTTCCTGAATTTTGCGACTGGATCGTAAAGGACGCGTCATGCAATCGATAAAACGTGATCCCGCGCCCTCACGCATTGCCTACCGTCTGCGCCGCCTTTGGCTGACCCCGATGTTCCGCCAGACCGTGCGCGTCGGCCTGCCACTGGCCATGCTGGCCAGCATCATCGGCTGGGCCGCCAGTCAGGAACGCTACCAAATGGCGGTGCAGGATAAATACGCCGAAATCCGCGCCTCAATTGAGGATCGCCCCGAATTTCGCGTCAACCTGATGGCCATTGATGGCGCCTCCACAAGCATTGCCGATGATATCCGCGAAATTGTCCCGGTAGATTTCCCGATCAGCTCATTTGATCTTGATCTGGACGGCATGCAGGACCGGATCGCAGAACTGGACGCCGTGCTGCAGGTGGATATCCGCGTGCGCCGGGGCGGTATCCTGCAAATAGAAATCAAAGAACGTCAGCCCGCCGCCGTCTGGCGGGTGGGGCGCGACATTGAATTGCTGGATGCACAGGGCTACCGCGTTGCGGTTATCGGCTCGCGTCTTGAACGCCCCGACCTGCCGCTTCTGGCCGGAACCGGTGCTGAAAAACAGGTGGCGCAGGCGCTGGAACTGTTGCAGATTGCCGCCCCGGTGGCGCCGCGCATACGCGGCCTTGTGCGCATGGGCGAACGTCGCTGGGATCTGGTTCTTGACCGCAACCAACGCATTTTACTGCCCGAAAACAACCCGGTACAGGCGCTTCTTCAGGTGATGGCGCTGGAACAGGCCAGTGACCTTCTGGCCCGCGATATTGCCTCTGTTGATATGCGAAACATAAAACGTCCAACCCTGCGCATGGCCCCGGCGGCTGTGCAAGAGTTGCGGCGCATCCGAGACATTGCACAGGAAGCTGACAAACATGACTGATCTATATTCCACCCAACGCCAGATGCGCCGGATGCGCAACGCCGCCATTCAGCGCGGCGTCATCGCCATATTGGATATCGGCACCTCCAAAATCGCCTGCCTGATCCTGCGCTTTGACGGGCCTGACCGGTTCCGCGGCTCTGACGGGGTCGGCAACATGGCCGGCCAAAGCTCTTTCCGGGTGATCGGGGCGGCCACCACACGGTCGCGCGGCGTGCGCTTTGGCGAAATTGACGCCATGCCCGAAACCGAACGCGCCATTCGCACTGCGGTTCAGGCGGCCCAGAAAATGGCCAATGTCCGGGTCGATCACGTGATCGCCAGCTTTTCCGGCGCTGAACCGCGTTCCTACGGGCTGGCCGGCAAGATTGATCTGGAAGAACCGGTGGTAACCGACGCCGATGTCAGCCATGTGCTGGCCGCCTGTGATGTGCCTGATTATGGGGCAGGGCGCGAAGCCCTGCACGCACAGCCGGTGAATTTCGCGCTGGACCACCGCTCGGGCCTTGGCGATCCGCGCGGCCAGAACGGCAACCAGCTGGCGGTGGATATGCACCTGCTGACCGTGGATACCGCTGTTGTTGAAAACCTGCTCTATTGTATCAAGCGCTGTGACCTTGAACTGGCCGGCCTCGCCTCAAGCGCCTATGTCTCCGGAATATCTTCACTGGTGGAAGATGAACAGGAACTGGGGGCGGCCTGTATTGATATGGGTGGCGGCACCACCGGGCTGTCGATTTTCATCAAAAAACACATGATCTATGCAGACAGTGTTCGCATGGGTGGTGAACATGTCACATCTGACATCTCCAAGGGCCTGCAGGTACCCCTTGCCGTGGCCGAACGCATCAAGACATTTTACGGTGGCGTTGTCGCCACCGGCATGGATGACCGCGAAATGATCGACGTTGGCGGTGATACCGGTGACTGGGAACATGACCGGCGCACCGTCAGCCGGGCTGAACTGATCGGCATCATGCGCCCAAGGGTAGAAGAAATACTGGAAGAGGTCCGCACCCGTCTGGATGCGGCCGGCTTTGAACACCTGCCCAGCCAGCAGATCGTGCTGACCGGCGGGGCCAGCCAGATACCCGGCCTTGACGGGCTGGCACCAAAAATACTGGGCCAGCAGGTCCGCATCGGTCGACCGCTTCGGGTGCAGGGCCTGCCCCAGGCCGCCACCGGTGCGGCTTTTGCCTCCTCGGTCGGGCTGTGCCTGTTCGCGGCACACCCCCAGGATGAATGGTGGGACTTTGACCTGCCCTCAGAACGTCTGCCCGCGCAATCACTTCGGCGCGCGGTGAAATGGTTTAAAGAGAATTGGTAACCACAACATATCGGGTTTTTGGCAACATCCCGCCGTTCGACGCAAATTATCCCCCACATTTTGTGTCTTTTTTAAGTTTTTGGGGTGACGAAACGTGCGACTCCCTTTAGGACTGGTCGCGAGTAGGGAATTTTCGGCTCTTTTGGGCCGACAATAATTGTAGGTGGATAATAGCATGACATTAAATCTGATGATGCCGCAACAGGACGATCTTAAACCCCGTATCACGGTGTTTGGCGTTGGTGGTGCGGGCGGTAACGCGGTCAACAACATGATCGAAAAGCAGCTTGAAGGCGTGGAATTCGTGGTGGCAAACACCGACGCACAGGCGCTGTCCCAGATTAATGCCGCCCATAAAATCCAGATGGGTGTCAAAGTCACCGAAGGTCTGGGTGCCGGTGCGCGCCCGGCCGTCGGCGCTGCCGCCGCCGAAGAAACCATCGAAGAAATCGTTGACCAGCTGGCCGGCGCACATATGTGCTTTATTACCGCTGGTATGGGCGGGGGCACCGGCACCGGTGCCGCCCCGATCATTGCGCAGGCCGCCCGCGAACTGGGCGTTCTGACAGTTGGTGTCGTCACCAAGCCGTTTCAGTTTGAAGGCGCCAAGCGCATGCGTCAGGCTGAAGAAGGCGTTGATACCCTGCAGCAGATGGTCGACACCCTGATCATCATTCCCAACCAGAACCTGTTCCGTCTGGCCAATGAAAAAACCACCTTCACCGAAGCGTTCTCCATGGCCGACGATGTGCTGTATCAGGGCGTCAAAGGCGTCACCGATCTTATGGTGCGCCCCGGTCTGATCAATCTGGACTTCGCCGATGTGCGCGCTGTCATGGATGAAATGGGCAAAGCCATGATGGGCACCGGCGAAGGCACCGGCGAAGACCGCGCCATTCAGGCCGCCGAAAAAGCCATCGCCAACCCGCTGCTGGACGAAATCAGCCTTAAAGGCGCCAAGGGCGTGCTGATCAACATCACCGGCGGCCATGATCTGACCCTGTTTGAACTGGACGAAGCCGCCAACCGCATCCGCGAAGAAGTCGATGCCGAAGCCAACATCATCGTCGGCTCCACCCTTGATACCGATATGGAAGGCGGCATGCGCGTCAGCGTTGTGGCCACCGGAATTGACGCCAATGTCAATGTCGGTGAATTGCCCGTGCCGCGCCGTTCCATGGCTGAACCGCTGAAAGCACCGGAAAATGTAGCCCCACAGGCCGCGGCCGCGGTTGCACCAGCGGTTGCCGCTGCAACACCGGCGCCACAGGCCGCCGTTGTCGAACAGTCTCAGGAACCACAGTTTCAGGGCTTTGAATCGCGCCGTGCAGCAGAAACCCCGGCACCGGTTGTCGCCGAAAACGACGTTCCGGCACCGGTCTACCAGCCGGCCCCACAAGCCGCACCCGTGGATGATTTGGCGGCCGATGGTTTCGTCGCACCCAAGGCACCCGCCGCTGGCACGCCAACACCCCAGGCGCTGGACCGGCTACAGGCCGCAGTGCGCAATGCCCCGCGTCAAAGTGCACTGAACGTTCAGACTTCTGCTGCCACACCGGCTGAAAAGAACCGCTTTGGCATCAACTCCCTGATCAACCGGATGACCGGCCAACCGGTTGAACCCGGTGCCGTCAGCAGCGAAAAACTGCCCCAACAGCAGCCCCAGACACCGGCAGCTGAGGCACCCGCAGATCCCAACCCGGAACAGGAACGCATCGAAATTCCGGCCTTCCTGCGTCGGCAAGCCAACTAAAACCGGTAACATTTGAAATTAGAAGGATCGGCAATCGCCGGTCCTTTTTTCATATTATCAAGGGTTTAACCGGGGAAATCCGCCAAAACGGCGTATTTTCGCGCAAAACTCGCGCCCATGTTTCAGTCCGTTACAAATATTGAGTTGAGTGCGAAGACCACTGTCGCTAGGCAGCTTCAAGTCACACAGATAAATAGTGCGACACCATAAATTTGAGGCTTCAGTTGCAAACAACGATCAAATCACCCGTGACCTTTAAGGGCATCGGCCTCCATACCGGGGACCGGGTGGAAATGACCATTCAACCGGCCTCTGCTGAATACGGCATCTGGTTTCGCCGCACTGACATCGCCCTTGGCAACACCCGGATTGCGGCCCATTGGGATGCGGTCGTTCCCTCAAAGCTGTGCACCAAAATCGTCAATCCGGCCGGGGTCTCTGTGTCAACAATTGAACATATCATGGCCGCGCTTGCCGGCTGTGGCATCCAGAATGCTCTGGTTGAAATCAATGGCCCCGAAGTGCCCATTCTGGACGGCAGCTCGGCCCAGTTTGTCGAAGGCATCCTGTCCGCTGGTATTCGCACGCTGAATTCCCCGGCGCGGGTTATAGAGATTCTGAAACTGGTTGAAGTGTCCGAAGACGGTGCCATTGCCCGTTTCGTGCCCAGTGACGCCTTTGAAATTGAATTTCGCATCGAATTCACCGACCGCGCCATCGGCAAACAAAACATGCACCTGAATATGGCCAATGGTACATTCGTGCGTGAACTGTGCGCCAGCCGCACCTTTTGCCGCCAAAGTGACGTTGAAACCATGCGCGCCAACGGTCTTGCCCTGGGTGGCACCTTACAAAACGCCATTGTTGTGGATGGGGATACCATCCTCAGCCCCGGTGGCCTGCGCTACAAAGACGAAGCTGTGCGCCACAAAATGCTGGACGCCCTTGGTGATCTGGCGCTTGCCGGCTGCCCCATTGTCGGGCGCTATATCGGCAATCGGGCCGGACACGCGCTGACCAATAAGTTACTGCGCGCCCTGTTCAACGATCCGACATCTTACCGGGTTGTTGACTGCACCCCTGCCATGGCCCGCCGTCTGCCCGGTGTCGGGGTTCACAGCGCGGATATTCCCGCCGTCGCGTAAACCTGATCCTTTTTCCAGATCAAAGACGTTTTGCCCCGGAAATTTCTGTGTTAGGACCACTTAACAAGCAAAGCTAAGTGTGTGGTTTTGCACAGGCTTAAATAAGGGTGGGGCTTTATGGCAAAGGCCAGAACAGTCATCAGATCGGTCGCAGCATTGGCCGTTATTAGTGTGGTATCTGCCTGCGGTGGCGGCGCGCCCAATAACGTGGATCTTGAAAACTTCACCGCTGCCGAGATTTATCAGCGCGGTGAATTTGAACTGTCCAAACGCAACCCTGACGATGCGGCGCGGTTTTTCAGCGAAATTGAACGCCTGTACCCCTATTCAGAATGGGCCAAACGCGCGCTGATCATGCAGACGTTTTCCTACCATCAGGACAAAGACTACGCCAACAGCCGCGCCACCGCCCAACGCTACCTTGATTTTTACCCCGCCGATCAGGATGCCGCCTATGCCCAGTATCTGCTGGCGCTCAGCTACTATGACCAGATCGACGATGTCGGCCGTGATCAGGGCCTGACCTTTCAGGCGCTGCAGGCCCTGCGCACGGTGATTGAACGCTACCCTGACAGCGAATATGCCAGCTCTGCGGTGCTGAAATTTGACCTGGCGTTTGACCATCTGGCGGCCAAGGAAATGGAAATCGGCCGTTACTATTTGAAAAGAAACCACTTTACCGCCGCCGCAAACCGGTTCCGTGTGGTGGTTGAACAATTCCAGACCACCACCCACACCGCCGAAGCACTGTCCCGGCTGGTGGAAACCTATCTGGCCCTTGGCCTGACCGCCGAGGCACAGACTGCCGGGGCCATACTGGGCGAAAACTTCCGTTCAACAGAATATTATGCCGATAGTTTCGCACTGCTGACCGGGCAGGGCCTGCGCCCGCTTGCCGATACCGGCAATGGCTGGTTGTCACAAATCTACCGTCAAATGATCCGCGGCGAATGGCTATAGGCCAGGGGGGCGGGCGCGATGTTGCTCAGTCTTGATATCCGCGACATGCTGATCATTGACCGGCTGGAACTGAATTTTCAGCCCGGCCTGAACGTGCTGACCGGGGAAACCGGGGCCGGAAAATCCATCCTGCTGGACGCCCTTGGCTTTGTGCTGGGCTGGCGGGGGCGCGCCGAACTGGTGCGCTCCGGTGCCGACAGCGGTGAAGTCACCGCCGTGTTTGACATATCCGGTGATCACCCGGCCCGCGCCGTGCTGGTTGCTGCCGATCTGCCGGTCAATGATGAACTGATCCTGCGCCGCACCAATACCAGCGACGGGCGCAAAACCGCCCGCATCAATGACCGGCGCGCCTCTGGCGACGTGCTGCGCACCCTGTCTGAATGCCTGGTGGAACTGCACGGCCAACAGGATGACCGGGGCCTGCTGGACCCAAAAAACCACCAGAAAATACTGGATGAATTCGGTGGGTTAGACGCTGATGTTAAATCAATCCGCAAAATCTGGCAGGCTGTTTCGCAGGCCGGTCGCAGCCTGTCACAGGCGCAACAGGCCTTTGAAACTGCCCGCAAAGAAGAAGAATTCCTGCGCCACAGTGTCGAAGAATTTGCCAGCCTTGCGCCACTGCCGGGGGAAGAGGCCGAACTGGATGCAAAACGTCGCCTGATGCAGGCCGCCAGCCGCATCCGTGAAGACATAACAAAGGCCCACGCGGCCCTGGGAACCAACGGTGCCGAGGCCCGGATAGGCGACGCGGTCCGCTGGCTGGAAACCGTCGCACCCGATGCCGAGGGCCAGCTTGATCCGGCCATCGCCGCCCTGTCACGCACCATGACCGAACTGGGACAAGCCCAGCAAGGGGTGGAAGACTGCCTGTCGGCCATGTCCTATGACGCAAACGATCTGGAACTGGCCGAAGAACGCCTGTTCGCCATCCGCGCACTGGCCCGCAAACATGGGGTGCAACCGGATGATCTGGCCGAATTTGGCACCGGTTTGCAGCAAAAACTGACAAATATTGAGGGCGGAGAAGCGGAATTAGCCACATTGGCCGCAGCCCTTGCACAGGCCCAATCCACCTATGACCAAGCCGCCAGCCGTTTAAGCAGCAAACGCGCAAAAGCTGCGAAAAAACTGGACAAGGCCATGGCCGCCGAACTGGCCCCCCTCAAACTGGAACGGGCGCAGTTTACCACCGAAATCACTGCAACAGATGCCGGGGCAGGCGGTGTTGATCGTGTGGTCTTTCAGGTTGCCACCAACCCCGGCGCCCCAGCCGGGCCCTTGAACAAAATCGCTTCGGGCGGTGAACTGTCGCGCTTTTTGCTGGCGCTCAAGGTCTGCCTGACCAGCGGCAGCACCGGTCTGACCATGATTTTTGATGAAATTGACCGCGGTGTCGGTGGCGCCACCGCCGACGCGGTGGGACGTCGTCTGGCAGAGATTGCCAGCGACAATCAGGTTCTGGTGGTCACCCATTCCCCGCAGGTGGCCGCCCGCGGTCAGCACCACTGGCGGGTGCAAAAATCGGTCAGCAACGGTGTGACCCTGTCCACGGTTGTACCCCTGAATGAAACCGATCGCGTGGATGAACTGGCACGCATGCTGGCAGGCGACAGCATCACAGATGAGGTCCGGGCCGCGGCGCGGGTACTTCTTGATATATAAGGCGCGAAAATCATTGTAAAAAATATAAAAAAATAGTGATAAACATATTGAACAAGGGGAATGAAACATGAACCAGAACCGGAAACTACAGTTGGCCAGCGGGCTGTATATCTATGCGGTCACGGTATTTGCCATCATGCTTGTTCTTACCATCGCCAGCGGTGGGCAGGCCGGGCAAGAGGGTTTTGAGCTGTTCGCCGAGCCGGGCGAATATTCCGACCGCATGCGTGACGCCGGCCCGAT
>VAPM010244214.1_pt1 | contig 10285 bp, 12 predicted proteins | sample 3395091 | NCBI WGS metagenome assembly VAPM01 (sample SAMN08290445, study PRJNA428436) | hydrothermal vent metagenome | isolation source: Deep-sea hydrothermal vent chimney 3 | place: Pacific Ocean: Juan De Fuca Ridge | reverse complement strand
CCATGAATTTCCTCCATCAACCGATTTTAAAACACCAACACTATAAGTATCTCGAGCATCGTCATCACCGGTAGAAATATATATGATATTAGAATTATTTGGATCTATCGCAATACCGGATACTCCAATTTGTGGTAAATGATCTGATAAAGGTGTCCAATTAATACCAGAATCTGTGGATTTCCAAATACCCCCCGATGGTGCTCCTACATAATAGGTATTTGCGTTATTCGGGTCTATTATAAAAGTATTTACTCTTCCTTGTCCGGTTTTTACATTCGTGGTAAACGGACCAGCAGAATTCCAGTTACTAATTTCACTTTGCATTAAATTTTGTGATTGATCTGTTGCATTCCATATCATATTAGGAGTAGCAATTGTACCGTTGTCTAATAAATAATTATGCCAGTGATTTTCCCAACGTTTAAATGGTTTATATCCGCTACCTTTTTTAGAGAAATCTTTATTTTTCCAGTATTCGTTAAAAGCAGTAGAAATATCTATTAATGTCGATTTAGAATTTACAGATTTATTTTTGTCTTTATTCATCCATGGTGCATTTTCATCATACTGACCAAATGATAAAGTAATTACAAAAAAGAAAAAGATTGTAATAATAATTTTCATCGCAAGGGGGTTTTATAGCTATTTTTTGGACTTCAAATATAAGAAAAAAATAATAACCTGTTTTTTAGTACTTTATTTAGTGAAGTTTATTGTAATATATAACTGTATAGGCATCTATTTAATCAATTTTTAGTGTGGAATTGAATCTATAATCCTAGGCACACTGTCTGAAGTAGCAGGATTCTTTTTAATTTCTTCAAGAAAGGCCTTTACCTCTTTGTTTAAAACTTCCTGACTAACAATATTGTTTATTTTAATATTTAGTGCAGAGTAAGCATTTAATATATTGCTATTTTCTCGAATCACTTCCTCTTCGGTTATTTGGTTTATCGTTGCCATATCAGATAGTCTCAAAGCTTCGTTATGCAACACATTAAGTCTTATTTTTACGGAAGGATTATCTAACTTTTCTACTCTAATAGAATCTTTTAATTGTTGTGTTAATTCAGCTAAATGCTCGGCATTCAATAGAGAATTGGTGATAGAAATTTCTTTGTATTGTTGGATATAATCATTAATATTTTGGTATTCTTTCCAACTCTCTGTTAATTTTTTAGCCGTTTGGCTTAGATCAACAATGTTATTTGTTATTTTTTTATGATTAGCGGGCTTAGGTTTCGTTTCTGAATTTGATTCTTTTTTTGAATTAACATCGTTACAAGCAACTATCCCTAATAGTAATATAAAAGCGATAAGTAAATTTTTTATAAACATATCAAAATTCAGAATTTAGATTCAAAAATAATGATTATTTTTTAAGAAATACGACTGAAAATACAATTGTTTCACTGTATTTTTATTCATTATATTTGCAACATTTATAAATTTACAACCATGTCTGAAACTATTTTAATAATTGGATCCAGTGGACAAATTGGAACAGAACTTGTTTTAAAATTAAGAGAGATTTATGGCAATAATAATGTCATTGCTTCTGATATAAGAAAAGGAAATTATGAAGTAATGGAATCGGGACCATTTGAACTCTTAGATGTTACCAATAAAGAAGATATACTGGAAGTAGTTCAAAAATACAATGTCAAACAAGTGTATTTAATGGCTGCCATGCTATCGGCAATAGCCGAAAAAAATCCAAAAAAAGCATGGGAGTTAAACATGAATTCTCTTTTTAATGTTCTCGATCTGGGAAAAGAAAAGATAATTGAAAAAATATTTTGGCCTAGTTCTATTGCTGTATTTGGTCCCGAAACACCAAGACAGAACACACCACAACAAACTGTTATAAAACCAACTACTGTATATGGAATTAGTAAATTAGCAGGAGAGAATTGGTGTTCCTACTACAAGACTAAATATGGTGTAGATGTTAGAAGTGTTAGGTATCCTGGAATTATAAGTTATAAAACGACACCCGGTGGTGGTACAACAGATTATGCGGTAGAAATTTTTTATGAAGCTATTCGGAAAAAGAAATATAACAGTTTTTTGAGTGAAAATACTAAATTGCCTATGATGTATATGGATGATGCAATTAATGCCACAATAGAATTGATGCAATCTGATAAAACCTCATCATATGTATCGTACAATATAGCAGCCATGAGTTTTGCACCTAATGAACTTGCTGCAATGATTAAAAAATATATTCCCGATTTTGAAATAAGTTACCGCTCTGATACAAGACAGGAAATTGCTGATTCTTGGCCCGAAAGCATAGATGATTCTCAAGCGAAAATGGATTGGGGTTGGCAATCAAAAATAGATCTACAAAATTTGGTTGAGTCTATGTTACAAGGTTTACATTATTCTATTTAGTCAGTTATTATCTTTGTTGCGTCTAATAAACAATAAAATTTATTATAAATGGATAACATAATTAAAGAAAGTTTGAGAAAAGCACAAAGCTATGCAGACTATAAAATGATGATTTTAGATCTATTAAAGGAAGGGAAGTCTACCGGATTAGAACAAAATGATAATCTATATAATTTTTAAAAACTCAATGATAAAAGAATGAAGCGTTTGGATAAACATACAAAATTGTCTGAGGGAACAAAATTGAAAATTGAAAAGGTTCAAAAAGATTTCACTTGGCTCGTTTTAACTGAAGGGTGGTGTGGAGATGCTGCCCATACTTTACCGGTTATAAACAAGTTTGCAGAATCAAATACAAAAATTGATTTGAAAGTTGTTTTAAGAGATGAAAATGAAGATTTGATGAATTCGTTTTTAACCAATGGGTCTAAATCAATTCCTAAATTAGTGGTTCTTGATAAAAAAACAAATAAAATAATTGGTTCATGGGGCCCCCGGTCAAGATCAGCATCAAAATTAGTGAGCAATTACAAAGATAAAAATGGAAAAATAGATGCCGAGTTTAAAAAGCAATTGCAAATTTGGTATAATAATGATAAAGGAATAAATATAGAAAACGAAATGGTTGAATTGTTAGATAAAATGAATCATTATTAACTAAAGATATAATCACATTGAGAATGTTTATTTAAAAGATGCAAAACAGATCAATATTAATAACGATTACCCGAGATAAAAAACGAAATCAATGATAAAAGACTATATTTCCTTATCAAATACTTCAAAAGTTTTTATTTACCCATCGAACAGGAAATTTTACAAAAATGAATTTCCTGTAATTTATAACAAAGTAGAAGAAATTTTAAATCATTTGAATGGAATAGATTCGTTTTTTGAAATCAAATATGACCGATTTATTGTGATAATTATTTCAGATCAAACTCCTTTGAGTCTTGAACAAAATGATTTTTTGGTAAACTTTATTCAAAGTCTGGAGAAAGAGTTTAAAATCAATCTTTTGGATAAAGTAAATATATGTTTTAAACAGGGAGAGTACGTACAATTAAAAGAGATTCCTGAATTTAAAAAGCTAATTAAAAATAGAGGAGTTTCGAAAAAAACCATAGTTTTTGATAACCTGATAAATAATAAAGAAGAATATGAAAATTATTGGGAAATAGCATCGGAAAATAGCTGGATTTCTCATTATTTTTAAAAACCAATCTATATTATTTTAATTGAGATTCACTTAAGAACTCTTCAGGAGTTAATGAATTTATCACATTAAAAGATCCACTTTTTGTACGTCGAAGAGAAGATAAATGCCCACCAGTTTTTAAAGCTTTCCCAAAGTCATTGGCAAGAGATCTTATATAAGTGCCTTTACTACAAACAACCCTAAATTCGACATTTGGCATATTGACGCTGGTTATTTCGAAGGTATTGATCTCGATTTTGCGTGATTTAATTTCAGTTGTCTCTCCTTTTCTGGCTAGTTCATAAAGCCTAACCCCGTCTTTCTTTATCGCAGAATATATGGGCGGCGTTTGATCTAATACACCAATAAAATTTTGTGTTGTTCGATGTATCAAATCTTTTGTAATATGATCTGTTGGATAATGTTGATCGATTTGGGTTTCCAGATCAAAGGAAGGAGTAGTTGCCCCTAGTGTTATGGTTCCGGTATATTCTTTTATTTCTGCCTGAAACTGATCAATTTTTTTAGTGAATTTTCCAGTACAAATTATTAACAAACCAGTGGCTAAAGGATCTAAAGTTCCGGCGTGTCCAACTTTTATTTTTTTTAGATTGTATTTCTTTTTAATCTCCCACCTCAGTTTGTTTACCACCTGAAAAGAAGTCCACTTAAGTGGTTTATCAATTAAAATAACTTGCCCGTTAATAAAATTTTCAACATTCATTACATATAAAAATAGGCATAGGAAATGGCAATAATTCCAACAACAAAACAATAGATTGCAAAATAATAAAGTTTGCTATTTTTCACCAAAGATATCATCCAGTTACAAGCAATAAGACCCGAAACAAAGGCAGCAACAAACCCGATACTCATACTTACAAATTGATCACTTTGAAAACTAATTTCTCCTCCATAAATATCTTTTGCGACTTTACCGAAGATTAATGGAACCACCATTAAAAATGAAAATCTTGCTGCTTTGACTCTATCTACTCCCAGTAAAACAGATGTTGAAATAGTTGCACCCGATCTCGATATACCTGGTAACATAGCAATAGCTTGAGAAATTCCAATAATAAATGAATTTTTAAAAGAGACGCTTTTGTTGGTGTTTTTGGCCTTGTCTGCTAGAAGTAAAAGTAAAGCCGTTATCAAAAGCATAAACCCTACCATTAAAATATTGCCATTAAAAAAAGATTCGAGTTCTTTTTCGAACATCAAACCAATTAGAACAGCAGGAATCATAGAAACTATAATTTTTAAGGAAAAAACAGATTCCTCGTTCCATTTAAATTTAAATAATCCTTTTACAATCTCGAGAATGTCTTTTCTAAATATAACCATAGTACTTAAGGCGGTAGCAAAATGTACTACAACAGTAAAGGTTAAACTTTCTTGCGGTAAGGATTGATCACCAAAAATTACTTTTACAAGTTCTAAATGACCACTTGATGAAACAGGAAGAAATTCGGTTAAGCCTTGAATGATACCCAGGATTATTGCTTCTAAATAACTCATGAAATAGAATAGAAAAGGTTAATAATTCTTATTTAATATTTTTTTCTGGATTGGCCATAATTGCGTAAATTTCTATTGCAAGACCTATTAATACAAGAGTTGGTGCCAATCTAATTCGGCGAAAATTATAAATATCTTCATTGAATATTTCGGGATTATCGCTTCCACCTCCTGCCATTAATATAAATCCAATCAATATAACAACAACTCCCACAGTCATAATAATGTAATTTCTTTTACTAAAAAGAAATTCACCAGAATCTTTATCTTTATTTTGTTTCGCCATGATCTATTTTAAGAGAAAATTTGCATTAAATTTTGATTAATAATATAATTCATCTGTTCTTAAATTTAAAAATCGCTGGGTAGCGAAAAATGTACTAATCCAGGTAATTAAAATTCCAAGTAGGAAAATTACGCCAAATAATCCGGCCAGCTCAATTCTATTATCAATTATACCAAAATCTGGAAAGTATTGGTTTAAATAAAAAAGAACTATAGCTAATTCGATCATTGCCAAAATAGCTCCCGCTATTCCCAAACGAACACTACGAATAATAAAAGGAAATTGGATAAATTTTTTCGTTGCGCCAACCATTTGCATGGTTTTAATTATAAATCGTTTTGAATAAACCGATAAACGAATTGAACTATTTATCAATACCATAACAACTAAAGTTGATAAGGCGCTAAATATCAATATAAATAAGCTAATTTTTTTAACATTTTTAGTAAGCAGTTCTATTAGAGGTTTGTCATAAGATACTTCAGACACGAATTGATTGGTCTTATATTTATTTTCTATTTCGAGCATTTTCTCTGGAGTTACATGATCTGCCTTTACAAAAATGTCGATCCCATTTTGTAACGGATTATACCCCAGAAACTCCATAAAATCTTCACCATTTTCTTTTTTATAAATCTCTGCAGCTTCTTCTTTAGAAATGAAAGTAGTGCTTTTAGTAAAGGGTTCTTTGTCTATAGAAACCTGTAAGTTTAATATATTTTTCTTACTAACATCATTTTTTAAATAAAGAGTGATAGCTGCCTTTTCTTTAAAAAAATTAGAAACTTTCTTAGTATTAAGTATCAATAGGCCTAAAATACCGAGTAAAAAAAGAACAAGAGAAATACTAAGTATAACTGAAAAATAAGAAGAACGCAACCTTCTTTTTTGATATTTTTCAAAAGATGTGCTCATAAAATTATGTGATTTTTGCAATTTGCAAGGTAATTATTTATTGATAAAAGGCAAACAAAAAAAAATGAAATAAATTAAAGATCCTGACAAAGCTCAATCAAAACGCCATTGGTACTTTTTGGATGTAAAAAAGCAACCAATTTATTGTCTGCACCTCTTTTGGGTTTTTCGTTTATTACAGTAAAACCTTCTTTTTTAAGTCTTGCTATTTCTTGTTCAATATTATTAACAGCAAAGGCTATGTGATGTATTCCTTCTCCTTTTTTATCAATAAATTTTGCAATGGGACTATTTTTATTAGTAGCTTCAAGTAATTCAATTTTGTTGGTACCAATCTGAAAGAATGAGGTACGAACACCTTCACTTAGAACATCTTCAATTTTATAATGGCTTTCCCCGAAAAGGGATGTGAATAAATCATTTGATTTATCTATATTTTTTACTGCTATACCTATATGCTCAATTTTATTCATCCTTGTAAATTTGAATTTATTCAAAAATAGATAATTTAGGGCAATGGATTTAGATTATAGTGAATTTTAGTCTTATTTTTGCGCCTATGGAAACGAACAGACAAAAAAAAATAGCCGGGGTAATTCAAAAAGACCTTGTAGAAATCTTACAAAGCGCCGCACGTGATGGTATGAAAGGGGTTGTAATTTCTGTAACAAAGGTGCATGTAACCTCCGATTTAAGTCAGGCAAAGGCCTATATAAGTATTTTCCCTTCCGATAGAAAAGAAGAAATTTTGGAAGGAATAGTTTCTAATACACCTATGTTGAGACATGCATTAGCACTTAGAACTAAAAACCAATTGCGACGTATGCCCGAGCTTACTTTTTATATAGATGACTCTTTAGATTATATCGATAGTATTGATTCTGCGTTAAGAGGCGATGATGTCGACCCGATAAAAAACCCTGATAATTTTAATAAAAAGAATAAGAAATAAGATATTGAATTTCTCTTTATACATTGCTAAACGCTATTTGTTTTCAAAAAGCAGTAATAATACGATAAACATTATTACAATAATTGCAACTTTAGGTGTTATTGTAAGTACGATTGCTTTGTTTGTTGTGTTGTCGGTATTTTCGGGATTGAAAAATTTTAGTTTGAGTTTTATTCGTACTTCCGATCCAGATTTGAAAATCACTTCTGTGGAAGGGAAATCGTTTATTTATAATGATTCTCTTGAGAAAGTAATTGTTAAGAATAAGATAGCGGCCTATTCTAAGGTGATTGAAGAACGTGTTTTTTTGAGTTATGTAGATAAATCACATGTTGCAAATATTAAAGGAGTTGACACTAACTTTCTACATGTTAACCGATTAGATACTGCAGTTTATTTTGGAAACTGGGTAAATTACAGCGCAAAGTATACCGTGGTAGTGGGAAGTGGTATATCCAATGCGCTATCGGTAGGTGCTTATGATTTTTTAGAATCTCTTAAGATCTTTGTTCCAAAGCCCGGAAAGGGTTATATTAATAACCCCAAAACTGCTTTCAATCAAGTTAATACACAACCCATAGGTATTTATAGGCTGACGGATGATCTCGATAAGAAATATGTTTATGCCAATTTAAGACTTGCACAAGATCTGTTAAATTACAAAGAAGATCAGATATCTGCTGTCGAATTAAAGATTCAGGAAAATAATAATGTCAAGCAAGTTCAAAAAGAGCTACAAGAAGATCTTGGTAGCAAGTTTAGAGTCCAGACCAGACAACAACTCAATTCGGTTTTTTATAAAATGTTAAATACAGAAAATCTGGCATCCTATTTGGTCTTTACACTCATATTGATTATTGCTTTATTTAATGTTATTGGAGCTATTGTAATGATGATAATTGATAAAAAAGATAATTTAAAAACCCTTTTTCATTTGGGCTCAAGCCTTAAAGAAATTAGAAAAATATTTGTTTTGCAGGGTTTTTTACTAACTCTGTTTGGCTTGTTCGTTGGTTTACTTATCGCCATTCCTTTTGTGATATTGCAAAAAAAATACGGATTTATTATGATAACCCAATCACTGGCCTATCCGGTTGAATTTCATTTGACCAATGTTTTTATTGTTATTTTTACTATTGTTTTTTTGGGCTATTTAGCTGCAAAGATTGCCAGTGGAAGAATAAATAGGAGGCTGGTAGAGTAAGGGTAGATACCATCATTGAAAAATAAATATCCTTAAAATAAGTTATTTCTTAGGCACATTTATGTAAGATAATGTTTTTCGATATAACGGGTTAAATTCATATTGTTTTTCTGCAATTATAAAGAGTTTTTCAATTCGGTAATTAATTACGCAAAATGTGTAACACAAATTGTGTAATTAATTAAATTTTTTCAATACTTCTTCAAAAACCTGAAAGACTTCTTCCTTGGTATTTGCAGTTACCATCCGTAAACGAAATTCTTTAAAATGGGAAATTCCTTTGAAATAATTAGTGTAATGTCTGCGGGTTTCAAATAATCCGGTTCGATCTCCATTCCAGGCAATTGCCATTTTCAAATGTCTTTTTGCCATTGTAGTACGCTGGGATATAGTTGGAGGATCTAATTGATTTCCTGTTTCGAAAAAATGTTTGACCTGAGCGAAAAACCAAGGATTGCCTATACTGGCTCTTCCAATCATCGCTCCATCCAATCCAAATTTATCTCTCATAATTTTGGCTTTTTCGGGTGAATCAACATCTCCATTTCCAAAAATAGGAATATGCATTCTCGGATTGTTTTTTACATCGGCTATGGGTTCCCAGCTTGCCTCTCCTTTGTACATCTGGGCCCTTGTTCTACCATGAATAGCAATGGCTTTTGCACCAACATCCTGTAATCTTTCTGCTACTTCAATTATGTGAATAGAATCATTATCCCAGCCCAATCTTGTTTTAACCGTTATTGGCAAAGCAGTATGCTTTACCATGGCCTCTGTTAATTTTACCATAAGTGGAATGTCTTTTAAAATACCTGCACCGGCACCTTTACTCACTACCTTTTTAACAGGGCAACCATAATTGATATCAATAAAATCAGGATTTGATCTTTCAACTATTTCAACAGTTTTAAGCATACTTTCAAGATTTGCACCAAAGATTTGAATCCCCACAGGTCGCTCTTTATCATAGATATCCAGCTTTTGTACACTTTTGGCGGCATCTCTAATCAGGCCTTCAGACGAAATAAATTCGGTGTACACCACATCAGCTCCCTGTTCTTTGCAAAGAGCTCTAAAAGGCGGATCACTTACATCTTCCATTGGAGCCAATAATAACGGGAAATCACCCAATTCTATAGTGTCAATTTTAGCCATTTGATAAATAATCTGAATTGCAAAAATATTCAAAACTTTTGACTTTGGGCTTTTGTAATTTTACATTTTTTTAGCGTTATTTTTTCCGCTTTAAGCGATATTTTTAACAGTATAAAAAAAACTATTTTTGTTTGTGGTTAAAACTGAAAAGATGATACAAATTATTGGAAGAAATATTTTTTTAATCTTGGCAATTGTTATTGTGAGTTGCAAAGGTAAAACAGAGGAAGAAACACAAACAAAAAAAGATGCTACATCGGGAGCAACTAAAATTGTAAATGTTATTCACTATCCGCAAGAAAAACATTTAAAAAATATTAGACAATTAACTTTTGGAGGTGATAATGCAGAAGCTTATTGGAGTTTTGATAGCAAAAAAATAACTTTTCAAGCCAATACAAAAGAATGGGGGTTGAACTGTGATCAAATTTTCATTATGAATCTATCTGATGATCTAAGTGATGGAACAAAACCTCAAATGATTAGCACCGGTTTAGGAAGAACTACCTGTAGTTATTTTTTACCTGGTGATTCAACCATTATTTATTCATCAACACATTTAGGAAGTGACGATTGCCCACCCGTTCCTAAAAAAGAAGATTATGATGGGAAGTATATCTGGCCGGTTTATGACACGTATGATATTTTTGT
>VAPM010124892.1_pt1 | contig 10285 bp, 10 predicted proteins | sample 3395091 | NCBI WGS metagenome assembly VAPM01 (sample SAMN08290445, study PRJNA428436) | hydrothermal vent metagenome | isolation source: Deep-sea hydrothermal vent chimney 3 | place: Pacific Ocean: Juan De Fuca Ridge | reverse complement strand
GGTGCCGACCGGCCCCTGGGGGGAGCGGGTGACCCGGGCCTTCGAGCAGCGCTGGCAGCAACTCGGGGGCACGACCCTCTCCGAACAACGCTACGATCCGACCCGAACCGACTTCGCGGGCCCCATCCGCCGGTTGCTCAACCTGGATCGCAGTCGCGCACGTTACCGTGCGCTACGCCGTCTGCTGCATCAAAAGTTGCAATTCGAGCCGCGCCGGCGCAAGGACGCGGACTTCGTCTTTCTGGCCGCCTTCCCGCGCGAGGCGCGCCTGCTTCGCCCCCAACTCCGGTTCCACCACGCCGCGGGGCTGCCGGTCTACGCCGCCTCCCACGTCTACGCGGGGACACCGGACCCGTCCCGGAACCGCGACCTCGACGGCATACGTTTCTGCGACATGCCCTGGATCCTGGCGCCGGGTCCCGCGCAACAGGCGTTGCGTTCGGAACTCGAGCACCTGTGGCCGGATCAGGCGCGGCACCTGTCGCGCCTCGAAGCGCTCGGGGTCGACGCCTACCGGCTGATCCCCCAGTTGCCGGCGCTACGCAAGAATCCGTTCGCGCGCTTCGAGGGCGCCACCGGCAGCCTGTCCCTGGACGCCGCCGGACGAATCCACCGGGGCCTGCCCTGGGCGCAATTCGAGAACGGCATACCGAGGCTGCTGGACCAAGTGCCCGTCCCGGCCTCCGCACCGGGTCCGACCGGTGTGCCGGAACCGGCACCGATCACAACCGCAACGCCGCCGGTGCCGACAACGACGTCGCCATGAAGGGCGAATCTCCCACGAGTACCGGCCGACGCGCCGAAGCGCTGGCGTGCGATTATCTGGAAGCACGCGGGCTGCGGCTGCTGACCCGCAATTACCGCTGCCCGAGGGGCGAGATCGACCTGGTCATGCGCGACGGCGCCACGACCGTTTTCGTGGAGGTCCGCTATCGCCGCCGGGACGACTTCGGAAGCGGTGCCGACAGCGTGGACGCGCGCAAACGCACGCGGCTGGCGGCCTCTGCGCTACACTACCTCCAGCGTCACCGCGAGGCCGCACGCGGCCCGAGCCGGTTCGATGTCGTCTCGATGTCGGGTCCGCCGCAGACCCCGCAGATCCGCTGGATCCCCAACGCCTTCGAGGTCTGAGGACCGACACATGGACCCGCTGTCCCGCATCCGCGAGAACTTCGAGGAAAGCATCGCCGTCAAACGCCGGACCCTGGACTCGGCGGGCGCCGCGATCGCCCGCGCCGCCGACATCGTCACCGACTGCCTCCTGGACGGGCGCAAGGTGCTCGCGTGCGGCAACGGCGGCTCGGCCGCGGACACCCAACACTTCGCCTCCGAGATGATCAACCGCTACGAGACCGAACGACCGGGGCTTCCGGCCGTGGCGCTCACCACCGACGCCTCGACCCTGACCTCGGTGGCGAACGACCATCATTTCGACGAGGTCTTCTCCCGACAGATCGAGGCGCTGGGTCAGCCGGGCGACGTGCTCCTGGCGATCACCACCAGCGGCAATTCACGTAACCTGCTGCGCGCGGTGCAGGCCGCGCACGGCCGCGATATGAGCGTCATCGCCCTGAGCGGACGTGACGGCGGCGCCCTTGCGACCCTGCTCGAAGAGCGCGACGTGGAGATCCGCGTCCCGGGAACCTCCACCGCCCGCGTCCAGGAGACACACATCCTGGTCATCCACTGCCTGTGCGACCTGGTGGACCGGAAACTGCTGGGACACGAGTATTGATCACGAATGGACCGGGAACCCTGCCGGAAGCGCCTTCGCCTGCATTTCTCCGGCGTCTGGAGGATCTGGTCGACGCGGACGCGCTGCTCACCGACCCCGCCGACCGTTGGTCCTACGGCTACGACAACAGCCGCCGACACGCCCTGCCGGATGCCGTGGTGCTCGCCACCGGGCACGAACAGGTGCGCGACGTGGTACGCCTGTGCAACGCGCATCGCGTGGCGCTGGTGGCGCGCGGGCGCGGGACCGGCACCACCGGCGCGAGCGTGCCGCTGCACGGCGGCGTGGTCCTGTCGCTGGAGCGCATGGACCGCCTCGTGCGCGTGGATCCGGACAACCGGGCGCTGATCGTCGAAGCGGGCGCGACCAACCAAGCCGTCCAGGAGGCGGCGGCGGCGCGCGGCTTCTTCTGGCCGCCGGACCCGACCAGCGCGGCCTACTGCACCGTCGGTGGAAATCTGGCCTGCAACTCGGCCGGGCCGCGGGCGGTGAAATACGGCACGCCGCGCGAGAACACCCTCGGCCTGCGCATCGTGACCGGTGCCGGCGAGGAACTGCGCGTGGGCGTCTACACCACGAAGGGGGTCGTCGGCTATGACCTCACACGCCTGCTCATCGGCTCGGAGGGCACGCTGGCGGTCATCACCGAGGCGACGCTGAAGCTCACCCCGCTGGCCGAGAGCCGGCGCACGCTGCGCGCGATCTATCGTGACATCCACGGGGCGGCGCGCGCCGTCTCGAGGATCATGGCCCAGCCGGTCATCCCGTGCGCCGTGGAATTCATGGACGGGCGGGCGATCCGGATGATCCGGGACTATGCCGGCGGCGCCCTGCCCGCCGACGCCGGGGCGCTGCTGATGATCGAGGTGGACGGTGCCGAGGCGTGCATGGAACAGGCGCTGGAGGCGGTGCGCCGCGCCGCCGGCGGGCCGGACCTCGTGGAGATCCGCGCGGCACGCAACGCCGCGGAAGTCCGCGAGCTGTGGCGGGCGCGCAAGGCGCTTTCGCCGGCGCTACGTACCGTCGCACCGAAGAAGATCAACGAGGACGTGGTCGTGCCGGTCTCGCGGATGGCCGACCTGATCGCCGGTCTGGAGCGGTTGAGCGGTGAATTCGGCGTGACCATCGTAAACTTCGGTCATGCCGGAAACGGCAACATCCACGTCAATCTGCTCGTCGATCCGGATGACCCGGCGCAGGCGGCCGCCGCGCAGCCGTGCCTGGACCGCGTGTTCGCGCTGGTGCTGGAACTCGGCGGAACGCTGTCCGGCGAGCATGGTGTAGGCCTCCAAAAGCGCGACTACATCGCCCGCGAGGTGGAACCGGCGGCGCTGGAACTCATGCGCCGCATCCGCGCCCAATTCGACCCGAACGGGATCCTCAACCCCGGCAAGACCCTGCCGCCGTCCGTGCCGGATCAGGAGCCCGCCTCCGAAGCGTCCTCGGGCGCCTCGCCCCCGGGAACCCCTCGCTCCGAAACTTCCCGATAGAGCCGGGCGCCGTCCGCGCTGAAACGGCACGCGACGATGCGCTATTTGACGACCTTGAGGCTTGGCTTGTGGTGCTCGCCCTCGGGGGTCGGCGGAGGACCCTCCTCTTCCTCGAAGAGCATGCCCTGGCCGGTCTCCCGGGCGTAGACCGCCAGCACCGCGGGTGTCGGGACCTGCACCTGCATGGGCGCGCCCCCGAAGCGGGCCTGAAAACTCACCTGATCGTTGCCGAGTTTCAGGCCTTGCACCGCCTGGGGTGCGATGTTGAGGATGATCTTGCCCTTGTCCACGTACTTTTCGGGCACAAGGGCGCCGGGCGCCGTGGCATCGACCAGCAGGTAGGGCGTAAGGCCGCTGTCCAGGGTCCACTCATAGATAGCACGGATCAGGTACGGTCGCGTACTGGCGGTCATAGCCCCGGGAACCTGTCGGACTTGGGAGGTTCTACTGCGGCGGCACGTGGTGCGGGCACCGTCAGCGGCGCATTTCGCGCTCGACGTCGGTGAGGCTGGCCTGGAACGAATCCCTCGCGAAGATGCGCTCCGCGTATTGCCGCACCGATTTGGCCTGAACCGGCAACTCGACCCCGTAGGCGGGCAGACGCCACAACAACGGCGCGATGCAGCAATCCACCAGGGAGAAGTCCTCGCTCAGAAAGAACGGCTTCGCGACGAACACTTCGGCGCTCGCGGCAATGCTGTCGCGCAAGATCTTGCGCGCCTTTCCGGACCTCTTCTCGCTGCGCGCCTCCAGATCCTCCACCAAGCTGTACCAGTCCCGCTCGATGCGATAGAGCGCGAGCCGGGAGCGCGCCCTCGACACCGGGTCCACCGGCATCAGGGGCGGGTGCGGGAAACGCTCATCCAGGTACTCCATGATCAGCCGCGAGTCGTAGAGCACCAAGTCGCGGTCCACCAGAGTCGGGACGCTGTTGTAGGGATTCAGGTCGATCAGATCCTCGGGCTTGCTGACGGGATCGATCTGGACGATATCGACCGTGATCCCCTTCTCGGCAAGGACCATGCGCGCACGGTGGCTGAACGAACACGCCGGTGCCGAGAACAGCGTCATCACCGAGCGTCGGTTGGCAAGCAGGGCCATAGGTGTGGTTCCAGGGCGTTCCCGCCGAAGTGCGTGTACCATCGAAAAGGATACCACGAGGAACGCGGCCCCCCCGGTCAGGCACGGCGGGCCTGGAACGAGGGTGGGCCCATCGATCTGGGAGTGCAACGGGTCGCGTAAACCGAATCGCGCCCCCCAGCCGTCGCGGATCGCATCCGCCGGGTCCGCCCGCTTGCCCGGCCTACTGTCTTTCTCCGCCACCCACCCGGAAAGCGGCCTGCGCACCCGGGCGTTCGGCGGCCCGACCCGAGCACGGCCGGAAAGCGGCGCCACTATACCACTGTAACGTGGCGATTGACCAGACTGACGGAGCCGCGCGCGCCCCATGGCACCGCGGCCTCAGGCCGGGTTGTCGATGTCCACGAATTCGTGTTCGAGGGAAAAACGTCCGGCCAAGTGCGCACCGAGTGCCTGTACTCCATAGCGCTCGGTGGCGTGATGGCCGGCGGCGAAGAAGTGCATACCGGTCTCCCGCGCCACGTGTACGGTGGACTCCGAGACCTCCCCCGTCAGATAGGCGTCCACCCCAAGCGCGGCGGCCTCCTCGATGTAGCCCTGCGCGGCCCCGCTGCACCAAGCCACGGTGCGGATCGAATCGGTGCGTCCCGGCACGTGCAGCGGCGCCCGGCCGAGCACCTCCGTGATGCGTTGCGCCAGCACCGCAGGGGCGAGTCCGGGCTCCAGTCTGCCGCGACAGCCGACCGCGGGACCGGGGCCGCGACCGAAACGACCCGCGATCTCCAGGCCGAGACGGCGCGCGAGTTGCGCGTTGTTGCCGAGTTCCGGATGGGCATCGAGCGGCAGGTGGTAGGCCATCAGGCTCATCTGCGCACCGAGCAGCGCCGCCAGACGCGCGCGCTTCATCCCCGTGACGCGCGGGTCCTCCCCTTTCCAGAAGTAGCCGTGATGTACCAACAGCAAGTCGGCCCCGGCGGCGATCCCCGCCTCGATCAGGGCACGGCTCGCGCTCACGCCGCTGATCAGCCGCCGCACCTGCGCGCGCCCCTCCACCTGCAGGCCGTTGGGACAGTAATCGGGAAACGCGGCGCTTTCGAGGAGCCGATCGGTATAGGAAACCAGTTCGAGCAAAGCGACCATGCACCGCTCCTATAATTGCGCACGTACTCCGCCGCCGGGCGGGCGGGGTCCGCGCCGCTCAACCGCCGCCGCGGGACGTCTCGGCCGGCGCAACGGCGAGGTCCGCTCCGCAGGCGCGGTGCCCGGGCGTTGCGGCGATCCCGCGCAGTTCGGCGAACGCGGCGCAGAGCGTGTCGATCTGCGCCGGCTCATGGGCGGCGCTGACGCTGCAGCGCACCAGGAACATGCCGTTCGGGGTGGCCGGCGGAAGCATCAGGTTGACGTAGACGCCGCGCTCGATCAACCCCGCCCAAAATGCCAGCGCCTGGGCCTTGGTTTCAAGCAACACGGCCACCACCGGGCTCGGTTCGGGGCCGAGCCGGAAGCCGAGCGCCTCGAGCCCGTAGTAGAGGCGCTCGGCATTGTCCCACAGGCGACGGCGCAACTCGGGGCGACGGCGCAGGATCCCGAGCGCGGCGCGGGTCGAGGCGACCACCGACGGCGAAAGCGAGGCGGTGAAGACGTACGGGCGACTCGCATAGCGGATCACGTCCAATTCCGGGTGATCGCTGACGCAGAACCCGCCGGTCGCCCCCAGGCTCTTGCTGAAGGTGCCGATCACGAAATCCACGTCGGCCTCCACGCCGGCCTCCTCCGCCACGCCGCGCCCGTGCTCGCCGACGACGCCCAGGGAGTGCGCCTCATCGACCACCAGATAACCGCCGCACTCGCGCTTGACCTCGGCGAGCGCCGCCAGCGGCGCACGATCACCGAGCATACTGTAGAGGCCTTCGACGACGATCACCGCGTCGGCGGCGCGCTCGCCGAGGCGCAACAGGCGCTTGCGCAGATCCTCGGGCTGGTTGTGGCGAAAGCGAATGACCTGCGCGCCGCTCATCCGCCCGCCGTCATAGATGCTGGCGTGGCAATCCGCATCCACGAGCAGCACGTCGCCGGGGGCCACCAGGGAGGAGAGGATGCCGAGATTGGCGAGGTAGCCGGTGGAGAACACGATAGCGGCGCGGCGTCTGTAGAATTCGGCCAGTTCGCGCTCCAGGGCCAAGTGCCCGCTGAAGGTCCCGTTCGCCATGCGCGAACCGGTGGTACCGGTACCCTCCGCGAGCAGCGCCGCGCGCGCCGCGGCGATACACTCCGGATCGAAGCTCAGTCCGAGATAGTTGTTCGTGCCGGCCAGGATCGTGCGTCGGCCGGCGATCTCGCCCTCGGTCGCCGAGAGGACGCGTTCCATCTCGACGCCGAACGGATTCACCCCGTAGCCGGCGAGGTCGCGACGCGCGGCGACGAGGCGGGAGAACTTGTCGAACAGTGCCATCGGCTCAGTCGCCGGTCAGGCGTCGGATCTGCACGGCCAAGTCGTGGATCGTGACGACGTCGGCGAGAATGTTGATCGGGATGGAGATACTGAAGCGATCCTCCACCTCGAGCAGCATCTCCATGACTTGAACGGAGTCCAGGCCCAGATCGCCCACCAGTTCGGTATCCTCGTTCAACGGCACCCCGTCCTGACCGGAGGCCTTCAGGCCCTGATACACCTCGGTCAGAATTTCATCGTAGTCTCTCATGGAATTCGCTCGCCATTACGCCAATGCGCCCGGGTCAGTATATAACGCGCGCCCGTTCCGCCCTACCTGCGATCGGCGCTGCGGACCGTTTTACGCGGCGCGACCGCCCGTTCCGGGCCGCCCGCCCCAACCGAACGTACGGCGCAACGCCTCCTCCAGCCCGACCTCCGGGCGCCAACCCGTGGCTTCGCGGAACGGAGCGTCGTCGCAGACCCAGTCCGGATGGCGCAACTCACGCACCTTACCCGGCGTGAGCATGGGGCGGTACCCCGTTACGGCCAGCGCCAGATTGAACGCCGCCGCGACTTTCAGCGCCGCCGCCGGCACCGGCACGCGACGCACCCGGCGTCCGAGCAGGGCCTGCGCACTGTGCGCCACGTCCGCCCACGAATAGCCGCCGGGATGCCCGTCGTGCAGCTCGAAGGCACGCCCCTCGCCGCCTCCTTCCCTCAGCCAGCAGGCCACCGCGGCGGCGAGATCGTCCACGTAGAGCAACGAGAAGCGCGCCGCGGCACCGCTCAAAACCGGCAGCAGGCCGTGACCGATACAACGGAACAGCGTCCGCAGTTCACGATCGCCCGGCCCGTAGACCGCCGGCGGGCGCAGCACGACCCATGCCATCGCACCCGCCGTCCGCACCAGCGCGACCTCGCCGGCGCGTTTGCTCGCCGCATACGGCGAGAGCTGCGGCTCTCGGGCCGCCAGCGAGGACATCAGCAGGAAACGCGGCACCTGCGCCGCCGCGGCACGAGCGGCGATACGCGCGACACCCTCGGCATTGACACGGTCGAAGACATCCCGCCCGGCACCGCGCACGACACCTGCGCAGTGCACGAGCGCGTCGGCGCCCGCCACCAGCCGTGCCAGTGCCTCGGTATCCTCCAGTGAACCCGGAATCCAGGACAGCCCGGCGCACGCTACGGGGTCGTTCCGGGAGGAAGGCCGGTACAGGGCCCGCACCTCCCAGCCCTCGCGCAGCAGGCGACGTGCGACGGCGCCGCCGATGAATCCGGTGGCACCGGTCAACGCGATGATCGGAGAGCGGCTCAAAACCCCGTCGGGGTCCCGCCGCCCGGATCAGCCGCCCAGGGCCGCTTCGGCGGTCCCCGCGGAGCGTTCGGCCTCCTCCAGGCGTCGGAGATAATCGCGGCGCGCCGCGGAGCGGGAAAGCTTGCCGGAGGAGGTGCGCGGCAGGGTATGGGGCGGGACCAGTTCGATGACGCCGTCGATTCCCAGGGTTTCGTGGATCAGCCGGTGCATACGCCGCACCAGGGCCGCCCGCCGCGCGGGATCGCCGACCCGGCACTGGACCACGAGCACCACCACTTCGCACCCACCCGGTCCCGGGACCGAGAATGCGGAGGCATCGCCGGGGCGCACCTCGGGCTGCTGCTCCGCCAGGTACTCCAGGTCCTGGGGCCAGATATTGCGCCCGCGGATGATGATCATGTCGGACTTGCGCCCGGTGATGACCACGCTGCCGTCGGCGATGTAGCCCACGTCTCCGGTGTCGAGCCAACCGTCGGGCGACAGGCTCGCGCGCGTCAACTCCGGATCCGCGAAATAGCCGGACATCACGCTCGGCCCGCGCACGGTAATGGTGCCCGCATGGCGCTCCGCAACGGGATGGCCCTGTGCATCGCGGATCACCACCTCGTGACCCGGCAACGGCGGCCCGCATTTCACGAAGCCGCTGACGCGCGCCGTGTCCGGAGCGGCCGGCCGCGCCACGTACTCGGCGGCGAGATGGTCCGCGTCGACCCGATCGACCTCGAGACCGCGCCCCAGGGGCGTGGAGCTGATCCCCAACGAGCACTCCGCCATTCCGTAGCAGGGCAGGAACGCCTCGCGGCGGAAACCGCCGGGGGCGAGCGCCTCGGCGAAGCGCTCCAGCGTCTCGGCGCGGATGGTCTCGGCCCCGACCCCGGCCGCGCGCCAAGTGCTCAGATCGTAGCGCGCGGCATCCTCGCGGGAGACGCGCCGGGCGCACAACTCGTAGCCGAACGGCGGGCTGAACGAGATCGTACCGCGGTTGCGGCTGATGAGTTCCAACCAGCGCCGCGGACGCATCGCGAAATCGTGAGTATCCAGATAGTCGACCGAGCGCTGGGCGGCGATCGGCGCCAGCACGAAACCGACCATCCCCATGTCGTGGTAGTAAGGCAACCAGGACATGCATCGGTCCTGCGCGTTGATCTGCACCCCGTCGCGAATGATGCTGCCCAAATTGCTGAGCACCTGACGCTGGGTGATCACCACACCGCGCGGGAAACGCGTGCTCCCGGAGGTGTACTGGATGTAGGCCATCTCGTCCGGGCCCAGCGGCTGCAGGGCCTCGTCGGCCTCGGGCAACGCATCGAAGATCTCCGGGCCGCCATAGGTGTGCAACTCGAACTCGTCGATTACCGCCTCGTCGAGAAACTTCAACAGTCCGGCGGGAGCCATCGCGATCGAGGCCCGGCAGCCGCGCAGCAGATTACGAAGCTGCGCGACGTAGGCCCCATGGCCGCCGAGGCGGATCGAGACCGGCAGCGGCACCGGGACCAGACCCGCGTACTGGCAGGCGAAGAAAAAGCGCAGAAAATCCGGGCCGGTGACGGCGACCAGCGCCGCCCGCGCGCCGCGCTCGAGACCCAGGCTCGACAACCGACGCCCGAGGCGCCGCGCCTCCCGGCGCAGTGCCCGATAGGAGAGTACGGTCTGCAGTTCCCCCCCGCCGGTGTAGAAATTGGCACCGGTTTCGCCCTCGGCCGCATAGTCCAGGGCTTCGGCGAGGCTGGAGAAGTCTGCCGCCCGCAAGGGCAATGCGTGTGTCGTTGGTGTCGGTTCTACGCCCACCTCCGGCTCTCCTTGTAAAACTTCCGATTGCTTGCATACGGTACGCCGGGGAATAGATCGACGACCCGCGCAGAAACTTGAATCTCCCGAACCCGGGCGACCCGACCGAGCGGACCCGGACGACCCCGAATGCACGGCGCGACCGCTCGGTCGGAGCGAGACCATACCACCGGCGCAGGATCGAGACCACGAAACCCGTTTGACAAATGCCCGAAGCTCCCTGTTCGCCGTACGACTCACCGCCGCCGCCCGGCCCCACCGGGCCGGGCACATAGCGGATCCACCCTGGACGGCCCCGGATCCCCTATCGGCCTGTGGAGTCGCTCCGCAGGCAGCGCCCGCCGACAAAAACCCGCCGCTGCTCCTTGCAGAGCCGCAGGCGATGGTAGCATATCCGCACAAGGCCAGCCAACCTACCGGGAAGCAACGTATTTTCATGG
>VAPM010817434.1_pt1 | contig 10289 bp, 5 predicted proteins | sample 3395091 | NCBI WGS metagenome assembly VAPM01 (sample SAMN08290445, study PRJNA428436) | hydrothermal vent metagenome | isolation source: Deep-sea hydrothermal vent chimney 3 | place: Pacific Ocean: Juan De Fuca Ridge | reverse complement strand
GTGGTGGTCAACGACACCCTGCAGACCTTTGATCCGCGCATCTACGCCGTGGGTGAATGCGTGCAGCACCGAGGCCAGACCTATGGCCTGGTGGCACCGCTGTTCGAGCAGGCCAAGGTGGCGGCCAATCATCTGGCCAAGATAGGCATCGCCCGCTACGAGGGTTCGATTACCTCCACCAAGCTCAAGGTTACCGGTATCGACCTGTTTTCCGCCGGTGATTTTATGGGAGATGACAGCAGCGAAGAAATCGTCATGCAGGATGCGGCGCGCGGCATCTACAAAAAAATTGTTCTCGGAAACAACAAAATTCTCGGCAGCGTACTTTATGGCGACACCGCAGACGGTGCCTGGTACTTCCAGCTGATGCGTGATGGCACCGACGTCAGTGATATCCGCGGCTCCCTGCTGTTGGGTCAGCATCATCTGGGTGATGCCGGTCATGGTGGCACTAATCTGGCCGCCAGCATGGCCGATGATGCCGAGGTCTGCGGCTGCAATGGTGTGAGCAAGGGTGACATCGTCACGGCCATCACCCAGGAAGGCCTGTTTACTCTCGACGAGGTACGTTCCCACACCAAGGCCTCGGCCTCCTGTGGCTCCTGCACCGGTCTCGTGGAGCAGATCCTCGCCCACACCCTGGGCAGTGATTATTCCGAGGCGCCGTCCGCCAAGCCCATGTGCAAGTGCACCGAGCACACCCATGATGAGGTACGCGCAGCGATCAAAGCGCAGAAGCTCATGAGTATTCGCCAGGTCGTCGAGACCCTGGACTGGCACACGCCCGACGGCTGTGCCTCCTGTCGTCCGGCGCTCAACTACTATCTCATCGCCGCCTGGCCCGGCGAGGCGCAGGATGACCCACAGTCGCGCTTCATCAACGAGCGTGCCCACGCCAACATTCAGAAAGACGGCACCTATTCCGTGGTGCCGCGCATGTGGGGTGGGCTGACCAATCCCAAGGAGCTGCGCGCCATTGCCGACGTGGTGGACAAGTTCAAGGTGCCCGAAATGAAAGTCACCGGCGGTCAGCGCATTGACCTGTTCGGCATCAAGAAGGAAGACCTGCCTGCCGTCTGGGCCGACCTCAACAAGGCCGGCATGGTTTCCGGCCATGCCTACGGAAAATCCCTGCGCACGGTGAAGACCTGCATTGGCAAGACCTGGTGCCGTTTTGGCACCCAGAATTCCACCGGCCTGGGTGTGAAGCTGGAACAGCTCACCTGGGGTTCGTGGATGCCGCACAAGTTCAAGATCGCCGTTTCCGGCTGTCCGCGTAACTGCGCCGAGGCCACCATCAAGGACTTCGGTGTGGTCTGCGTTGATTCCGGCTACGAGCTGCATGTGGGCGGTAACGGTGGCATCACTGTGCGTGTCACCGACCTGCTCGGCAAAGTGGAAACGGAAGAGGAGGTGATGGAATACTGCGCCGCCTTCACCCAGCTCTATCGCGAAGAGGGGCACTACCTGGAGCGCACCGCGCCCTGGGTGGAGCGTGTCGGTCTCAGCCACATCCAGCAGAACGTGATAGAGAGTGACGAAAACCGCAGGGCCCTGGCCGAGCGTTTTGCCGAGTCGCAGAAATATGCACAGATCGACCCCTGGGCCGAGCATGCCGAGAAGGCCGATCTCCGCAAGGAATTTGAGCCGCTGAAGCAGATCGGTTGATCGAGTGGGTTCAAAAACAATCTTTTGCCACAGAGACACGGAGCACACAGAGAAAGCACGAATTTGAAAATGCCGTCATTCCGGCACAGGCCGGAATCCAGCGACATGGTTATTTCGCGATACTGGATTCCGAATCTTCGCCACGCTTCGCCCGGAATGACGAAGAAATCATTTTTTCTCTCTGTGTCCTCTGTGTCTCTGTGGCAAATCAGGAATATAAAGGTAAAACAAAATGAGTGACTGGATTGAAGTAGGCAGCGTCGAAGACATCCCCAAGCTGGGCGCCCGCGTTGTGAAGACCGCCGAGGGCGACATCGGCATCTTCCGCACCCATGACGACAAGATCTTCGCCCTGCGCGATTCCTGCCCCCACGAGGGTGGGCCGCTGAGTCAGGGCATCGTGCACGGCGACAAGGTCACCTGTCCGCTGCACAGCTGGAACATCGAACTGGCCACCGGTGAGGCTGTGGCGCCCGATGAAGGTTGTGCCGCCACCTATCCGGTGAAGGTGGAAAGCGGCACGGTGTTTTTGAATCTGTCGTCAAGCTGAGGCTCTTTGGTAGGAGCGGGCCATGCCTGCGATTGATATTTACAAAAACAAATCGCGGGCATGGCCCGCTCCTACAGGTTGATGTATGCATGCCGCATGACGGCAACTATTCAAGACTAGATCAAGATTAGAGGTCTGACATGCTTTTCGGACGCGGAAAAAAGAATCCCATCAAGATCGCCAATAAAGGCGTGGAAAAGTGGGTGTATACTACTTGCGGTTACTGCTCCACCGGCTGCTCCATCGAGGTGGGTGTCAACGGCGACGGCAAACCGGTGTCCACGCGCGGGGTCGGTTCGGCGGATGTGAACCGTGGCAAGCTGTGCGTCAAGGGCATCTTCGAACACGAGATCTTCGATGCCAAGGGTCGTGGCGAGGAACCGTTGATCCGCGATCGAATCACCGAAGACTATCGCGAGACCAGCTGGGATGAAGCGATGGACAAGGCTGGTGCCGAGATCCAGCGCATTCAGGAAAAATACGGCCGTGACGCCTTCGCCATCGTCTCCACCGGCCAGCTGCTCACCGAGGAATTTTATACCCTGGGCAAGCTGTCGCGCGCGGTGATCGGCACCAACAACTACGACGGCAATACCACCCTGTGCATGGCCTCGGCGGTATCCGGCTACAAACGTTCCTTCGGCTCCGATGGCCCGCCCGGCTGTTATGAAGATTTTGAGCAAACCGACTGCTTGATCGCCTTCGGTTCCAACCTGCCCGAGCAGCACCCCATCATCTACTGGCGTATGCGCGAGGCACGTGAGAAGCGGAACTTCCCACTCATCGTGGTAGACCCGCGCGTGACCATGCTGGCACAGAATGCCGACATGCACCTGGCCATTACGCCCGGTACCGACGTGGTGCTGCTCAATGCACTGATGCACGTGATGCTCGACGAAGGCCTGGAGGACCGCGACTACATCAACGAGCACACCAACGGCATTGAGGCGGTGGAGAAGGTGGTGGCCGACTACGATCCGATTAGCGCATCGAAGATCTGCGGTATCGACGAGGACACCATCCGCAACGTTGCGCGCCTGTACGCCAAGGCCGATGCCGCCATGTCCATCTGGACCATGGGCATCAACCAGTCCACACACGGCTCCGACGGCGTGGTGGGCATCAATAACTTAAATCTGATGACCGGCAACATCGGCAAACCCGGCGGCACCTCCCTGTCCATCACCGGTCAGTGCAACGCCATGGGCACCCGCGAGTGGTCGTCCTGCTCCGGCCTGCCGGGCTACCGCACGCTGGAGAATCCCGCCGAACGTGAGGAAATCGCCAAGTTCTGGGGCATCGATCCCGAGTTCCTGCCCAAGCGTCGCGGCCTCACCGAGACCGACATCTTTCCCGCCATCGAGACCGGGCAGATCAAGGGCCTGTGGCTGGTGGCCACCAACCCCATGACCTCCATGCCCAACACGGCGCGCATCCGCAAGACGCTGGAAAAGCTGGAATGCCTGATCGTGCAGGATTCCTACCGCGACGTGGAGACCACCCAGTACGCGCACGTGTTTTTTCCCGCCGCCACCTGGGCGGAAAAGGAAGGTGTGTTCACCAATACCGAGCGCCGCGTCAACATCGTGCGTCAGGTGACGCAGCCGTACGCCAATTCGTGCTCCGATCTGTGGATCTTCAACCAGATGGCGAAGCGCTTCCCGCAGGGGGCCAAGGTCAAGTTCCCGGACAAGCCTTCAGAGGTGTTCGACGAAATGGCCTACCTGTCGCGTGGCCGGTTGGTGGACATCTCCGGCATGAATCACGAGCTGATCGAAGAAAAGCGCGGCATTCAGTGGCCCTACCGCGCCGATGACGTGGAGACTCAGCCCCAGGGTGATCCGCGCCTGTACGAAAAGGGGGGCTTCCAGCACGCCGACGGCAAGGCCAAGCTGATCCCGCTGCCCTACATTGAAAACAACGAGGTGCCGGATAACGAATTCCCGTTATGGCTCAACAGTGGCCGTGTGGTGGAACACTTCCACACCCGCACCAAGACCGGCAAGGTGGGCAACTGCAACAAGTTCAGTCCCACGCCGTACATGGAGATTAACCCGGACGCCGCCGAGGAGCTGGGTATCGAACACATGAGCTATGTACGCGTGGTATCGCGTCGTGGCGACGCCGTGGTGCTGGCCCAGCTGACCCAGCGCGTGCCACGCAACATGGTGTTCATTCCCTTCCATTATTACGACTGCGTCAATCGCCTCACCAAGGGCTTGCTCGACCCGCATTCGCGCCAGCCGGCTTTCAAGCAGAGCGCGGTGCGCATCGAGCAGGTAAACCAGGAAGAGGCCGCGCAGATGAACGTCGAGTTGCGCGAATTCTAGTTATTCGAGACTTGTATTTGCGTCTATTTGTGTTCATTTGCGGATCGATGGATTCAGTCCGCAAATAGACGCCAATAAACGCAAATAAAAGAGATAAGTGGCGTAGGGTGGGCATTGCCCACCTTTCGACCAGGGCAATGTTCGGTGGGCGGTGCCCACCCTACGGACCAGACAGTTTGAACAGGAAAAAACATGTTCCCCGTACGTGACGACGAACCTAAATACGCCTTTCTGCAGGACAAGACGTCCAGGGAAAAGAACGCCCACGGCAAGTTCATCGAGCTGGTGGAGAAGAGCAACCCGCTGCGTGGCCAGAGCCTGAATATCAACGGCGACGCCAGCGTCAGCGATAACCCGAATCGCTACAAGCAACACGGTTTTCACTTCACCGCCGACAACTGCATCGCCTGCCACGCCTGTGAGGCGGCCTGCAGCGAGAAGAACGACAACCCGCCGCATTTGGCCTTCCGCAGCGTCGGCTATGTCGAGGGTGGCACCTATCCGGCCTACACGCGCATGAATATTTCCATGGCGTGCAATCACTGTGACGACCCGGTGTGCCTCAAGGGTTGTCCGACGCGCGCCTACACCAAGTTCGCCGAATACGGCGCGGTGCTGCAGGACCCGGACATCTGCTTCGGCTGCGGCTACTGCACCTGGGTGTGCCCGTACAATGCACCGCAGCTCGACCCCATCAAGGGCCAGGTATCCAAGTGCAACATGTGCGTGGATCGCCTCGAAGTGGGTCTTAAGCCCGCCTGCGTCTCCGCCTGTCTGGGCGGTGCGCTGGAGTTCGGCGTGATCGAAAACATCCCCGAGAACCGCGAACAGGCGAAGCTGGACATCCCTGGCTTTCCCACCCCCGACATTACCCACCCCAACATCCGCTTCCAGCAGCGCAAGACCCTGCCGCGTGAGATGGCACGCACCGATTCCATGCCGCTCAAATACCACCGCAACGACAACAAGGGCGGCCGCTATGAGCCCGTGGTGGACAAGAAGAAGATCAAGCCGCAGCGTGAATGGAATCTGCGCAAGCTGCTCGGCTCGCACGAGAACGCGCACATCGCCTTCACCCTCTCGGCTCAGGCGGTGATCGGCGCCTTCATGATGCTGATATTTGCGTCGCTGGTCGGCCTCGACGGTGTGGCCGCGGTGAAGACGCAGGGCTTCCTGCCGCTGCTGGCCACTCTGTTCGTGCTGCTGGCCATTGGCATGTTCAAGCTCAACATGCACCTGGGCAAGCCGCACCGTTTCTACCGCGGCTTTAACAACTGGCGTCTATCTCCCGTTAGCCGCGAGATCGCCGGCGTGTCGCTATTCTTCGGCGGCATGACCGGTTACGGCGTGCTCACCGTCGCCCACGACTGGCTGGGCTGGGGCTTCCTGCCGCCGTTGGCGAACATTGCTGCCGGCGCCGCGGTGATCGGTGGCCTGTTCGGCTTCTACTACATGTACAAGCTCTATCGCATCAAAGCGCGCCCCTACTGGAACCACTGGCAGACCGCCAGCAGCTTCGTCGGCGCCGCCCTGTACCTGGGCGCCAGCCTCATCGCTGTGGTTGGCATCCTGGTGCTGGGCGTGGATGCAGCGCAGGAACTGCTGCGCCAGATGGGCCTGCTGGTGGCCCTCGGCCTGCTGCTCGAAGGCGTCGGACTGATCGCCCACGCCAGCGACCTGAAGGCCGATGGTGGTGAGGGCGCCGCCTCCCATGCGGAGCAGGTCAGCCGCTACGGCAAGCCTTATTTGCTGCGCAGCGGGCTGCTGGGCGCGAATCTCGTTGCCGCACTGTTCATTACCGCCCTGGGTCTGCCCGGTGCCAGTATTTGGCTGGGACTGATTCTGTTGGCATCGTTGCTGGTGATGAGCATCTTCGGCCGTGCCCTGTTCTTTGTGTTGGTGATTCCCACTACCATGCCCGGCGCGTTCTTTTGGCGCAACCGTGGCTTTGAGGAACACGCCCGCGAGACCGGCCTGGCCAATCTGCCGCAGGTGGGTGTGGTGCCGGACGGGCATTGAGCTGGCAGGAGTGGGCCATGCTTGCGATGATTCGCCTCATGGGCTCAGTTATTTCTGGTTATTGTGGGAGCGGCTTCAGCCGCGACATAGATTCCATTGTGGGTCGCGGCTGAAGCCGCTCCTACAGATAACCCGTATTGAATCAAAAAATAATCGCGGGCATGGCCCGCTCCTACTTTTTATTTTATAAGCCTGCGTGGTGGCTGCCATGACCCCTCTCTCTCCCGTTCCCTCTTCTTCCGAAAATACAGATGTCGCCATGAAAGCACGCCTCAAGCGCCTGCAGCAACACCTGCAACACGGCCTCATCGAACGTGACATGCCGATCCGTCTGGCCCTGCTGGCGATGCTTTCCGGTGAGCATCTGCTGCTCATCGGTCCGCCGGGCACGGCCAAGAGCGAGTTGGCGCGGCGTCTGCGTCAGGTGTTTCGTGGCGGACAGTATTTCGAACGTCTGCTGACCAAGTTCTCGGTGCCCGAAGAATTGTTCGGTCCCCTGTCCATCAAGGCCCTGGAAGAAGACCGCTACGAGCGCCTCACCGGCAGCTACCTGCCCAGTGCCTCCATCGCCTTCATCGACGAGATCTTCAAGGCCAACAGCGCCATCCTCAATGCCCTGCTGACCCTGCTCAACGAGCGCGAGTTCGATAACGGTGCGCAGCGGGTGAAGACGCCGCTGGCGGCGGTGATCGGTGCCAGCAACGAACTGCCGGAGGGCGATGAGCTGGATGCCCTCTACGACCGTTTCCTGCTGCGCTACGAGATCGGCCCGGTGAGCGACGAAGGCTTTCACCAACTGCTGCAACTGGATGATGCACCGGCACCAGCGCTGGCCGAGGCGGATCTTCTCAGCGCCGATGACCTGGTAGCGGTGCAGGCGGCGGCGACACAGCTGCCGCTGACCAAAGATGTCTATTACCTGTTGGGCGGGCTGCGCGACTTCCTGCGTGAGCGACACATCACGGTCTCCGACCGACGCTGGCGCAAGGCAGTGAAACTGTTGCAGGTGGCGGCCTGGAGCAACGGCCAGTCGCAAGTACAGGTGTGGGACTGCTGGTTGTTGCAGTATTGTCTGTGGCATCTGCCCAAGCAGCGTGAAACCATCCTGCAGTGGTATCAGTCACACCTCGGTACCGATGCGGTGGTCAACCCGGAACGCCTCAAACGTCTCATCGGTGTGTGGCGCGAGACCCTGGAAAAGGAGCGTAACGACAAGCGTCACCTCGGCAATGGAAAGGGCGAACGCCTGTACGTCGATCACCAGGGGCAGCTGACCACTCTTAGCGGGCGCGAGTACAGCGTCGCCGACAACGGCGAGCCACTGTACCTGGCGCCGCCGGACCAGGCCGACCGCAGCAAGGCCGGCCAGGGCTATCGCCGCGAGGAATTGCAGGAGCAGTTCTTCGACGACCACTATCAGCAGTGTCACGTGGACGGTAAATGGATGCGCATCAGCGAATACACCGCCGATCCCGACAACCGTCTCATGCGCCACGAAAGCTTCACCCCGCACACCGAGCCTGTGCGCTACAGTGAGTCGCATATCCGTGAACGGGTGGAGGCCACCCAGGACCTGCTCGATGCCATTGCCAGCTACAAACAGGTGCTCGGCAATAAGCTGGAGACTATTCCCGCCGATGTGGCCAACCACTTGTGGTTGGACTCGGGTTTTGCCGTGCCAGCGCGGGAGAACCTGCATGAAAGTCTGGCGGTGATCGAATCCCTGGAGGCACAGATCCGCGAATTGCGGGAAGGCTTCCGGCAATTGCCGCGGCAGTAGGTTAGGGTGAATGTGGTAGGCCTCGACTTGCTGACTCATTGTCCGCAAATACACGCGAATGGACGCCAATGAAAGACAAAAAATATTTGCGTTAATTTGCGTGCATTTGCGGACTCTTTTCGCTGTTCGTTGAGGTCCGCCTTGTTCACTCCAACATGCATACCAAGTCGTTAACAACGCTCATGAACCTCGACACTCAGTTTGAATTTCTCGACGAATTGCCGGAGGCTATCTTTCAGCCGGTGGTCACCCTGCACCACGGCAGCCTGCGCGAGCGCGTCGAGGGCATCCTGGCTTGGCGGCATGCCCTACTGAAGGGCGAGCTGCCGGATATCGAGCGCATCGGCTGGCCCGAGGCGTCCATCGCCGAGACCATTCGTCTGCGCCTCGACGGCCTGGACCTGGTGCCCTTCTGCCGCAATGAAGAGGCGCTGGTGGATCAGATCCTCAAGGATATCTGCGCTGCCATTACCTCCATTCTGCGTCGTGAGTTGGAGGGCGTACACGCGTTGTTCGAGGACAGTCTGCCCGCCGTGCACAAGCGGGAGCGTATGGGCTCCCAGTTGCTGGACGATGGTGTTGAGGCCCAGTCGCAGCTTGAGTCCCAGTCCCAGTCACAGTCACAGTCACAGTCACAGTCACAGTCACAGTCACAGTCACAGTCACAGTCACAGTCACAGTCACAGCCGTCGGGGGAGGCGCCGTCGGCCCCTGAACCTGGCGTCGCCGGACAGCCAGAGTCGTCCACGCCGCCTGGGGACGAGATCTCATCGCTGTCCGCCGTAGCGGTTGATGAAGCGGCCCCGGCCGGTGCGCCAGGCGATGGGGCCTTGGCGGAGGCGACGGCCGATACCCTGACCACCGTGCCATCCGCAGCCGCCCTGCAGCAGTTGGGCGACGGCCTGGCCGCGCACTGGGAAAAGGTCATGCAACACTGGCGGGAGGCCGAGGCGGTATTCCGCGGCATGGGCAGCCACCTGGGGCGTGGCTGGGATCTTTCCAGTGGTGAGCTGCATGGCACGGGCTGGCGCGAATTTGTCGCCTATCGCAAGTTGATCCGTGAACACCCGCAGTTGATCGAGATCGTCGATAGCCTGGGCCGTGAGGCAATGGGGGCGGGGCAGGGGCCGCGGGTCGAGGCCACGGCGAGTCGGGAGGCGCCGGGTACGGCCAGCGAGGTGAGCGAGATCTTCGTCCACAGCGAATCGCCGCTGTCCACCTCGGGCGTCTCGCGCAGCGACGATATTGCCCGCATGCTGCCGCAGGAAGCGGCCTTCCTCGGCCACCCGAAGCTGAAGATGCTGTGGCACGCGCGCCGTGCCGAGCAGGGGCTACTCAGTTATCAGGTGGAGGGGGTGCTGTCCGAGCATCGTCCCGAGCCGCTGCGCGAGCACAGCGATGAGCCCGAGGCACGGCGTGAAGGCCAGCGGCTCAAGGGGCCGATCATCCTCTGTCTCGATACCTCGGCCTCCATGCACGGCGAGCCGGAGCGCATCGCCAAGGCGGTGTGCCTGGAGGTGCTGCGGCTGGCCAACCAGTCCGGCCGGCGCTGCTTTCTGTACGCCTTCAGCGGCCCGGGGCAGGTGATGGAGCTGGAGCTGCGCTTCGATCCGCCCGGCCTGCGCGAGATCCTGCGCTTCCTGTCGCAGAGCTTCCATGGCGGCACCGACATCCGCGAGCCGGTGTTGCGTGCCTTGGCCAGAGTCCGTGGTGCGGCGTGGCGCAAGGCCGACATGCTGCTGATCACCGATGGCCGTTTCCCCGTGCCGGCATCGGTGGTGGGTGCCGTACGGCGGGCGCGGGAAAAGCAGAACCTGCGTCTGGTCGGATTGACGGTGGGACGCTGGGCCAGCGATGGTCTGCAGAAGATCTGCCGACCGGTACATCGTTTTCAGCCGTCGTCGGCCCTGGCCGGGGCCAGCGGCGCGCTCTGATAGTCCCG
>VAPM010692636.1_pt1 | contig 10301 bp, 10 predicted proteins | sample 3395091 | NCBI WGS metagenome assembly VAPM01 (sample SAMN08290445, study PRJNA428436) | hydrothermal vent metagenome | isolation source: Deep-sea hydrothermal vent chimney 3 | place: Pacific Ocean: Juan De Fuca Ridge | reverse complement strand
TTCTCCCTCGAAGCGGTGGGGGACATCGCCGGGGGTCCGGGTAAGGCGCGACAGGGCGTTCCTGAGGATCGCGGTCTCATCGTGGAGTGGCAACTCGAGTTCGCCGCGGAGGCTCTTCCCGACGAGGAGCACGATCCCGATGCGATGATGGAGATGGTCGAGCGACGCCTCAGCGATAACGGCCCGGGCGGGTACTGGTTGTGGATCGATGAGGGAGAGGTCGTTTCCTTGTCAGGGCACGGCGGGCCGACCGCGTCTGGCATTCGCATCGGTCCGGTGTACACGCCGCTGCACTTGCGTGGTCACGGGTATGCGACGAGTGTCGTAGCCCACCAGTCACAGGCTCTGCTCGGTGCCGGCTACCGGTTCTGCTTCCTGTACACCGACCTGGCGAACCCCACGTCGAACGAGATCTACAGACGGATCGGCTACCGCCAGGTCGCCGAGTCCGCGATGTACCGTTTCGATTGACCGCTCGCCCTCTGTTATCTGACATCTGCCGTCTGTAGCCTGTGATGATGACCACACATCCAGACATCGCATCGCTTGCGTTCCTCATCGGCACCTGGGAGGGGGAGGGCGTCGGGATCTATCCGACGATCGACGACTTCAAGTACCGGGAGGAGATCACCTTCGTCGCCCCACCGGGCAAGCCGTTCCTCAAGTACACCCAGATGACGTGGCGGGCGGGTGATCACCCACAAGCGGGAGCACCGCTCCACACTGAGGCCGGGTTCTTCCGCTCGGGTGGCCAAGGCAAGGCCGAGGCAACGATGGCTCAGCCGACCGGGATCGTCGAGGTGTATGAGGGCACGGTGGAGGGAACGAGTCTCCGCCTGCGGACCATCACCGTCGAGCGGACGTCGACGGCCAAAGAGGTGCTGTCGGTCGAACGGAACATCGACGTGGTCGGCGACGATCTGAGCTACGAGATGTGGATGGGAGCCGTCGGCCAGCCCCACCAACTCCATCTGAGGGCGACCCTCGTTCGTTCGACGTGAGCCTCAGGCTCCCGCTTTCTGTGAACTGTGAACTGTCAGCTCTTCAGCCTTCGTACACGCGGATGTCGGTCACCCGGTAGCTGAAGGTTCCTCCGGGTGCTTCGTAGCTGACCTCGTCGCCAGGTTTGGCGCCGATCAGTGCGTCACCGAGAGGGCTATCGGGGGATGCGAGCATCATGCCCGGCACCTTGTTCTCGGCAGGTGCGATGAAGAACTCCATCTCATCGCCGTCTTCATCGACGACGGTGGCGATCGTGCCGACCGCTACGACGTCGGAGTGTTCGACCTCTGAGACGTGGGCGTTGTCGATGATGTGCTTGAGCTGACGGATCCGAGCCTCCATGAGGCCCTGATCGTTCTTTGCCGTGTCGTACTCGGAGTTCTCCTTGAGATCCCCGTGGTCCCGTGCTTCGGCGATGCGCGCAATGACCTCGTCACGGCCGGTGGTCGTGAGATGATCGAGTTCGTCCTGCAGCTTCTTGAGTGCTGCAGGTGTGAGCCAGGTGCCGGGCTTGTCTGTCATCGGCTATCCGAGGAGTGTGCGAACCTGGGCGGTGAGACGGGCCTTGCGACGAGCAGCGGTGTTCTTGTGCAGGACACCTTTGGTGACGGCCATGTCGAAACGCTGCTGGGCGAGACGGAGAAGCTCTTCGGCCTTCTCTGTGTCCCCTGCTTCGGCGGCTTCGAGCGTCTGCTTGGAGCGTGTCTTCATCTCGGAGCGGATCGCCTTGTTCCTGGCATAGAGCCGCTCGGTCTGCCGGTTGCGTTTGATCTGTGACTTGATATTGGCCATAACGAAAAAGAACCTCACGAGGTGGTGGGAATCGATGCAAGGATAGCACCAGAGCGCCGCAACGGTACACTGAAAAGCCCTCCCCGACCGTTACGTGCCCATCGGAGCCATTCATGGATCAGTCGCGCATACGCAACTTCAGCATCATCGCACACATCGATCACGGCAAATCGACCCTCGCCGATCGACTGTTGGAGCGCACCGGCGCGATCTCTGAACGCGATATGCGGGAACAGCTCCTCGACGAGATGGACCTCGAACGGGAGCGAGGCATAACGATCAAGGCGAACGCCGTTCGCATCGACTACACCGCTCAGAACGGGACGGTGTACGAGTTCAACATCATCGATACGCCGGGACACGTCGACTTCTCCTACGAGGTATCTCGTAGCCTCGAGGCGTGTGAAGGAGCGCTGCTCCTCGTCGACGCTTCACAGGGCGTCGAGGCCCAGACGCTCGCCAACGCCTACATGGCGATCGAGAGCGGTCTGGAGATCATCCCCGTCGTGAACAAGATCGATCTTCCCGCAGCCGACGCCGACCGGGTCGCCGAAGAACTCGTCGGCATCCTCGGTGGCAACGTCGAGGACGTCATACGCGTGTCTGCCAAGTCGGGGATCGGAGTCGATGAGCTCCTCGAGGAGATCGTCACGTCCCTGCCGGCTCCTGAAGGAGATCCGGATGCGCCGCTGCGGGCGCTCGTGTTCGACTCCTACTACGACACCTATCGCGGCGTGGTGGCTCTCGTGCGCGTCGTTGACGGGGCACTGTGCGAGGGCGACGACATCCGGTTGATGGCCAGCGGTGAGGATCTCGTCGTCGACGAGGTTGGGGTTCGTCGACCGTCCATCGAGCGCACGAAGCGGCTGGGCTCGGGGGAGGCAGGCTACGTGATCAGCGGCGTCAAGGACATCGACCTCATCCGGGTCGGTGACACGGTGACACATGCTGGGAATCCGGCCACGAAGGCACTTGCCGGGTACGACGAGCCGAAGCCGATGGTCTACTCGGGCCTGTTCCCAACCGACGGTGATGACTTCGAACGACTGCGTGAGGCGCTCGACAAGCTCCGCTTGAACGATTCCTCGCTCCTGTATGCACCCGAGACCAGCCGTGCCCTCGGATTCGGTTTCCGGGTTGGATTCCTCGGCCTCTTGCACATGGATATCGTTCGCGAACGGCTCGAGCGTGAGTACGACCTCGATCTGGTCGCAACGGCGCCGTCCGTCGAGTACATAGCGAACCTCACCGACGGGTCGTCCGTCATCGTTCAGAGTCCCCAAGATCTTCCCGACGCTGGGGTGCGAGCATCGATCGAGGAGCCGTACGTCAAGGTGATGATCATCACGCCCGCTGAGTACATCGGGACGGTGATGGAACTCGTTCAGACCAAACGTGGCGAGATGGGAGAGATGAACTACCTCTCCACCGAGCGGGTGGAGCTCCACTACCTCATGCCACTGTCCGAGATCGTGTTCGACTTCTTCGACCTCCTGAAATCCAGGACACGCGGCTACGCATCGCTCGACTACGAGCCGGACTCGTACCGTGAGTCCGATCTCGTCCGGGTCGACATCCTCCTCAACAGCCAGCCGGTCGACGCGTTCTCGACGATCGTGCACAGAGACCGAGCAACGACCTACGGGCGGGCGATGGTCAAGAAACTCCGTGAGCTCATCCCACGCCAGCTCTTCGATGTTCCCATCCAGGCAGCGATCGGTTCGCGGATCATCTCGCGTGAAACGGTCAAGGCGAAGCGCAAGGATGTGACCGCCAAGTGCTACGGCGGCGATATCACGAGGAAGCGGAAACTTCTCGAGCGTCAGAAGGAGGGCAAGAAGCGCATGAAGATGGTCGGAAGCGTCGAGGTGCCCCAGGAGGCGTTCGTTGCTGCGCTCAAGATCGGCGATGAGTGATACAGATCGCCCGATGAGCGGCGGAGAGGACGACCGCTTCGGATCGTCATCGTTGCGGGCCAACGACGCAGACCTTGCCGACGCCGCGCATCTCTGGAAATCCGCGTACGTGCACATCCCGTTCTGTGCCCATCGGTGTCCGTACTGCGACTTTGCGATCGTCGACGAATCGGTCGAAGGTAACGGCGATCACCAGCGGTACGTCGATGCTGTGGTGCGTGAGATCGAGATGGAGACGTCTTTCGGTCCACTCGACGCTGTGAACTTCGGGGGTGGCACACCGTCGCTCCTCAGCCCTGGGCGACTCGAGGAGATCGTTGGGGCACTCCGGCGACGATTCGGGTTCCACTCCCACACCGAGGTCAGCCTCGAGGTGAACCCGGAGGATTGGGCCACAGGTACGGGAGAGAACCTGCGATCGGCTGGATTCACGAGGGTGTCGATCGGAGCGCAGAGTTTCGATGAGAAGATCCTGGGAGCCCTCGGCAGACGCCACGGTGCTGACGCGGGAGCCGAGGCGGTCTGTTCCGCTCGTGCTGCGGGCTTTCGGACGGTCAGTATCGACCTCATCTACGGTCATCCCACCGAGACCGCAAGGTCATGGGCCGGGAGTCTCGATCGTGCCCTCGACCTGCCGATCGACCACATCTCGACGTACGCTCTGACGGTCGAACGAGGCACCGCACTGTCCCGTGAGATCCTCGCCGGAGCAACTCCTCCCAACGAGGACACCCAGGCGCAGCGGTACGAGACGTTCTGCGAGCAGTCGTCGGTCGCAGGTTTCGACCGGTACGAGGTGTCGAACCACGCACGCCCCGGCCATGCGTGTGTGTACAACCTTTCGACGTGGGCACACGGCGAGTATCTGGGGTTCGGCCTCGGGGCGCACGACCATCGGTGGGGAACGCGCGCACGCAACCACCAGAGGCTCGACCGGTACTTCGATGCGATCGATGCGGGGATCCGGCCGCGGCTCGGCTTCGAGCATCTCGACGTCGACTGCCAGGAGCGTGACAGGTTCATGCTCGGGCTCAGGCTCGCAGCCGGAACCCCGATGTCGGAGTTCGTAGTGAGGTTCCTTGCTCTCCCGGAGGGGAAGCGTCTGCTCGAGAGCGGTCTGATCGTTGCCACGGGGGACCGCGTTGTCGTTACGCAACCGATGCTGACGGACGCAGTCGCCAGAGAAGCGTTATCAGTCTCCTCGCACGATTGCTAACTTCCCCATATGCTCGATGATCGAAAATCCAGAGTCCTGAAGGCTCTTGTGGAGGAGTACATTCGCACGGGGGAGCCCGTCAGCTCCCAGACCGTTCTCACTCGCAGCGGCCTGGACGTCTCGTCTGCAACGGTGCGCAACGACCTTGCGCGCCTCGAATCGTACGGGTTCGTCGCCCAGCCTCACACGTCGGCTGGAAGGCTTCCCACACACCAGGGGTACCGGTTCTACGTCGACCATCTCTCGCCGGTCAAGCTACGAGAGGCGACCCGGGGCCAGATCGACGAGTTCTTCAGAGAGGTGCACAACCAGATCTCTGAGATGCTTCGCGAATCCAGCACGCTCGTGAGTGAACTCACGAAGTACCCGGCCGTCGTGGTCGGACCCGGCACATCTTCGGATGTGATCCAGGAGATCAGGCTCGTTCCCCTCGGTGGCTCGACGGTTCTTGTCGTCGCCATTGCTGAGAACGGCCGTGTCCATCAGGAGTATGTCGACGTCGGCACCGACGTGAGTTCAGAGATGATCGAGGAGGCGGAGCGGCTCGTGAGCGCTGCCTTCCACGGTCACTCACTCGAATCACCTGAGACAGACGGGTTGAAGCGGTCGGACCTTCCAGCGGTCGTCAAGAGGATCGTTGCTCCTATCAGCGAGCAACTCGCCGCAACGCGCTCAACCGAGCGCGAGGTGTACGTCGGCGGCACGAGCCGCATGGCTGCACTGTGGAACGATCTGACGATGGTCAGGCATCTTCTCAAGATGCTCGACGAAGAGGCAGCGCTCATCGATCTGATGTCCGACGAATCGACCGGGACGAACGTGCGGTTCGGATCCGATCTTGGTGACGAGTCCGACCTGGCGATCATCACCGCAACGTACGAGACGCCCTCGGGTGCGATGGGCAAGGTCGGGGTCATCGGCCCGATGCGCATGAACTATCGGCGGGCCATCAAGGTCGTCGAAGAGGTATCCGACGGCCTCGAAGAGAACTTTGGAGGCTCCGGTTGAAGGACTACTACCAGGTCTTGGGGGTGTCGCGGGAAGCGTCCGCCGAGGAGATCAAGAAGGCGTTTCGTGCCCTTGCACGAGAGTCGCACCCCGACGCGAACCCTGGCGACGCCACGGCCGAAGCACGTTTCCGTGAGATCGCTGAAGCCTACGAGGTGCTGTCCGACGATCAGAAGCGAGCGAGGTACGACCGGGGTGAGACCTTCGGTGGACAGGACCTCTTCAGCCAGTTCGGTGGTCTCGAAGAGATCCTCCAGCAGTTCTTCGGAGGCGGGTTCGGTGGGTTCGGAGGCGGGTTCGGGTCACAACGGCGCGGGCCTCAACGTGGCCAGGATGTCGCGATCAGGATCGACCTCGATCTTGCCGAAGCGGCGTTCGGCATCGAGCGGGAGGTCGAGTTCGTCTCTGCCGTGACCTGCTCGGTGTGCGTTGGAACCGGCGCCGCCGAGGGACACGATCCGGTGACGTGTCGGACCTGTGGCGGCCAGGGCAGGGTGCAGGCAGCCCGCCAGACGCTCCTCGGCACGATGATGACCGTGACCGAGTGCCCGACGTGTTCGGGAAGCGGTCGACAGATCGAGGATCCGTGCACGGCATGTGCAGGTGAGGGTCGTACCCGTGGTACGCGAACACTCACCGTCGAGGTCCCCCCTGGTGTCGACACAGGGACGAGGCTCAGGCTGAACGGGAAGGGCGGTGCCGGACAGCTCGGAACTGCTGCCGGTGACGTGTTCGTTGAGATCAACGTCCGTCAGGATGACCGCTTCCAGCGGGTCGGGGACGACCTCCACCACCGGATCACGATCGGCTTCACGGAGGCGACCTTCGGTACCGTCGTCGAGGTGCCCTTGCTCGACGGCGAGGTAGAGGAGCTCGACATCCCGACAGGGACCCAGCCCGAGACCGTGTACCGCCTCGGCAAGAAAGGCGTGCCGAGACTGCAGCGTCGAGGCAGGGGAGACCTGCTCGTCCACGTCGAGGTCGAGGTTCCAACGGATCTCGACGACGAGGCTGAGAAGGTCTTGCGTGAGTACGGGACCATCAGGGGCGAACGACCTGATGCGAAAAAGCGCGGCCTGTTCCGCCGATGAGGCACCGGCCTCACCTGTACGTTCCCGGGCCCTGGGCTGAGGGATCCCTTGGGGTTGGCGACCAAGCGGTTCGCCACATGACGAAGGTACTGCGATATCCGCCGGGAGCCCCGGTGACGTACACCGATGGGATGGGGATCGTCGGGTCCGGCACATGGAGCGGGTCGGACATCGATCGTGGCGAGGAGACCCAGGTCGTCAGATCGGGAAGAGTCGTCGATGTGATCGTCGCTGCTCCCAACGCGAAGGAGCGACAGCGGTTCCTCGTCGAGAAGTGTCAGGAGCTCGGTGTGCGTCGCCTGCGGTGGCTCGCTACTGCGTGGTCGAGTGGCCGTGTCCCGCCACAACGCAGGGTCACAGCATGGACCGTCGGGGCGCTCGAGCAGAGCCGTGGCGCATGGTTGATGGCCGTCGATGGGCCGATCGAGGTCGAAGCGGGTGCGGGCGTTCTCGTCGCAGACGTCTCGGGGAGACCTGTTGGGGAGTATGTTCCGGCAACCGAGTCGACGACGATCGTCGTGGGTCCCGAAGGCGGTTTCGCCCCCGAAGATCTCCCAGACGGCCTCGAGCGTGTGCAGATAGTCGACACGGTGCTGCGGACGGAGACGGCGGCCGTGGTCGGGGCGGCTATACTGCGATCAATGTAGTCGTACAGCACATTTCCTATGGAATCTGACGTGTTCTGGGACTACGATGGGGGTAACGGAGGGTGTTCGGGTAAGCGCGTTCGGTGGCATAGGGAGTTGTCGTGGACTACAACCAAAAGGTGGGAGAGAGACTGCGGGCCATTCGCAAGCAGCGTGGGATGTCCCTGCAGGACGTTCATCGCTCGACCGATGGTGAGTTCAAGGCCGCGGTGCTCGGCGCGTACGAGCGAGGTGAGCGGTCCCTGTCCCTACCCAGATTGCAGCGTCTTGCTCAGTGCTACGGCGTGCCGATGAACCAGCTCCTCCCCGAGGAAGACACCTACGCCGTGTCTCCACCGGCAACCGGGGGTGTTGCGATAGATCTCAACCGCGTTGACGAACTCGATGCGCGGACCGCCGAGGTCGTCGATAGATTCCTTCAGCGGATCCAGATCCACCGCCAGGATTTCAACGGCAAGGTGTTGACGATCCGGGCGAGCGATGTGGCGATGCTTGCAATGCTGCTCGATGTGCAAGATGCAGAGCTCGTGAGTCGTCTCGAACGCCACGGCACGGGTTCCTAGTTCGAACGAAGCCAGTCCCTACACGGCATCAACCGATATACTCCTGAACACTCTTGTTGCGCTATCCCTTCGCACGATTCCAGGAAAGACGAGGAGCTAGGTCTTGACCTACCCGTCGGATACTGATGCTCGGGTGCGCGTCCCTTCCAATCACCTCATGGTGGAACTCCTTGGGAACAGGGACGTGCATCTTCGTCGCGTCGAAGACGCGTTCGGTGCCGCCCGTCTGATCGCCAGGGGAAACGAGATCGATATCACCGGGGACGAGCGTGAGGTCGCTCTCGTGCGCACCGTACTCGATGAGTTGCTCGTGCTCGTCCAGGAGGGTCAATCTCTCGACGCGGATCGTGTCGACCGGGTCATCTCGATGGTCAAAGCCGACATCCCGAAGCCCTCAGGCGTGTTCACCGATTCGATATCGGTCGGCCGTGGCAAGGTCGTGAGGGCGAAGACCCTCGGCCAGAAACGGTACGTCGACTCGATCAGGGAGAACACGCTCGTGTTCGGCATCGGACCTGCAGGCACGGGCAAGACGTACCTCGCCATGGCGTGCGCCATCGAAGCCCTCCTCACAGGGGCGACACGGCGGATCATCCTCTCCCGCCCCGCCGTCGAGGCCGGGGAGCGCCTCGGGTTCCTTCCCGGCGATCTCGCTGCGAAGGTCGATCCGTACCTCCGCCCGCTCTACGACGCTCTGTACGAGATGCTCGGACCCGAGGAGACCGGTCATCTGATCGATCAGCGGACGATCGAGATCGCTCCGCTGGCCTACATGCGAGGTCGGACCCTCAACGATGCCTTCGTCGTGCTCGACGAGGCACAGAACACCTCTCCCGAACAGATGAAGATGTTCCTCACCAGGCTCGGCTTCAACTCCAAGATGGTGATCACCGGAGACGTGACTCAGATGGACCTCGGGACCGGCGTGCTGTCGGGGCTCTCGGTGGTGCGTCGGGTACTCCATCGTGTCGACGGTGTCGGGTTCATCGAACTCACCGGAGACGATGTCGTTCGTCATAGGATCGTCGCGGCCATCGTCGATGCCTACGCTGTGTACGAAGCCCAGCGAAAGTCGGAACGATGAGCGAGTGGGCCCAACGGAATCGGAACATAGTCATCGTCGGGATCCTGATACTGACGATCGGTTTCGCGTCGTTGGTACTGGTCTACGGGTACGACGGCTCGACCGAGGTCCCGCCACAGATCGCCGTCGGCGAACGGTCGCCCCAGGACTTCATCGCCGACCGCACGACGTCTGAGTTCCCCGACCCCGTCAAGACTGCGCGGGAACGGGAACTTGCAGCTGCCAACGTCCCGGCTCCGTTCAAGAAGAACACGACCACATCTCAGAGCGTCATCAACTCGATCAACGCCTTCTTCACGGATCTCGAAGAGGGCGCGTTCAAGCCACAGGAGAAGCCACTAGAGGTCGTCGTCCCGAGCGTCGTCGGCATGACGATCGCGGCCGCAGAGAAGACCGCATCAGAAAGTGGGCTCGAGGCTACGGTCGGCGGATCCGTCATCACGACGGACGAGGCTCAGGATGGGACCGTTGCGTTCCAGAGCCCACTCGCAGGCCTGACGGTCGAAGAGGGCTCGGGTGTCAACCTCGTCGTCTTCCGCTGGCAGGACTCCTCCACAACGACGTCGACGTTGTCGCCGACGACGACAACGACACTGCCCGATGCTGCCACGCGTGATCGCTACACGGTCGAGGAACAGGTCGATTCCCTCGCCAGGGAACATGCAGTTCTCGGCACCGAGATCCTCACCGACTTCGTCGAGCTCCACGAGAAGGACCTCGACCGCGTTGCAGAGGGAGAGGCGAGCGTCTTCCCCGACATGCAGCGCACCGCGATCACGTGGGCCCAGGATGAGCTCGACAAGGGCATCCGCGTTGGGGACCTCAACGAGGTCAAGCAGAAGTATCTGAATCCGGCGACTCGACCGCCGATAGCGATCGTCGGCATCCCGGAAGAGGACGTCGACAAGACACACAACGCGCTCGCGAACCTCGTCGCGAGACGGCTCCTCTCGAACGAGGACGTCGACGAAGCACAGTGGGA
>VAPM010583285.1_pt1 | contig 10302 bp, 11 predicted proteins | sample 3395091 | NCBI WGS metagenome assembly VAPM01 (sample SAMN08290445, study PRJNA428436) | hydrothermal vent metagenome | isolation source: Deep-sea hydrothermal vent chimney 3 | place: Pacific Ocean: Juan De Fuca Ridge | reverse complement strand
CGCCTCGTTCCTGACACCTCAGCGTCTGTGCATCAAACAATCCGATCATACCAAGACCACCCTCACCGCAAAAAATATAATTATTGCCACCGGCTCCTCAGCCAAACCCATTCAGTCATTACCCTGGATCGAAAATCGCATTTTATCCACCGACATGTTATTTGATAGGCTACCCCCCACCGGTCATCGAGTGGCTATTTTTGGTTCAAGCGTGGTCGGCACCGAAATGGCTTTTATTCTAAGCCAATATAACAAACAAATTTCATGGCTAGTGCGCTCCCCCCCCTTATCTACGTCCCGCTTTAGCCAACCGGGTCTCAAAGCATTAAATACCGCCTTAGCGTCAGCAAACACCTGTTGGCAGCAATACCATCAGCTTATCAATGTTGATATCAACGATAACGACATCACCCTCACTTTCGATAACCTACCGACGATCACAGTCGATTGGATCTTATTAGGCACGGGTAGGTCCCCTTATAGCGCCCCATTACAACTTAACAATATCGCCCTGAAACTTAATCCACACGGCTTTATCCAACGAAACCAACACTTACAAACCCAGTACAAAAATATTTACGCCATCGGGGATTGCGCCAATCCAAACATGACCGCCAATCATGCGTTAGCCGAAGCCAGCTATGTCATCAACCATATCCTCGGCACCTCACAACCGGCCTATGAGCCCCAATGGGTGCCCCAGGTGATTTATAGTGCGACGGAAATGGCGCGTATCGGATGGAACGATGATCAAGCTGAAGATCGAGGCTTTGAACCTGCCATCGGCTTTTCGTCCTTTCAAGTCTCCCCCTGTGCCATGGGACAAGAGGCAACCCATGGCCACGTAAGATTGTTAGCCGATCTAGATACCGGTAGATTTTTAGGCGGCGAAATTGTCGGTGAACAAGCCGGTGAACTCATCCATAGCCTGACAGGTAACCACGCGCCCGAGCAACAACTCAAAACCATCGTCAATACACGCTATAATCATCCTTCACGAATGGAAGAAATCTTAAATGCGAGCGAAACACTTGCCAGCCAATGGGGCTTAGGCCAATTTATATTCAATGATGCCAACTGAATTTCATTTACCGATCGATTTTATCCGCCGCTTGCAAACCATTGTCCCTGACAATGTATATGAAGCGTGCTTAGCCAGCTTTGCAAAACCCAGTAAGCCTTGTATTAGAGTCAATCGCTTAAAAGGAGAGCCCAAGGAGATACTTACTCAACTCGCCACCCTAGGGGTCACACTCTCGCCCGTCAACTGGCTAGCCAATAGCTATCAGCTAGCGCACCAAGACAAAACGATACTCAGCCAATCCAGTCTGCATGAACAAGGATTAATTTATTTTCAAAACCTGTCCAGCATGGTACCGGTCCTGCATTTAGCGCCACAAGCTCACGAAACCATACTCGACTTAACCGCCGCCCCAGGCAGTAAAACATTGCAAATAGCCACCTTAATGAAAAATACCGGCTGGATTTCCGCCGTAGAAAATGTCAAACCACGCTTTTTTAAATTAAAAGATAATCTGAAAACGCAAGGGGCGACCAATGTACATACTTATTTAATGGATGGCGCACGGGTCTGGAGAAAATGCCCTGAACATTTTGATCGGATTCTGTTAGATGCGCCATGCTCAACTGAATCTCGATTCCAACTAAATAAGCCAGCCAGTTACGCTTATTGGAGTGAGCGAAAAATCAAAGAAATGGCAACCAAACAACGCAAACTGATCTACTCGGCCGTACAGAGTTTAAAACCGGGTGGCACATTAATTTATTCGACTTGCTCGTTTGCTCCCGAAGAAAACGAAGCCATTATCCATGCCATCCTCCGTAAATTTCCCCAGGCACTCACTGTCGAAGCCATTGAGCTTCCCTTCACGAATTGGCAACCCGGTCTCAGTCAATGGAAGAAAAAAACCTACAACCCTCAAGTAATGCTCAGTCGACGTATTTTGCCGACCGATGGCATGGAGGCTTTTTTCCTATGTAAGCTTAAAAAAACGGAAAGTACCATCGAGTTAAAGACTAAAAATAAATGGGCAAGCAAGGCACCCCATTAACCAAGGATAATGGCGAGGCACCCGCCTCTAGATAAAATTAATTATGCTTATTTTTTGCGGCTAAATATCTTGTCTTAATTTTGGAATATCCTTCTCAATTAATCGCTGGAGCAACGAAGTTTGCGAGCTGCTCAGCACTTTTATGTCGCTTAAGTCAAGTAAGCGCAAAGTTCGCATGATCTTGGGTTTAACCCGATAAAAACAAGCCAGCAAATGGTCTTCATTGTCACGCTCAGCGATTTCTATGCGAAATAACTTGCGAAAAATAGATTCCAGATCATTCGCATAATAACGTTTAAAAAATCCGGCGAGTTTATTGACTATCCATGACCCTAGCACAAATACGACAACCGCAATGGCCGCAAAAAATAACGCTGTCATCATATCCGCCGAACCGAATAAGGTAAACGCGTAATAACCCAATAAAGCCACCAAGGTCCATACAATCGAATACCCTAACCACTTACGCTTTTTCACCGATTTGTTAACATGGGACAATAATTTTGCTCGAATATATAAATCCGTGGTCTCTTCCAAGGTATGATTGATCACAAAATCACTGCGATATTTCGGCAATTCAGTGATATATTGTTTTAATTCATTAAGCGCCTGAACAAAATCATCTAACGGTAAAGAATTCTCTCTAGGCGTCACCAATTCAGGTATCACCGTGGTATAGACATAAGGCAAATCTTTGGTTTTTAAACTGCGCGATAAATTCCAACACAGTGCGCCATAGGTTCGAGAAAAATCTCTTAAATTATCAAATAAGTCCATTTTGTTCATGATAATACGCAGATTGCAATCAATCTCCGAGATCGCTTTCGACAATACGTTGAGCGTTTCACCCGTGGTACCTGGCTTATCAGGATCAAATAACAAGAACACTAAATCACATCGTTCTGCCAACCATTTGACCACTTCAATGTAGTTATAAGGCCGCTCTAACGATCGATTCGCCGAATCAATCATGCCAGGGCTATCAATAATCGTGACTTTTTGCAACACATCTCTTTTTAGCGTACGCCCTTCGATATGCTGTAAAAATTGCGGACCAAATTGCTCTAGTTCTTTATAAGGTAATTGACTACTTCCAACCAAGGTTTGGCCATCAATACGACGGTCTTCATCGCCATACATTAAGATGGTGAATGAATCATCCGTCGGCGCCACCCCGGTTCGCTGCAATGGCTCACCTAACAAATGATTAATTAAACTTGATTTTCCTGAACTATGATTGCCCAGCAACAGCACGGTGGGAACGCTAGTCATCACCGAACGAGGACTTAGTTCGACACGCAACATCTTAGCCGCTGGTTCAATAATCTTTTCACGCCAGCCCATTAATGTATCTATTGCTGGCAAATTTGAATTCGCATTATCAACTGACATGTTTATTCATTTTCCTTGAATATATTAATAACCAGCCCTAATGCTCTGCAAGCACAGGGACCGAGTTCATTGTAGTGTAATAAATAGACATTAAGAACCAATCACCCACCGCCTTAATTGATTTTACTTAAAACCGATATTGGGCACCCTCTCAAAAAATAGACTGCCCAATATCGGTTTTAACAGCGCCGAAGATTTTTCGATAAGCCATGGGCCAAATTGAAAACAAATCGCCAAAGCAACCATACACAGCACCTGCAAACAAGCAATTTCTAACCGGTTCAAGTATATCATAAACATAAGCCTTGCTTTGACAAGCAAGCTGTCCACTTTAAAAGAGTTGCCCGCATCAATCAACATCCAACGATGGCTGTCTATGTTTCATCCAGGGATTAGGACGTTGAGTGATCAGCTTATCAAATAAAAGCCATTTACCAACCTCGCCGGATAGTTTGTTTGCATGAAAATCAGGCATCTTACCTCTATTATTATGCGACAAATACAGGTATGCTTCGCAACATGGAACGTCCATTAATCAACCTATCGATTGATACCTATCAATACCCTTATTTATGGGGCCAAGTATCATCAGATTTTTGTTGATTATGCGTTGCTATTCGATTGTATCGGATGTTGGTTTTGTCGAAAAATTTTACGGTTCCAGTTAATGGTGATTTAAGCTTATTTGTATATGGCACTAATTACTTGAAAAGACGCAATAAATAAATTATGGCATTATAATTGCATTCTCATGGCTTGCTGCCATAACCTAAGCTTCATTAGCTTTGCATAAACAATTGCTTTTAAAGTGATTTTCATGATCGCACCTATGGTAGCAGCTGTAGAAAATGAACAATTTTTAATTAATCTTAAGACATAGTGAGGGTTCCATACTAATGAATAAAAAACTACTGGGTTTGGCCTTGGTCGCTACTTTTTCCATGGGAAGCGCACAAGCTATTTTGATCGATAATTTTGATGATGGAGCACAATTGGTTGATGCGCCGGGCACTGACATAACGGCTATTAGCGGTATTGGTGGCTACCGTACTGTTGATATCGTAAAGACCGGTAGTCTGGGTGCATCAGCGGCTGTTATCACGCCACCAGGTATCTTCAGCCACAGTGCAGACGCATTAACCAGCGCCACCAGCACCATTACCTGGAATGCTAACGGTGCAGGCCTCGGTGGCATGGATCTGATTGAAGGTTTGATTAATAATGTTTTCAGTTTCGATATCTTAAGCATTGACCAAGGTGATATTGACCTGATTCTTAGTGTTGAAGATACACTCGGCGGGGCAGATTCCTTCACTTTTTCAGGGGCAGGGGCAGGCACTGAATCCGTGGCGTTCTCCAGTTTTGCAGGCATTGACTTTACCTCGGTAGATTTAATTTCTTTGCAAATTGTAGGTGGCATTGCATCTGACTTAACGCTGGATTCATTAGAGACAACAGGTGACCTCGCTCCTATCGCTCCTCCTGTAACAGTTCCAGAGCCGGCTTCTTTAGCGCTGATGGCGGGTGGTTTACTTGCATTGAGACTGGGTCGTCGTAAAGCTAAATAATTGCTTATAGGACTTCCTGTCATAAAAAAAACGGTTCGCTAAATCTAGCGAACCGTTTTTTTTGTCTTATCAACATTGCCTTCCACTGATATACCGCCCCCCTCCTCATTACTCCGCTCAAATCACCGGTGGCCGGCCTTGGCTGGAATTCTTTCTTAGTGTCTAATACATCTGCAAAGCGATTACTAATAATTAATACTCAGCACGACCATAAAATAGGATTCTCGCGCCCAGAATTCGCTTAGGTTTGACCAATCTGATGGGAACCATTGGGAGGATTTTTCAACAGAAGAAGGGCGATGAAAATGATCGCGGAGGGCTGGGCTGGATATACGCGTCATGGTGGCCAGGGACAGAATCGAACTGCCGACACGGGGATTTTCAGTCCCCTGCTCTACCGACTGAGCTACCTGGCCATCGAGGAGTGCGAATTAAACCGTTAGCCAGCCTTTAAGTCAAGTATTTCCTTATAGAAAGCTGTTAGATTGCTTGATAAACAAACAAATCGATGTAAATTTGTCACCTGGCTTCCCCTCCCCCCCCCCTCGAAGACTAAGAAAACCAGGTCACGATATGGAAGCTAACTAATTATTTTCCGGGGGGACAAAGCCTTCGGGTACTTGTCCTCCATTACCAAAAAAGAAGCTCTCCATTTGCTCTTCAATAAATTTTCTTGCTTTAGGATCGATAGGACTCAAACGGTACTCATTCATCAGTATGGTCTGCTGGCCCATCCACATTTGCCAAGCTTCCTTTGACACATCTTCAAAGATTTTTTTACCCAATTCCCCTGGATATGTCGGACGATCCAAGCCTTCGGCTTCTTTACCCAATTTAATACACTGTACCATTCGAGACATTTTACACTCCTAATATTGTGGCTTAAATTTCATCAGGGGTTTAGTTTGATGAATTCAAGTGTCTACTTTTGTAGACGCGTTAATAACCGTTGCACCGGCGTCGGTAAGCCCAGGCGATCCGGTTTAGCCGTGTTATACCAAATGGTGGTATTGTCTTCCATCACTTGTAAAGTATGGTTTTTAGTTTTCATGAGTACCGGCGTAATATCTAAGTGAAAATGACTAAAAGTATGGCGCACGATTGGCCAAGTTTGTTCCGGCAACACCGTATACGGTAAATTTTTTTGACACCAATCCATCACATCTTGCTCGGCTGGACATTCCAACAAACTCCAAAGCCCACCCCATATCCCTACGGGTGGTCTTTTTTGAAGCAAAATTTCGTTTTGCGCATTACACAACAATAACATCGTGACTTGCCTAACAGGCAATGATTTACGCGCACGCGATTGAGGAATCATCGCTTGTTCGGCAAATCGGTAAGCTAAGCAGACCTTTTGAAACGGACACTCACCACAAAGCGGACGACCACGCTTGCAAAGTGTGGCCCCTAGATCCATCATCGCCTGGGTGTAATCAGCGACTTGTTTTGAGGGTGTGTAGTATTCAGCCAACTGCCATAATTTTTTTTCGGTCGCGGTCGCGCCTGGCCATTCCGTAATGCGATGCAAACGACATAACACGCGCTTGACATTACCATCCAAAATGGCGTGGCGATGCCCAATCGCTTGTGCCAAAATGGCCCCCGCCGTGGAACGCCCAATCCCAGGCAAGGCGAGCCACTGATCATACTCGGTTGGCATACCTCCGGCGTAGTCTTGATCAATAATTTGCGCGGCTTTGTATAAATTGCGCGCGCGCGAATAATAACCTAGCCCAGACCACAAGTGCAGCACCTCATCAACCGAAGCCCTTGCCAATGCTTTAACATCCGGAAAATGCTGTATAAAACGTTCAAAATACGGTATCACTGTCGCCACCTGGGTTTGTTGCAACATAATCTCAGAAACCCAAACAATATATAAATTACCTTTTGCCTTCCAAGGCAGTGTCTTACGCCCATGAATTTGGTACCAGGTTAAAACCCACTGTTGAAAGTCTTCAGCCGGTAATATTGGTGTCTCAGAGATCTCATTCACTGTTTTAATCTTAGGTTTTTTCATCATTATTTGCTGTTGTCAATGGCCCCATGTTAGTCTAATCGGCCTCGCCTAATCATGGTAAGCGAAAACCAACTAAGTTCGGACAATATCATGGCAACCAAAAAAGAGCTAAGCGTCAATATTGAGAGCAATGACCATGGAACAACGGAAGGTACGCTCCATGTAACAGCGTATAATCATAGCGATCGTATAAAACGGGCAACCCTTAGCTGGCTTGGCTGCTGGGTACTAGCAAGTATTACGCTCTTTATTCCCATTGCTCATTTTTTCTTAGTGCCCGCTTTTTTGATCGCCGGCCCAATGATTGGCCTCTCTAAATACAAGCAAATGGATGCCAAAGAAAAAGTGATCGGCTTATGTCCACAACACAAAGCAGGAACAACGATTCACTTAGAAGCGAATGACAAACTTCCAAAATGGACCTATTGCCCAGCGTGTAATGCATCATTACAATTGACAGAATCTAACCCAAGCTAACCGGCGGTTGGCTTAGCGAACAACAGGATAATCGTATGAAACTCGTACTTGCCTTACTTATACTAGGGATTTTGGCGACATCAGCCTTCATTAGCATCGGGTTATTATTATTTCAAACTGGGCTGATTAGCTAAAAAACTGTTTGGCCACTCTCATCATCTAAATGAACGCCATCCATTAATATATGTTAGAAATTATACTCAACGGAGAAAAAAAGCGCATTGCACCGCAATGTACGGCATTAGAACTCACCCATTTACTCGGGTTGCACGAGCAGCGCATTGCCATGGAAGTCAATCGGCAAGTCATTCCTCGCAGCCGCTATGACCAGTTCACTTTTACCGCGGGGGATCAGGTAGAAATCGTACGCGCCATTGGCGGCGGCTCAACCATGACATCCCCTTAGCTCGATACCTTTTTTATAACCAGCTTAATTAGCATGATACCAGATACGACAACAATTCAATCCAAAAACAGTTTTACTTTGGCCGGGAAAACCTATCGCTCACGCCTACTTGTAGGCACAGGTAAGTACCAAGACCTAGAAGAAACACGCCTGGCCACTGAAGCCAGCGGCGCCCAAATCGTCACTGTGGCGATCCGCCGTAGCAACATCGGCCAACACCACAACGAACCCAACTTACTTGAAGCCATCCCTGCCTCACAGTATACACTGCTGCCAAACACGGCCATGTGTTACACCGTCGATGAGGCAGTACGCACCTGCCAACTTGCACGAGAATTGCTGGACGGACATAAATTAGTCAAACTCGAAGTCCTTGGCGATGAAAGAACCCTCTATCCGGACATCCAACAAACCCTAACGGCCGCAGAAATATTAATCAAAGACGGTTTTGACGTCATGGTTTACACTAACGATGACCCCATCGCCGCGAAACGCTTTGAGGAAATGGGCTGTGTGGCCGTGATGCCACTGGCCGCCCCCATTGGCTCTGGCTTGGGGATTCGCAACCCATATAATATTCGTACCATTGTAGAAAATGCCAACGTCCCCATTTTAGTTGACGCTGGCGTCGGCACGGCCTCTGATGCCGCCATTGCCATGGAGTTAGGTTGCGATGGGGTATTAATGAACACCGCCATTGCCGGGGCCAAAAACCCGGTGCTCATGGCTTCTGCCATGAAAAAAGCCATTGAAGCGGGACGCGAGGCCTACTTAGCCGGCCGCATTCCCAAAAAACCTTATGCCACCGCCTCGTCTCCCATTGACGGTATTTTCTTTTAATCGAGTTGGCTTTGAATAATATCATGCGAGTGCGCCCACACCGAACGATTCGAAGTTTTGTGCGCCGCCAAGGTCGCATGACCAATCATCAAAAAACCGCCATCAGCCAATTATGGCCAAAATATGGCGTTGAGTTTAGTCAATTTCCGCTAGACCTAAATGATCTTTTTGGTCGATCAGCCCCTAAAAATATAGAAATTGGCTTCGGCATGGGTGACGCCTTATTGGCCATGGCCAACACCGCACCTGATGAAGATTTCCTCGGTATCGAAGTCTATGGACCGGGCGTCGGCCACACCCTTGACCAAGCCAATCAACACGCGTCGCACAATATTCGCGCTATCCAGCATGACGCCGTCGAGATATTAAATTATCAAATTCCTGATGGCAGCATCGATACGTTTAATATCTTTTTCCCAGACCCTTGGCACAAAAGACGCCATCACAAAAGACGCCTTATCCAGCCGGAATTTACCACGCTGCTCACCCAAAAACTCAAAACGCATGGCTTAGTTCGCTTGGCGACCGACTGGCAAAACTATGCCGAGCACATGCTCAATGTGTTATCCAATACACCTCAACTAAATAATACCGCCGCTGATCAAACTTATACGCCACGTCCTGCCATACGACCACTGACCAAATTTGAACGCCGTGGCCAACGATTAGGCCACAAGGTTTGGGATCTATGTTTTATTAAAAGATAAGGGGCTGAATATTTGATCTTTTCTGTCTAGGTGGCGGATTATACGCTGCACGCTATCCTTGGATGGGGTATCTATTACTGAATGCCGTATGCCGGTTCAGGCATTATTTAAACACTTCTACTTTAGCTGATTAAACTTTATAATCGGCGATAACCGATTCATCCACTTGCCATTATTTACGTAATATTCAGTAGCCCATTAAAATATGAAAAAGCGATTACCTGACTATAAAGATTTTATTGTGCATATTTCAATCTTTTGCTTTCCCATTGTTGTGGCAACAGTGAAAAATAGTGGGGGCATTATTGCTGTCATTTTGATTGTATTGGGTGTGATTTGGGGATGGCCGGCCTGGAAAAATTTGCACAAATGGGAAAAGCATTTATTGTTCGGGTTTATACTTTTATTCTTGATGGCTGGCATTTCTTTGATCAATACGGAAAACCTTCATGAAGGGGTGAGCAAATTAGAGCGTTTTTTATACTTTCCACTTTGCATTCCCATCTATCTTTTGTTTCGTGAATTAAAAATTGAGACTGGGAAAACGCTTTTGCTGGGGGCTGTTGTGGCGGGTTTTGTGTTGTTAGCACAGGCACTTTATGAAATTAATGTGCTGACGGCTGATTACGCCGAAGGGGCCTACCACAAAATAATTTTTGGGGATATCGCGATGATTTTGGCGTTGATTATCGTCGCGGCGATGCTGACCCTTGAAAAGCCAATGTGGTGTTATTTGATTGGCATAGCCGCTGTTTGTAGTGCTGTATATGCCAGTGTGTTATCGCAAACTAGGGGCTCATGGCTGTTGCTTCCGATT
>VAPM010287638.1_pt1 | contig 10304 bp, 10 predicted proteins | sample 3395091 | NCBI WGS metagenome assembly VAPM01 (sample SAMN08290445, study PRJNA428436) | hydrothermal vent metagenome | isolation source: Deep-sea hydrothermal vent chimney 3 | place: Pacific Ocean: Juan De Fuca Ridge | reverse complement strand
TCAGGATGTGCGTAAAAACAGGATAATTTAGCCTCTAATTCATATTATAGTCAGTCCCAATATTAATCATTATCATGTGTTGATTTTTTTATCTCTTCTTCAAGAACCTGGATGGCACCACTGATTCTCAACATAGTCTTTTGTACATTTATCCGTTTAGCATCCAGCTCAGCTAACGTTTTTTTTCCATTTTCAAATTCAATGCTCAATTCTTTGAGGCGTTGTTCTAATTGGTCTTGCATCATCAGTCACCATACCTTTTAACCTGTTTGAGATAAGTTTTAGTCAGACATCAAATTTTCTGGCCAGTTTTAATCCGGCGTTGGTTGACAGAGCTAACCTCGAACATAATTTCTTTGTCAGAAATTGTACCGGTGATCGTGGTTGGAGCGCTGGTAAGGCCAATATCCCGAAGCATAAATTTCCATATCTTCCCTTCTTGCCAAGCATCGCCAGCGTAGACAACTTCACCTGTTGTTCTTGTAACAATAATATCGATGCCGGATTTTGATAAATTGGTAATAACAATATTGCGCACAGTGCTGATGGACTCTTTTGGATTGCGTACAGCTACTATGCCACTTACCTGGGAACGGCTTTTCAGGTTTTTTAGGAGAGCATTTGGTTTGAATTTATTATTCAAAAATAATGTATTGCTAGCTTTTCCACACATTATTTCGAAGCCAATGTCATCGCTTAACTTAAGGCCGAAGGTATTTCCTCCCAAAGACTGAATATTTTCCCGTAATTTTTTTTGGTTCAATGGACCTGATTGCAGTTTTATCCACTGGGCACCAAGCGCCTCTTTGATTTTTTCTGAGTCTATAGAAGTGTCGTTGATGCGATAGCCAATAAAGATTTTGGCAAATGTCATCGTGTGTTTAAAACCTGGATCGTTATTTTCAGAAAGGGAATCTAATGCTTTTATACTTTTTTCAGTGCCAATGCGCCCCATTGCCTTGATGACTTCACGTTGCAAGTGGCCATTAGTTTTTTCTAACGCCTGAATAAGTGCTTTTTCACTTTCTTCATCTGCGAACTTTCCCAGGCCGGAAGTTGCGGCAATGCGTGTTGCGTTTAATTCAGTTGAATCTAAAAGTATTTTTGCGAGCACTTCTGAAAAATCACGGTCTTTTGCGACCTGAATAAAGGCATGGACAGCACGTTTACGATTTACGGGTGATTTACTCTTTCCTTTATTGGAGAGTATTTTTGTCAGCGCATCGACATCTTTTTTATCCAGGCTCAGGTTTCCATTAATGCAATCCAATGCCTGATCAGAAACAACTCTGCTTAACTTGGGTGATAAAGCAATCATGACTTTCTCCTTTTAACAATTGGAAACTGAGCAATGCTCTTTCATTGTGTTTCCCTGGTTGTTGGTAAGGTTCAGGCTGGTGGCGTTAATTGAGCCTATTCCATTCCCATCAGCATCGTCCCCCATGAGATTAGTGATATCACCCGCGTGACGTAGCCCAAGATAATGTCCAACTTCATGCCCAAGAAGTATGCCGGTAAAAAGGTCGGTATTACCTAACTCCATAACAGAGCCAGTGCGCCCTTTGGCATCTTTGTCACAAGGGCCATTGCGGGTGCTCCAACCAGCGGCATCAGTGACACTCGTGACAAAAAACACGTCCAGACCATCGTTAGGGCCGGAATAGTCTTCTGTTAAGTCTGTTGCTTCACTGCCATCAACGACCGTGTAACCACCTGCTTCACTGCTGGGAATGTAACGCCAGTAGAGTTTACGGATACCAAAATTTTCTTGTGCATAGATACCCCGTGCCACATCAATTGCGGCTTGCATGCGTTGGGTATCAGCCGGTGTAAATTCACCCGAAAAATCCGGCTCGTGACCCACCAAAAAAAGACAAAGGTTGCAGCTGGGGCCTTGAATCAACTCCATGTGATTTTTAAGTGAGAGATCCCGGTTCATCGTCCCCCAGATATAGCCGTATACATCCCGGCGGACAGAAAAGCTACCGGACAAATCCAAACAATTTTCCGCTACTGCCCTTATGCTGGTCACAGTATATTCTCCTTTAACATGTTCATATTTGGCACTTTTATACTGCTTGCATTATTGTAAAGCGACTAACATAGGGATAAGTCCGGTGCCATGTTCAAAAGGAGCCAATGCCTTGCCAATGACTGCGCCGAAAGCTTTTTGAGTATCTTTAGCTTTCATGGCATGCCCTGGAATATCTGCCGTTGTGAGCAAATCACCAACCTGGATTGGGGCATTTTCAGCGGTAACCAAGCAGTAGGCTTTTCCCATCATGGCGATAGGGCTACGATGTCGTTTTCCTACCTGCTTATCGAGCACGAGCCCGGGTTTGTAATGTCCCGCGCCTGAAATAATGCCGACCACACGTTTATCGTAGGCAACTTCGCTAGGTTGTAATAAGCCATTTTTGTCTAATACCATGACACTACCGGGGAGGGCATCTACCGATTCAGCAATGGCAAATTCTTCAGCAACACCTGTATTGCGCACTGTAATGTCGCCAGCGTTGGCATTCAGATGAATTGACGCTTCAGAGGTATCATGGTTATCCGTGACTGAGCGTGAAAAGAGTAAAATATCTCCATCAGTGCCATTACCACCTATCCAGAGATTTCCGCCATCACCATCGAAGTGGAATGTGGCGTCACCGGTATCATTATTACTGCTGGCATTGGCGGGGAAAATGACCAAATCACCATCTTTACCGTTGCCACCCATCCAAAGATTTCCACCATTAGCATCTAAGTGAAAGGTGCTGGAATTGTTATTGCTGAGATCTCCCTCCGATGGAAATAGCAGGACATCACCATCTACTCCATTACCACCTAATCTCAAGTTTCCGCTGGTGCCACTAAGCGCAGCTTTGCTCGCATCATCATCCAGAATTACATCGTCTATACGAATACTCATCGTTCGATCCTCCAATTTCCCGGTTTAAAGGAATAATTATTTTGTGAGCCTGGAAGAAGTTGATAATTATCAGTTTTGTTACTAATGTTAAAAAATTACGGACATGATTTTCTGTTTATACCGCTTTCATTATTCAGATATCACGTTTTAGCTGAACGGCTATTTCACAGAAAGTGTGGAGGTTTTAAAAATCTTTCTGAATGTTTGTTTGTGTGGTTACCGCTTTGAAGCTTGCTCGAACTTAAACTATTTTCAGAAGGAAATATGTGAAAAATTCACGCTCATGAGATTTTATTGTGGCGATGAATTAATTGAGGGCAGAGAAAAATACTATAAATGTTGTTCTTTAGCATTTTCTGATTTTGCAGGGTTTAACTGACAAAGCCTGGAAATGGCTTGCAGATAATCATCCAGCACAGAGTCTTGCTCCAACAATATCTGCTCAGCTTCTTTGCCAAAAACAGAAGCGGTTTGTGGATGTGCCAGCCAATCACTTAATGTCTTGTGCAATGTTTGTTCATTCGTTACCTGTTTTGCACCGCCAGTTTGTAACAACAATTGCGTTTCTTCGGCGAAATTCGTCATGTTGGGCCCAAAAATGATAGGTTTGCCCAGCCGTGCGGGTTCCAAAATATTGTGACCGCCGCGAGGGACCAGTGAGCCGCCCATAAATATACAATCTGCACCCTTCATAAAACCTTCCAGTTCACCCAATGTGTCAGCAAGATAAATTTGGGTGTTGGCATTAATGGTGTCACCACGACTGCGTACAGCAATGCTTTGAGTTGAGTATTGTTTATGGAGTTGTTTGAGAATATCGTCTCGACGCTGAGGGTGGCGAGGGGCGATAACCAGTAGCCGACCTTGTGTTTGTTGCGCCATTTCTTTCCAGATATGAGCGAGTTGCTGTTCTTCATTGTCATGTGTGGAGGCGGCGAGCACATAAGGGCGGCCAAGGTCGGTTGCTTGTGTTTTGACAGCGTTGTTGGTGCTGGCCCATTTGATATTGCCGAGTAAATGTACTTTGTCCGCTGTTGCGCCTAACTGAATGTAAGCGCTGGCGTCATCTGCCGAGCGGGCCAGGATGGCGCTGACCTTTTTTAAGGTGATGGCGTAGAGTTTTTTTATCCAGGCTGCGGCATCACGGCTGCGTGAGGAAAGTCGGCCATTGACGATAATCAATGGAATATTTTGTTGGGCGATGTTTGCAAATAAATTGGGCCACAGTTCAGTTTCCATGATCAGAGCAGCACGGGGCTTTATGGCATATAAGAATCGTTGCGTTGCACCGGGCCAGTCCATGGGTAAATAAATATGTTGCACATCGGTTGGCAGGCGTTGTTGCACGAGTGCTGCCCCTGTGGGGGTAACTGTGGTGATCACTATGGGAATATGCGGAAAGCGTTCCCGCAGGGCTACTATTAACGGTTGGGCGGCGATAAATTCACCCACTGAGGCGGCATGCAGCCATAACGGTGCGTCGGTGCGTTGCGGCAGGCCGGTACCCAGTCGTTGACGGAACAGACGCCACTCTCCGCTGCGTGTGGCCTGCCAAGCGTTAAAAATCAGAATGAGTGGCGCGAGCAGACGTAGAAGCAGACGATAACGAAACAGTCCTTTGCTCATGACGGTTTGTTATTCATGGTGGCGTTTCTTCACGGCGTTGGCGGTCACGCTCACGGGTGCGTTTTTTATCAGCCCAGCTATACAGGCCGGGCTCACCTTCAGGGCGGGTTTTAAAGCGGCGATGTAACCACAAGTATTGGTCTGGCACTTTGCGTACTTGCTGCTCAATGACGGCATTGATGCGAGCGGCATCGGCGATGTCATCACCGCTGGGAAAATTGGTTAATGCAGGTAGTAGCGTCAGTTTATAACCGCTGTCATCATCAAGGCGTTGAGAGAAAAAAGGGACCACGGGTGCGCCGGAGAGTCTGGCCAGTTTGGATGTCATCACCAACGATGCGGTTTGTATACCAAAAAAAGGAGCGAATACACTGTTGCGAGAGCCGAAATCCTGGTCCGTGGCATACCATACGACGGTACCCTCGCGCAGTGCCCGAACCATGCCACGCATATCTCTGCGTGAAATAATGCGATCCAGATGCGTTTCCCGTGAGTGTTTGATGATTGCCTCGAACAGGGGGTTGTCATGCTTGCGGTACATCGCAGCACAGGGGTGAAATTGCGACAGCAGGCGGCCACTGATTTCCAGGCTGGTAAAGTGGGCTCCCAATAGCAGCACTCCCTTGCCCTGGGCGGTGGCCTGTTGCAGATGTTCCAGACCTTCGATCTCTACTCGTCTGGCCAGCATCTTGTCTTTGCCCCACCAGGCGAGACCAGTCTCCATCAGGCTAATACCTGCGGAATGGAAGGTTTTGCGCACCAGCATTTGTTGCGCGTCAGCGTCCAGCTCGGGAAAACAAAGGGCGATATTACAACGGGTGATGTGGCGACGGCGGCGGGCCAGATAGTACATCAGCATGCCCAGTTGTGCGCCTAACCGCATTTGCAGACCAAATGGCAAACGACTCAGTGTCCATAATGCCCCCAGGCCCAACCAGGTGGGCCAGTAGCGGGGATGCAGAAAGGCAGTGGGCCGGAAATGCTCGTTTGGCTTACGATGTTCGATGGTCTTCACGAGGTCGTGGTGATTGAGAGAAACCGTGGTACCCGCTTTTCCGAATGCTTAAATCGACACAGTGCTGAACGCAGGCAACGTTAATGTAACCAATTGCTGATTGCTTGCAGGCTGTCAGCGGTCAGTGAGCCGGAAGCCTGTTTGAGGCGCAGGGTATTCAAGATGTAATCGTAGCGAGATTGGGCATAATCACGTTGGGCACTGAACAGGTTGCGACGGGCAAGCAATACGTCAACCGTGGTGCGGGTGCCCACATCATAACCTGCCTCGGCAGCACGCAGCGCACTTTGGTTAGACACCAGTGCCTGTTTGAGTGCTTGAACACGGCTGATACCGGAGAGCACACCGAGATAGGCATTGCGCACCTGTAGTTGGGTTTTGCGGCGTTGTTCTTCCAGTGCTTGTCGGCTGGCGTCGAGCAAATACAGTGCTTGACGGGTTTGAGAGCTGGTGCGACCACCTGCGTAGATGGGCAGGTTAAAACTCAGGCCGATGACGTTAGTGTCGGAGGTGCTGGCACGGGAGCCACCACTATCGTTATAGGCGCTGCTGGCTTCAAGGTCGAGAGTTGGGTAGTGGCCACTACGCTGTTGGGCCACGTTTTCCCGGGATTCAGCCAGTGTAGCCTGGGCAGCCAGCAGGGCAGGGTTTTGTTCCAGGGCGGTGCGGGTCCATTGTTCAATGTCTTCCGGGTCAGGGCGTACCAGGGTGATCTCATCATTCAGTTTATCCAGCTCGTCATGATAAGTGCCAGTGAGGGCGCGCAGTGCTTCAATGCGGTTGTCGAGCTGATTACCGGTGAGAATTTCTTCGGCCAGCGTAAGGTCATAACGGGCCTGAGATTCATGCACGTCGGTAATGGCGACCAGGCCCACGTCGAAACGTTGCTGGGTTTGCTCAAGTTGGCGTTTGATAGCCAGTTTTTCGGCCCGGGCGAATTCCAGGTCATCGCGGCGGGCAAGGATGTCGAAATAGGCCTCGGCGACACGTAGCTGTAGGTCTTGTTGGGCTGTTTCGTATTCGGCATCGGCGCGGGTGACGCTGTGTTTGGCCAGACGGCGGGCGACATAATTGTTACGCTGGTAAAGAGGTAGCTTCAAGTTGAGGGAATAGCTGGTAGTGCCGAAATTGCTGGAGCCAAGAAAACCATCTCCAAATGCACTCTTGGTAACATTTTGACTGCTTTCGGTTCTACTGGCTTTTATATCAATGCTGGGCAAAAAATTGGCACGGCTTTGCGGCAATGCTTCCAGCGCGGCAGCATGGTTTGCCGTGGCGCGCTGGATGGTCGGATCGTTACCGGCTGCCAGATTATAAACATCCATTAGTGATTCGCTGTGAGCGGTGGAAAGCATGAATGCTAAGCCAAAGCCAAGCAAAGTACTGCAATACCGGAAGCCATGTTGAGAGGGACGTGGAGAGAAACGTCGCATGTTGTACTCCTTTTTAATACCAGCTCGGTGCCTGGCGGGAATGTCCAGGCAGAAGGTGTATCCGTGAAAAATGACTAAAAAACAAAAGCGGATGGTTGTTCGGCATTGATCAGCGCAGGAAAATCTGTTTCAAACAGAGCGGTAGTCGTCCACTGTGTTTCACTGACCCGGGTAATGAGCAATACCTGCATGGCGGGCGACTGACCAACAATGACCACCAGACGGCCACCCACGGTTAATTGTTGCTGAAAGTTTTCGGGCAAAATCGGCAGCGAGCCAGTGATAGCGATGACATCAAAAGGACCGTCCTGCTCCCAGCCTCGTGAAGCATCACCTTGTAACAAGACCACATTTTCGATGCTCTGGGTGGTGAGGCGTGTCTGAGTGGTAGCCATAATGTTGGCATCGATCTCGACACTGTGGACCTGTTTACCCAGCTTGGCGAGCAGCGCGGTAAAATAGCCGCTGCCCGTGCCGATTTCCAGAATCGAGTCTTCGGGCTGGATATCCAGCGCCTGTAACAGGCGGCCTTCCATAATGGGCTTCATCATCATCTGCCCATTGGGCAGTGGAATATTAATATCAGAAAAAGCCAAGTCACGGTAATTGGCAGGAACAAAGGCCTCACGGGGCGTATTGGCAATCACCTCCAGCACCCGTTGGTCCAGCACTTCTGCCGGGCGGATTTGCTGCTCGATCATATTGAAGCGAGCTTGTTCGGTTGTGGATTCCATGTTGTCTGCCATTGAGATTGTCATCGCCTTTGTTACCGAGTTTTAAATATCAAGCTACAAGAAAAGACAAGCTAGGTTACGAGGTTTGTTGAAGCGAGGCAAGAGACGGTAAGCAGCGTTGGGGTTCGCAGGCTCACCACCAACCTACAGTTTGTTAACTTAAGACATTGGGACGCAACGTTTTTAGTGTTTTTCTCTGCGTCCTTTGCGCCTCTGCGATCTCTGTGTGTATAACTCGTCACTTGTCAGTACCGCGATAACATAACGTCCCAGTACGCTGGAACGATTGTCTGAGAACTTCTGATATTGCGCAGGCTTCAGTCATTGATTCATTACTCAGGTGCGTAACATCAGTGTTTAATTTCGATAAGCACGTAGCCCATGGCTTCATAATTGCGAATCTCTGTCGGTCCGGCCGGGGTAACATCGACATAGTCCGGAAAATCATCAGCGGTTTTACCTCGCCATGAGGCGTGGGTGCCGCAGACATGCACAGGTACATCACTGGCTACCAGGGATTGCACGGCGGTGTGTACGGCAGTGTTTTCCTTTTGCTGGCTTTTCATAAGGCCAAATTGTTCGCTGCCATGGGAAACCACGGCAAGACCGATACCGGGAAAACGCTCCTGCAGTTGTCGGATGTATTTATTGACGGCGGGAATGGCCCATTGCAAGGCATCATCATTGCCTTCGACAATTTCAAATACGACGCCAAAGGGTGCGTCTTTTTGTGCGAGCAGTTGTTCGATTTCCTGTTGATTATTGGCCTGGACATTGGCTGTCAGGAAAAACAAAAAACTCCCGAGAAAAATAAGATGACGCATGTGTGACTCCTGGTTGGCTTGAGCAGTGACCGGAGGGTTGGACAATCTGGTTTGGCATTGTGTTCCGGTTTACGGTAGTTTGCGCCGGAAAGCTTTCAAAAAAACTATTCATAGGTACTCAGTAGGCCATGATCGAACATTTCAAGCAATTTTTTGAAAAACATCTTTCACCACCCGCAGGCAATGAGGCTGTGGACCAGGATCGTTTACATTTGGCTACGGCGGCCTTGCTGGTGGAAATGACGCGCGCTGATGGCGAAGTAAGAGCGGACGAACAGGCTGCTGTGGCAAGGGCAATCCGCAAGGCTTTTGATGTCAGCGAGGAAAAAACAGCGGAATTGATCCGTTTGGCGGAGCTGGAAGTTGCTGATGCGACCTGTTATCACCAGTTTACTTCTTTGATCAATAAAAACTTTTCTAAAGCACAAAAGGTGCAAGTGGTGGAGATGTTGTGGGAGGTGGCTTACGCAGATGCCGAAATGGAAAAGTATGAGGAGCATCTGCTGCGCAGGCTCAGCGATCTGTTGTATGTGCCACACCACGAATTCATTCAATCCAAACTGCGGGTGCAGGCACGGCTTGGGATTGATTGACGGCCACCCAGGGTGGAGTTTTTCACCCGCTTTTGCTTTGCCAGAGATTACCCCAGTCATTTTGCAGGATCTCTTCAGTTTCTTGATCACGTTGTCGCTAGGTAGGGCAAGGTGCATGCCTGTCGCCGGGGCGTGTGTGGATTCTGAATAGACGGGAACTCATTTGATGACACGCTGGTTTTCTACTCTGAGCCTCCGCTGGAGGATCCAGATCAGTTTTTCTTTGCTCACTGTGGTGGCTATCGTTTTTGTGCGTTGGGATGGTTACCAACATTTGCTGCAGTTGGCCGAGGTTGCCCGACAAAATGGCGTGACGCTGGATGTTATTACCCAGTTGGATGCTGGTCTTACCGCTTATGTGACCAATGCCTTATGGCGGTCTGCGTTGGAATTGGCTGTTTTGTTTTTGGTAATTTCTATTCTGGCTAAACGGTTTGTTGTGCCCATTGAGTCTCTGTGCGAAGCCACAAAAAATATTGGGAAGGGTGATTTGCGGCAAGCGGTGAAATTTACCGCCAATGATGAAGTTGGCATGCTGGCAGGCAGTTTTAACGCCATGCTTGGTGGTCTGAAAGAAGTTGTGCATAGCGTTGATGCCACCAGCGCACAGTTGGAGCAGTCAGCGTATCAGGTAGCCACCATTTCTCATGAAATCAGCGAAGTCAGCCAGTCGGAAAATGCTGTCACAGAAGGAATGATTCAGGATGCCACGGTATTGATTGAGGTGGCGGAGTCCGTGCAGCAGATGGCACGGGAAGCCATTGAGCGGGCAACAATTGCCAACCAGGGTGCGCAGGAAGGCATCGCTTATGTTGGAGACAATGTTGCAGGCATGGATGAAACCGTGGCGGATGTGACTCATGCATCCCGGCAGGTGGCGGAATTAAAGGATGCGGCCCAGCAAATTTACGAGATTATCGGCACCATTCGCGGTATTGCCGAGCAAACGAATCTGCTTGCGTTGAATGCAGCTATCGAGGCGGCGCGCGCGGGTGATTCAGGGCGTGGCTTTGCCGTGGTGGCGGATGAGGTGCGTGACCTGGCCACACGTACCACGGACTCCACCAGCAAAATCACCGATATCATTAACAAGATCAATGGTCAGGTGGGTCAGGTGGCAGAATCCATGGAGACAGTGGCGGAGCGGGTGAACGGTAGT